>Ga0075428_100002647_pt1 | contig 19458 bp, 15 predicted proteins | sample RhiMetdeltSRZDD2_FD_75291 | JGI IMG/M metagenome (GOLD analysis project Ga0075428, IMG submission 75291) | Populus rhizosphere microbial communities from Tennessee, USA - Rhizosphere MetaG P. deltoides SRZDD2 | ecosystem: Host-associated > Plants > Roots > Rhizosphere > Soil | place: USA... | reverse complement strand
AAGAACGTCGTCGGCTACGACCTGACGCAGCTCCTCGTGGGATCCGAAGGCACGCTGGCAATCGTCACGCGCATCACGCTGCGGCTGATCCCCAGGCCTCCGGCGAGAACTGCGCTCGCCGCGACGTTCGTCGACGTCGCGGGCGCGTGTGACGCCGTGACCGAGTTGATCAGGCGTCGAGTCGTGCCCGCCGCGATCGAGCTCGTCGACGGCGATTCACTGCGGGCCGTCGAGCAGTTCGTGGGCCGTTCGCTGGCGCCGCCAGACACGGGAGCACTGGTCATCATCGAGTGCGACGGCACGCCGGCGGCAGTGGCCGAGGAGATCGCCCGGGTCAGCGAAGCGTGTCGCGCAGTCGGCGCCACCGCGATCGTGCCGGCCGCAACCGATGAGGAGCGCGACGCGCTCTGGGCAGTCCGTCGCGAGCTGTCGCCGGCGCTCAAGGCCACCGGGCTCCGGAAGATCAACCACGACGTGGTCGTGCCGCGCGGCCGGATTCCTGATCTGTTCAAGGTGATCGAAGACCTGAAGCGGCGCTACTCCCTCCGCATCGCATCGTTCGGGCACGCCGGTGACGGCAACATCCACGTGAACCTGATGATCGACCCGTCCGATGCCGCGCAACTCTCGCGCGCCAAAGCCGCCGAACGCACGCTGTTCGAGCGCGTGGTGCAGCTGGAGGGATCGATCAGCGGCGAGCACGGCATCGGCTTCGCCAAGGCGCCATACATCGGCATCGAGCTGTCGCCCGAGACGCTCGAGCTCATGAAACGGGTGAAGGCCGCGTTCGATCCGCACGGGATCCTAAACCCTGGCAAGATCTTCCCGTGAGCTTCGCAGCGCCGAGCTTCAGCTCGGTGGCTAATTCAGCTTCTGACCCTTCGCCCAGACGCTAAGGAACTTGGCGATGTCCTCACCGATGTCGCGCGTATCGCTCGTGAGCTTGTCGAGCGAGTTGCCGCCGGCGACGCCCATGACGCCGATACGCCGCTGCTCGAACTCCGCGAGCACCGTCCCCTCGGCCGACTTGACCGACCCTTGCACGCTCACGCCCGACTTGCCGGCGCCAAACCCCACCAGGTAACGCTTGGTGCGGCTCCCCGGATCCATTTCCGTAAACTTCCCTTCGACGACCAGGGCGTCTGCGGCCGGGGAGGCGCCGGCAGCCAGCGACGAGATGTCCGTGAAGGGGCCGAGCTCTTTCAGCTTGAGGACGAAGCGCTCGGCCAGCAGGCCCGGCGCGTCGACCTTCATTTTCTTCGTCTCCTCGCTGTCGCCCTGGATCCCCTCGCCGGAGAACGGCTTCATGGCTGCGCGCACCGCCGACGGTGGCTTCTCGACGTACAGCTTGATCTGATCGAGGACGCCGTCCTTGACCGTTCGGATCGGCTTTCCCTGCGCGGCAGGCGCGCTCTCCCAGCCGATGCTGGCAAGGATGGCCACGATGGCGATTCCGGCAACGTTGCGCATGATCTCAGCTCCTCACAGTCCGCTCGAATGTTCAGGACGCCACGCGGTCAGAGTCTACACTGGCGTTGACAGCGCCCACCGCGAGGGATAATCGCTCCATGAAGACCGTCGCCGTCGTCGGCGCGTCCAGCAGCCGGGCGAAGTTCGGCAACAAGGCCCTGCGCGCCTACAGAGAGCAGGGCTTTACCGTCATCCCGATCAACCCGAACGAAGCCGAAGTCGAAGGCCTCGCGACGTATGCCTCGGTGCTCGATGTGCCCGGCCCGATCGACATGGTGACCGTCTACGTTCAGCCCGACGTCGCCGTTCGTCTGCTCGACGAATTCGCCCGGAAGGGCATCCCGGAGATCTGGATCAACCCCGGCGCCGAGAGCGACGAGTTGTTCGACGAGGCCCGGCGCCGGCAGCTGAACATCATCGCCGCCTGCAGCATCGTAGGCATCGGGATGAACCCCTCGAAGTACTGAAACGTCTGACAACCGTGTAACGAACGCGCTGCGCCGCCTTTCTTGACACCCTCTGGGGCTGTTCCTATACTCCTGCGCAGGCGTCCCGGTTGGCGCGCCGCTCGTCAGGCCTGCGTGCCCGTCCTGTTGCTGCGGTCCTCCGAAGCACATCACCACACATCAGCTTTTCATCGGTATTCATCATGGCGACGACCCGCAGACGTCAAGCGGCGGCGCGTCAGGGCGAGGTTCCTTCCGACGCAGACCCGGCGCGCGCCGGCAATGGCGACGAGAGCCAGTCTGGCGAGCCCGCGAACGCAGCGCCCGCTGCCAACGCAGCGCCCGCGTCAGACGCTTCACAGGCCGCCAGTCCGGCTGCGTTTCTCGGCAGCTCGAGGCTGAACATCACCGACCTCAAGGAGATGAGCATTCATACGCTGACGCAGATCGCCAAGGATCTCGGGACGCCCGGCGTCAGCGGCCTGCGGAAGCAGGACCTGATCTTCCAGATCCTGCGGACGCAGACTGAGCAGAGCGGGCTCATCTTTTCCGAGGGCGTCCTCGAAACGCTGCCGGACGGATTCGGCTTCCTGCGCGCTCCCGACTACAACTATCTGCCGGGTCCCGACGACATCTACGTCTCGCCTTCCCAGATCCGGAAGTTCGATCTCCATACAGGCGACACGGTGTCGGGCCAGGTCAGGCGGCCGAAGGAGAGTGAGCGCTACTTCGCCCTGATCAAGGTGGAGGCGGTGAACTTCGAGCCGCCCGATCAGGCGCGCGAGAAGCTCTTCTTCGAAAACCTGACGCCGCTCTATCCGGAATCGGCGCTCAAGCTCGAGACCACGGCCGACAACTTGCCGGGCCGCGTCATGGACCTGATGACGCCGATCGGCAAAGGCCAGCGCGGCCTGATCGTCGCGGCGCCGCGCACCGGCAAGACGATGCTGCTGCAGAGCATTGCGCAGTCGGTGGCGAACAACCACCCCGACGTGGTGCTGATCGTCCTGCTCATCGACGAGCGGCCGGAAGAGGTCACGGACATGCAGCGATCCGTGAAAGGGGAAGTCATCTCGTCGACGTTCGACGAGCCGGCGCAGCGCCACGTGCAGGTGGCGGAGATGGTCATCGAGAAGGCGAAGCGCCTCGTCGAGCACAAGAAGGACGTGCTGATCCTGCTCGACTCGATCACACGCCTCGCACGGGCGTACAACACCGTGGTGCCCTCGTCGGGCAAGGTGCTCTCAGGCGGACTCGACTCGAACGCGTTGCAGAAGCCGAAGCGGTTCTTCGGGGCCGCACGCAACATCGAAGACGGCGGCTCGCTGACCATCATCGCCACGGCGCTCGTCGACACCGGCTCGCGCATGGACGACGTGATCTTCGAGGAGTTCAAGGGGACCGGCAACATGGAGATCCATCTCGATCGAAAGCTGTCCGACAAACGAGTCTTTCCCGCGATCGACATCACGAGGAGCGGTACCCGCAAGGAGGAGCTGCTGCTTGCCCGCGAGGATCTCCAGCGCGTGTGGGTGCTCCGCAAGGTGCTCAACCCGCTGTCGTCGGTCGAAGCGATGGAGCTGATGCTCGACAAGCTGGGTAAGACGCGCTCGAACGTGGAGTTCCTGGGCGCGATGCAGAAGATGTCGTAGGGCGACGAGTCAGGAGAGGGAAACAGGAGAAGCCGTGATCACGATCAGGCTACGAAGGAACGGTCCGTACGTCATCGAGGGAGAGGACGTCCGGGTCGTGGACTGGAATGGGGCGGAGTACCGGTCGGAGCGGCAGCCTGTTGCGCTCTGTCGCTGTGGCGCCTCCACCCGGAAGCCGTTCTGCGACGGTACGCACTCGCGAATCGGCTTCCAGGCGGCGGAGGAGGCGGTCGGTCCGGAGACGCAGGACCGACCGGCCGAGTAGCACTTACTGAAGCCTGACGCGGGTGACGTACGGGTCGGCCAGCGTGGCGGCGACGTCAGCTCCGGCATCGACGGTCACATCGTCACCCTTGGTGGCGAGTACAACGCCCGTGCCAGCCCCGCCGCCGATCGCAGCGCCCTTGGCCGCTCCAGATCCTCCGCCGAGAATGCCGCCGATGACCGCGCCGACCCCGGCGCCGACGCCGATCTTTGCTGCGTCCTTGCCCTTCGTGGCCTCGGCCTCGAAGGTCACCGGATTGGTTCGCAGCTTGTCGCGGCTGCCCGACAGCGACACCTCGGTGAACGCGATCGTCATCCGCGCGCGTCCCTTCACGCGCCCGGCGCGTTCCACTTCGGTCACTGACCCGATGAACTCGGTACCTGCCGGGAGGAGAGCGAACCCGTCGACACTGATCGTCTGCTTCAGCTTCGCGCGCACCGGCGTCTCCACCTGCGCCGTCTCGGACGACAGCGGGGTGATCAGCTCGAGTGGAAGGGCCGTGCCGGCGGCAATCTTCAGATCGCGGTACTCGACGCGCGGAGCGGGCGACGGCGTTGCCGGTGCCGGCTCGGGGGTGGCAATCGAAGCCGAAACCGCGGGCGCTGCCGGAGCGGTCGGGCGAGACACCGGGCGGCTCGGAGCCGGCTTCGCGGGGCTCTTCGGCGCGGCAACGTCTGCGACCGGAGCTGCCGGCGCCGGCTCCTCCGCCAGCGCGGCAGGCTGCGGCACTGCGGCAGCCGGAGCCTGAGTTTCTTCGGTCTTCTGCGGGCTTCCGGCGCACCCGGCGGTCATGGCCGTACCCAGCACCAGAGCGGTCATCCAATGAGCTTTCATGCTGTTCCCCCCATGAACGGCTATCGGACCCGGCCGGAGCCAGCTGCAGCCGCCATCACAAACGATTATTGTGTGGGAAGGACTATCAATTTGACTGATGTGAGGCGCGCGGTGCACACTGCCTGCATGGCTAATCAGCGGACCGGAGCGCAAATCATCTGGGAGTGTCTCGTCCACGAGGGTGTCAGCACCGTCTTCGGCTACCCGGGCGGCGCGATTCTCCCGGCCTACGACGCGATGCTCGACTACCCGGTCCGGCACGTCCTGGTGCGGCACGAGCAGGGCGCCTCGCACATGGCCGACGGCTACGCGCGGGCAGGTGGCGGCGTCGGCGTGGCGATTGCGACCTCCGGGCCGGGCGCCACGAACCTCGTCACCGGCATCGCCACCGCCATGATGGATTCGGTGCCGATGGTCTGCATTACGGGCCAGGTGCCGAGCAAACTGATCGGCTACGACGCATTCCAGGAGACCGACATCACCGGGATCACGCTGCCGATCACCAAGCACAGCTACCTGGTGACGCGCGTGCAGGACATCATGCCGGCGATGAAGGAGGCGTTCCACCTGGCCAAGTCCGGCCGCCCGGGTCCCGTGCTCGTCGACATCACGAAGGATGCCCAGCAGGCGGCGATCGACTGGGACTGGGATCCGTCACCGGTGAAGATGCGCGGCTACCGTCCCAAGCAGACGGTGTCACGGCCCGAGCTGGAGCGGGCGCTGGAGCTGATTCGCTCATCACGGAAGCCGATCATCCTCGCCGGCCAGGGCATTCTTCAGAGCGGCGCGATACGCGAAGTGCAGCAGTTCGCTGAGCGCGTCGATTGCCCCGTGGCGATGACGCTGCTCGGGCTCGGCGGGTTTCCCGCGAGTCACGCGCTCAGCATCGGCATGATGGGCATGCATGGCGAGGCCTGGGTCAATCACGCGATTCAGGAGGCCGATCTCCTCCTGGCGTTCGGCATGCGCTTCGACGACCGCGTCACCGGCAACCTCAAGACGTACGCGCCGCACGCGAAGAAGATTCACATCGACATCGACCCGTCCGAGATCAACAAGAACGTCGCCGTCGACGCCGCCATCGTGGCCGACCTGCGCGAGACGCTGCAGGAGATGCTCGGTCTGCTAGGGAAGTGCGATCACGGCCCATGGCTCAAGTACATCGCGTCGATGAAGGGCGATTCAGCGGTGCGCGACATCCAGACGCTGCCCGACAACGGGCACTTGTACGCGCCGCACGTCATCAACGACATCTGGCGGCTCACCGAAGGCAAGGCGATCGTCGTGACCGACGTCGGGCAGCACCAGATGTGGGAAGCCCAGTACTACCATCACGAGTCGCCGCGCACGCTCATCACCTCAGGCGGGCTGGGCACGATGGGGTTCGGCTTGCCTGCGGCCATCGGCGCCAAGATGGCCAAGCCTGATGCCGAGGTCTGGGCGATTGTCGGCGACGGCGGCTTCCAGATGACGCAGGCCGAGCTGTCGACCGCTGCCCAGGAGGGCGTCAAGGTGAACGTCGCGGTGATCAACAACGGCTACCTCGGCATGGTCCGCCAGTGGCAGGAGTTCTTCTACGAGCGTCGGTACGCGGCAACGCCGCTGCGCAGCCCGGACTTCGTGAAGATCGCCGAGGCGCACGGGCTTGTGGGTCTGCGCGTCGAAAAGCGGCCCGAGGTCGAGGACGTCGTGAAGCGTGCCCGGGAGGCCGAAGGGACGGTGTTGATCGACTTCCGCGTCGAGCAGGAGGATAGCGTGTATCCGATGGTGCCGGCCGGCGCCGACCTCGATGCGATGATTCGCCGGCCGCCGCAGCCGTCCGTCCTGGCGGAAACGGCGGCCGATCCGATCTGAAACAGCCGCGTGACGGGCGGCGGCAGCGCCGCCCGCGGGCTCCAGCGAGGTTTTCCTCTTCCATGCATCACACACTCGTCGCGCTCGTCGAAGACAAACCCGGCGTCCTCAACCGCGTGGCGCTGGTGTTCCGCCGGCGCGCGTTCAACATCGAATCGCTCACTGTCGGCCGCACCAACGAACCGGGCGTATCGCGCATGACGATCGTGATCGACAGCGATCAGACGAGCGCGGAGCGCGTCACCGCCTATCTCTACAAGCTGGTCAACGTCCTGCAGATCGAGGACCTCGGCGCCATCCCGGCCGTGGCACGCGACCTGGCGCTGGTCAAGGTGGCGGTGGCCGGACACGACCGCGCCCAGCTTCTTCGCGTCGTCGACGAGACGCGTGCGCACATCGTGGATTCGGGCGAACAGACGATGACGCTCGAGATCACCGGCGAGCCGCCGCATGTCGATGCCGTGATCGCACGGCTGGAGCCGCTCGGGATTATCGAGATGGTCCGGACGGGACAGGTGGCGATGCGCCGGGGTGACACGGCGTTGTCGGCGGCGCAGTACGCGTAGGATTCGTCGTAGCGTCCGGCTTCAGCCGGACCAGCCGGCTTCGCCCGGACCAGGAGACACAATGGCAACGATGTTTTACGACAAGGACGCCGACATCGAGTTGATCCGCGCGCGCAAGGTGGCCGTGATCGGGTACGGCTCGCAGGGACATGCGCACGCGCTCAACCTCCAGGACAGCGGCGTCGAGGTGGTGGTCGGCCTTCAGTCCGGCAGCAAGTCGGCTGAGAAGGCGAAAGCCGCTGGCCTCAAGGTGATGAGCGTGGCCGACGCGTCGGCCTGGGCCGACGTCATCATGGTGCTGATACCGGATCAGCATCAGGCCAGGGTGTACAAAGCCGACATCGCGCCGCAGCTTTCGGCGGGGAAGATGCTGATGTTCGCGCATGGCTTTGCCATCCGCTTCAGCTGGATCGTGCCGCCGGCCGACGTGGACGTGACGATGGTGGCGCCCAAGGCGCCGGGCCATCGCGTTCGCGAGGTGTTCAAGGAAGGCGCGGGCACGCCAGGCCTGCTCGCCGTGCACCAGGACGTCACCGGCAAAGGCCGAGCCGCGGCGCTGGCCTACGCACGAGCGATCGGCTGTACGCGGGCCGGCGTGATCGAGACGACATTCGCCGAAGAGACAGAGACCGATCTGTTCGGCGAGCAGGCCGTTCTCTGCGGCGGCACCAGCGCGCTCGTCAAGGCCGCTTTCGAGACGCTCGTCGAAGCCGGATACCAGCCGGAGATCGCCTACTTCGAGTGTCTCCACGAGCTGAAGCTGATCGTCGATCTGATGTATCGCGGCGGACTTCAGTACATGCGCTACTCGATCAGTGACACCGCCGAGTACGGCGACTACACGGCGGGCTCGCGCATCGTCACCGAACAGACCAAGGCGACCATGCGGCAGATGTTGAAGGAGATCCAGTCGGGCGAGTTCGCGCGCAAGTGGATCGCCGAGAACGAGGCCGGCTGCCCGAACTTCAAGGCGCTGCGCGAGCAGGATCGCAATCATCCGATCGAGGTGGTTGGCGCCAGGCTCAGGAACATGATGCCGTTCCTCGACCCGGTGCAGGTGCCGCAGCCGGCGACGGTGTAGAAGCTTCGAGGGTCCACGCGGCCCCGATCTTTCGCAGCGCGGATCTTCAGATCCGCGAGACCCGAATGAACAAATACAGCTCCCGCGTCACTCAACCACGGAGTCAGGGAGCGTCGCAGGCGATGCTGTACGGCATTGGCCTCACCGACGCCGATCTGAAGAAGCCGCAGGTCGGCATCTGCAGCATGTGGTACGAGGGCAACACGTGCAACATGCACCTCGACCGCCTCGCCGCCTTCGTGAAAGAAGGAGTCCAGGGAGCGAACCTCGTCGGGCTTCGCTTCAATACCGTCGGCGTCAGCGACGGTCTGTCGATGGGCACCGACGGCATGAGCTACTCGCTGCCGTCGCGGGATCTCATCGCCGATTCCATCGAGACCGTGATGGGCGCCCAGTGGTACGACGCGCTCGTTGCCGTGCCGGGCTGCGACAAGAACATGCCGGGGAGCGTCATCGCCATGGCGCGCCTCAACCGGCCGGCGCTGATGGTGTACGGCGGCACTATCCGAGCCGGGCACGCGCTCGGCAAGCCGCGGGACATCATTTCGGCCTTTCAGTCCTACGGCGAGTATCTCGCCGGCGTGATCACGGACGAGCAGCGGCTCGAGATCGTACGTCACGCCTGCCCGGGCGCTGGCGCCTGCGGTGGGATGTACACAGCCAACACGATGGCGGTCGCGATCGAAGCGCTCGGCCTGACGCTGCCGTACAGCTCGTCGCTCCCGGCCGAGGATCCAGGGAAAGCAGAGGAGTGCCGGCGCGCGGGGGCGGCCATCCGCACGCTTCTCGAGCGCGACCTCAAGCCGCGCGACATCCTCACGCCGCACGCCTTCGAGAACGCGATGACGATGGTGATGGCGCTCGGCGGGTCGACGAACGCGGTCCTCCATCTGATTGCCATCGCCAGGACCGCCGGCGTGCCGCTCGCGCTCGCCGACTTCCAGCGTGCGAGCGATCGCGTCCCGCTGCTCGCAGACCTCAAGCCGAGCGGGAAATACGTACAGGAGGACCTGCACGCGGTCGGCGGCACGCCTGCCGTGATGAAGTACCTGCTCGAGCGCGGGTTCCTTCACGGCGAGTGCGTGACGGTCACCGGAAAAACGCTGGCCGAGAACCTCGCCGACCTGCCGGGGCTCGACAGCGGGCAGCAGATCATTCAGCCGATCGAGCGGCCGGTCCTGCCGCGAGGTCACATCCGGATCCTCACCGGCAATCTCGCCCCTGACGGATCGGTGGCCAAGATCACCGGGAAGGAAGGTGAGCGCTTCGTTGGCGCCGCCAAGGTGTACGACTCGGAGGAAGCGATGCTCGCCGGGCTCGAGAAAGGCGAGATCGCGAAGGGGCACGTGGTCGTGATCCGTTACGAGGGGCCGAAGGGCGGCCCTGGCATGCCGGAGATGCTGACCCCGACGTCGGCGATCATGGGCGCCGGGCTCGGTTCCGACGTGGCGCTGCTCACCGACGGACGCTTCTCCGGAGGGTCGCACGGCTTCATCATCGGGCACATCACGCCCGAGGCGCAGGACGGAGGACCGATTGCGCTCGTCCGTGATGGCGATCGGATCAACGTCGACGCCACCGCGTGCCGGCTCTCGGTGGACGTGGACGACGCCGAGCTCGCGCGCCGGCGTGCGGCGTGGAAGCCGCCGTCGCCGAAGGCTGCGACCGGCGTGCTCGCGAAGTACGTTCGGCTCGTGCGGTCCGCTTCGGAAGGGTGCGTCACGGACTAGCCGGGCCGACCTCCACCGGCGGCTCCCGCCGGGCGGGCCTCCGGATGGTCGCGCGCGAGCGGGTATAATGCCGCGTCTTTCGCTTTGCATTGTCTAACTGACCAGGCAGGTGAATCGTGACCGGACGACTCAGGACGGCAGTCGTTGGATTTTGCGTCGCCGCCGGCGTGACTGCCGGCGCCGCGGACGTGTGGGAGTCCAAGCCCTACAACACATGGACCGACGTCGAGCTGAAGGAAGTGCTCACGAATTCGCCCTGGGCTGGCAAGGGCACCATCAGCTATATCAAGACGAACGGCGCGAACTCGCCGACGATCGATGACGCTGCCCTGGTGACCTGGACCAGCGCCCTGCCCATGCGGCAGGCACAGGTTCGTGAGCAGATCACCGCCGGCACCGCCATCCCGGCGGACGTCACCGCGGCGCTGGCGAAGCCGCTGGAGATGTACAACGTGGCGCTCAAGATCTCGGGCACCGACAGCTCGTCGGGCTGGGCTCGATCGGCCTCGGCGATGCAGGCCGAAACCTTCCTGATACGCGAAGGCAAGCCGCCGATCGCGGCCGCTCAGTCGGAAGGCCGCACGCTCGACAAGGATGGCAAGGTTGTCCCGACGCCGGCTGGACCACCCGGCGGCTTCGGGCCTCCGAGGGGCGGTGGTGCGCCAGGAGCGCCGGCTGGCGGCGCTCCGGCGAATGCGCCGGCGTTGTCGGTCCAGCAGGGTGGAGGTGGAGGCGGCGGATTCGGTGGCGGTGGCGGATTCGGTGGCGGCGGTGGGCGCGGCGGCGTCCGCGGCGGATCGTCGTTGTTGATCTACGCGTTCCCGAAAACGGATCCGATCACGCTCGCCGACAAGGAAGTGGAGTTCGTGACGAAGCTCTGTGGCCCGTCGTTCGGACGCGGCGGCGCGGCAGCCCCGTCTTGTCAGTACAACGTCAAGAGAAAGTTCAAGATCAAGGACATGGTTCTCAAGGGTGAACCGGCGCTGTAGCGCTTCCGCTGTTCTCCGCGAGTATCGCGCGCAGCTCGTCGCCCTCCATGACCTCGACCTCGAGCAGGCGGCGAGTCACGATCTCGAGCAGAGGGCGCTTCTCGGCCAGGATGCGCCGTGCTTCGGCATGCGCCTCGGTGATGATCCGCTTGACCTCGGCGTCGATCAGTCTGGCGGTTTCTTCCGCGTAGGCGCCCCGTTCCGGTCCGAGCTGAATATCGAGGAACTTGTTCCGCTTGTGCCCGTCGTAGTTGACGAGGCCGAGCTGATCGCTCATGCCCCATTCGGTGACCATGGCGCGCGCAATGTCGGTGGCCCGCTGGAGGTCGTTCTGCGCGCCGGTTGAAATCTCCTGCAGCGCGATCTCCTCGGCCGTGCGCCCGCCAAGCAGCACCGACAGCTGATTGAGCAGGTCGCGGCGCTGCATCAGGTAGCGGTCCTCGAGCGGCAGCTGCATCGTGTACCCGAGCGCGCCGAACCCGCGCTGCACGATCGAGATCTTGTGCACCGGGTCCATGCCGGGCAGCACCGACGCGACGATGGCGTGCCCCGACTCGTGATAGGCGACGATCTCGCGCTCCTTCGTGTTCATCACCCGCTTCTTCTCGAGCCCGGCGATGAGGCGATCGATCGCTTCGTCGAAGTCGCGCATCTCCACGGCGGTCTTGTCCTTGCGGGCGGCGAGGAGCGCGGCCTCGTTGACCAGGTTGGCCAGGTCGGCGCCGGCAAAGCCGGCGGTGCGTGCCGCCACGACGCGGAGATCGACGCCGGGCGCCAGCTTGACGGCCTTCGTGTGGATGCGGAGGACCTCCTCGCGTCCCTTCACGTCCGGCTTGTCCACCAGCACCTGCCGATCGAAGCGCCCGGGCCGGAGCAGCGCCGAGTCGAGCACTTCGGGCCGGTTGGTGGCCCCCATGATGATGATCGCCTTGCGTGAATCGAAACCGTCCATCTCGGCGAGCAGCTGGTTGAGCGTCTGCTCCCGCTCTTCGTGCGAGCCCATCGGGCTCTGGACGCGCGCCCGCCCGAGCGCATCGAGCTCGTCGATGAAGATGATGCAGGGCGCCTTCTGCTCGGCCTGCGAGAACAGGTCGCGCACGCGGGCGGCGCCCACGCCGACGAACATCTCGACGAACTCCGAGCCGCTCAGGCTGAAGAACGGCACCTTGGCCTCGCCGGCCACGGCCCGGGCGAGCAGTGTCTTTCCGGTTCCGGGCGGGCCGACGAGCAGCACACCCTTCGGGATGCGGCCGCCGAGCGCCGTGTACTTCCGCGGATTCTGCAGGAACTCGACGATCTCCTTCAGTTCCTGCTCGGCCTCGTCCACGCCCGCGACGTCCGAGAAGCTCACCTTCACATCGTCTTCGGCGAAGACGCGATGCCGGCTGCGCGCGAACGACATCACCCCGCCTTCGGCGCCGCCGATGCGGCGGAAGAAGAAGCTCGAGACGGCGAGCAGGATCAGGAGCGCGAACACCCACGGCACGATCTCGGAGAACCAGCGGCTGACGAACTCGCCGCTGTACTTCACGCCGGCGGCGTCGAGCTGCTCGAGGAGCTTCGGGTCGTCGCCGACGCGCGTCGTGTAGAACTTCTTGCTCTTGTTGATTTCCTTCTTGTAGTCGCCGTGGATGACCTGCTCGCTGATCGTGACCGAGGCCACCTGGCCGTCGCGGATCGCCTGCTTGAACGCGCTGTAGTCAATCTGGCTGCCGCTCTGGGGCAGGAGGAACGTCTGCGCGATCACCATCAGGAGCAGGAGACCGACGACGTACCACACGCCGGCCGGACGCCGTGACGCGCCGAACGTGCGACGCTCGCCCGGGCGCTTGTCGCGCGGGTTCAGGCCGAGCGGGCTGTTCGCCAATGGTCCTCCCTTCCCCTATGCCGGTACCGACTGCTTCTTCTCGAACGACAGTCCCGAGTCGCCGACGTCGACCAGCACGCGGTCGCCTTCCTTGAAGTTGCCTTCGAGGACGCGCATGGCGAGCGGGTCGAGGACGCGGCGCTGAATGGTCCGCTTGAGCGGCCGTGCGCCGTACATCGGGTCGTATCCTTCCGAGACGAGGAATCCCTTCGCTGCCTGCGTCAACTCGACGTGAATCTTGCGTTCCTCCAGACGCCGCAGCAGGCCCCGGACCTGGATGTCGACGATCGACGTCATGTGCTCGAGCCCGAGCGAATGGAAGAAGATCACGTCGTCGATCCGGTTGATGAACTCGGGCCGGAAATGCTGGCGCAGCGCTTCCGTCACCTGGCGGCGCACGCCCTCCGACAGCTCGGTGGCGCCGTCCGCTCGGGTCGAAGCCTCGGCGATGAAGTGGCTGCCGAGATTCGACGTCATGATTACGACGACGTTCTTGAAGTCGACGGTTCGTCCCTTGCTGTCGGTCAGCCGGCCATCGTCGAGCAGCTGCAGCAGGACGTTGAGCACCTCCGGGTGCGCCTTCTCGACCTCGTCGAAAAGCACCACTGAATAGGGACGGCGGCGGACCGCCTCGGTGAGCTGTCCGGCCTCGTCGTAGCCGATGTAGCCGGGCGGCGCGCCGATCATGCGCGAGACGGTGTGCTTCTCCTGGTACTCGGACATGTCGATGCGGACGAGGGCGTGCTCGTCGTCGAAGAGGAACTCGGCGAGCGCCCGCGCCAGCTCCGTCTTGCCGACGCCGGTCGGGCCGAGGAACATGAAGCTGCCGAGCGGCCGGTTCGGGTCCTGCAGCCCGGCCCTGCCGCGGCGGATGGCGTTCGCCACGGCGCGGATCGCTTCGTCCTGTCCGACCACACGCTGATGGAGGCGCTCCTCCATGTGAATCAGCTTCTGAACCTCGCCCTCCATCAGCCGGCTGACCGGGATGTTCGTCCACTTCGCGACGACCTCGGCGATATCCTCCTCGTCCACCTCCTCCTTGACCATGCGCGCGGCAGCCGGCTGGCCGGCGTGCGCCTCCTGCTCGGCGATACGCTTCTCGAGCGCCGGGATGGTGGCGTACTTCAGCTCCGAGGCCTTCGCGTAGTCGCCGGCGCGTTCGGCCGCCTCGAGATCGCGGCGCGCGTCCTCCAGCTGCTGTTTCACCTCCGACGTCCCGCGCAGGGAGTCCTTCTCCTGCTGCCACTGGGCCTGCAGCGTGGCCTGCTGTTCCTTGAGATTGGCGAGCTCGCGATCGAGCTTTCCAAGCCGCTCGATCGACGCCTTGTCCTTCTCCTTGCGCAGCGCCTCGCGCTCGATCTCGAGCTGCAGCACCCGGCGGCGCACTTCGTCGATCTCGGCCGGCATGGAGTCGATCTCCATGCGGAGCTTCGACGCCGCCTCGTCGATGAGGTCGATCGCCTTGTCGGGAAGGAAGCGATCGCTGATATAGCGATGCGACAGCACCGCCGCCGCGACGAGTGCCGCATCCTTGAACTTCACTTCATGGTGGATCTCGTAGCGCTCGCGCAGCCCGCGGAGGATCGAGATGGTGTCCTCGACGGTCGGCTCGGTCACCATCACGGGCTGGAAGCGGCGCTCGAGCGCGGCGTCCTTCTCGATGTGCTTGCGATATTCGTCGAGCGTCGTGGCGCCGATGGTGTGCAGCTCGCCGCGCGCCAGCATCGGTTTCAGCATCTGCGAGGCGTCCATCGCGCCCTCGGCGGCGCCGGCGCCCACCACCGTGTGCAGCTCGTCGATGAAGAGGATGATCTGCCCTTCGGACTCGGAGATCTCTTTGAGCACCGCCTTCAGACGCTCCTCGAACTCGCCCCGGTACTTTGCGCCGGCGACGAGCGCCCCCATGTCGAGCGCGAAGATGCGGCGGTCCTTGAGCCCCTCCGGCACGTCGCCGCGGACGATCCGCTGGGCGAGCCCTTCGACGATGGCGGTCTTGCCGACGCCGGGCTCACCGATGAGCACCGGGTTGTTCTTGGTGCGGCGCGACAGCACCTGGATCGTGCGGCGCACTTCCTCGTCGCGGCCGATGACCGGATCGAGCTTGCCTTTCCGCGCCAGGTCGGTGAGATCGCGCCCGTAACGCGTGAGCGCCTCGTAGGTCGATTCCGGATTCTGCGAGGTCACGCGCTGGTTCCCGCGCACCTGCGTCATCGCGGTATAGAGCGCGTCCTTGGTAGCGCCGAGACGCTGCAGCAGCTGTGCGCCTGGTGACCGCCCGGCCTCGGTCGCCAGCGCGACGAAGAGGTGCTCGGTGCTGACGTACTCGTCCTGGAGACGCTTCGCTTCGGCCTGCGCCGACTCGACGATCAGGTTCATCCGCGGTGAGAGCCGCACGTCGCCCCCGTACGCCTGGGGGAGCGACGTGAGGAGGGCGCGAGCGTCGGCGGCCACCCGCGCCGGATCGAGCGACAGTTTGCGCAGGATGGAGGGCACGATGCCGCCCGACTGCTCGACGAGGGCAACCAGCAGGTGCTCGGGGACAATTTCCGAGTGATTGGACTCGCTCGCCAGGTTCTGGGCGGTGATGACCGACTCCTGGGCCTTCTCGGTAAACGTATTCAGATTCATGGCTCGATTCCACTCATCAGGCGGCACTCGTCTTCTTCGACGCGTGGAGCTTCGCGAGCGCCGCATAGTGCTCGCGTTCCTCCGCCGAGACCTGTGCCGGCAGCTCCGCTTCAACCCGGGCGTAGAGGTCGCCCTTGTCATCGCCCTTGCCGGTGGCCGGCATCCCGTATCCTTTGAGACGGAATACCTGACCGTTCTGTGTGAGAGGCGGGATCCGGAGCCGCGCCGTCTTGCCGGACATCGTCTGCACCTCGGCCTCTCCTCCGAGCACTGCGGTCGGAACAGGGACCGCCGCCTTGACGTACAGGTCGCGTCCCTTGCGCTCGAAGACCGGATGCGGCGTCAGCCGCACGCGGAGGAAGAGATCACCGCCAGCGGCGCCGCCGAGGCCCTGCTCGCCTTCTCCTGGCACCCGGACTCGCGAGCCGTCGTTCACGCCGGCAGGAATGCGAACGTCGACCGTCTTCGTCTGACCGTTCGGCTGCTGCATGGCGAGTCGCCGCGTCGTGCCGTGGTACGCATCCTCGAGCGACAGCTCGATCTCGTGTTCGACGTCGCGGCCGCGCCGGGCGCGCGCGCGGGAGCTGGTGCGGCCCGCGTCCGCCTCGGAGAAGCCACCGCCGAAGAACGTGTTGAAGAAGTCGGAGAACGGGTTCGTGTTGCCGAACATGCTCTCCATCTCTTCCGGCGTCATCGTCCGGAAGCCGCCGCCCGGTCCAGCTCCGCCGGTGTGCACGTTCCACCCGCCGCCGCCTGGCTGCCCGCCCGCCTGCTCGTACATCCGCCAGTTGGCGCCGAGCTCGTCGTACTTCTTGCGCTTCTGCGGGTCGCCGAGGACTTCGTACGCCTCGTTGAGCTCCTTGAACTTCGCCTCGGCTGCCTTGTTGCCCGGGTTCACGTCGGGATGAAACTTGCGGGCGAGCTTGCGGAACGCCTGCTTGATTTCCTTCTCCGTGGCTCCTTTCGCCACGCCGAGCGTCGAGTAGTAGTCTTTGAAGTCCATAACACGAAGGTCACGAAGGACTGTTCGATCGTCCCACGAAGGTCACGAAGACAATCTCCACGAAGGTCAGGACCAGCCTCACACCCCGAGCGCGTCGTTGAGCCGGCGCATCTCGCTCAGCAGCTGCCGGCGGCCGGCGCCGGTGCTCAAGGCGCCCTCGTCCATCAGCGGGCGTATCCGCTGCATGACCTCGGCGATCGAGAGCAGCCGCTGGACACCGGCAAGGTTGATTCCGAGTTCGTCGACCAGGCGCTTGATCAGCCGGAGCCGCTCGAGCTCCTCCTGCGAGTACAGCCTCATGCTCCCGATGGTCCGCGACGGCTGGACGAGCCCCAGCCGCTCGTACTTCCGCAGCGTCTGCGGGTGCATGCCGAGCATCTCCGCGGCCATGCTGATCAGAAAGACTTCGTGGTGTACTGCCATACCCATCTCTGGACCGCTATCCCGGCGCCAGGCGCGCGTTTAGCAGGAGCCGGCTGACGGTCCTCGGCGCCAGGGGAACTGTGGTTCACTCGGTTCGACGCATCAGCTTGACACGACACGAGTATAAGCATTGATACGAGTCATGTCAATGTACGGAGGCCGCCGGGCGTAAACGCGGGCCGCTACGCCAGGCCTCGGACAATCTGGACGGTTCTCAGGCTCGCGCTGAGACGATACGATCAGTCTCTTGACCGTAGCGCCCGCCGATCTCATCGTCGTCGCCCTGCTCGTTGGCCTCGAAGGCCTGCTCAGCGCCGACAACGCACTCGTCATGGCCATCATCGTGCTGGGGCTGCCCGCTGCCGCGCGCAAGCAGGCGCTGCGCTACGGCCTGCTCGGCGGCTTTGCGTTTCGGCTTGCGGCGACGCTGCTCGCCGTGTATCTGATTCGCATCGCCTGGGTCAAGCTGTTCGGCGGCCTCTACCTCGCCTATCTGACCTACACGCATTTCTGGGGCGGCGAAGACACGGGCGACCGGCGGCGGCCGCCGAAGGCCAAGGCGTGGCTCGGGCTGTCGCCGTTCTGGGCCACCGTCGTGCGGGTCGAGCTGATCAACCTGGCGTTCTCGATCGACTCGATTCTGGTCGCGGTCGCCATGTCACCAAAGACCTGGGTGGTCGTTGTCGGCGGGCTGCTCGGGATCGTGGCGATGCGCGTCGTCGCCGGTCAGCTGATCGCGCTCGTCGAGCGCTACCCGGCGCTCGTCGACGGCGCCTTCGTCATCATCGGGTGGGTGGGGGCCAAGCTGTGTCTGGATTACCTGCATGCGGCCGGCTTCATCGAGCTCGAAATTCCGCACTGGGTGTCGCTGGTCGTCATCACCGTGGTTTTCACAGTGGCGTTCATCCGCGCGCGCGCCGCTGGTCCGGCCGAGATCGACAGCAGCGAGGCCACGGACGAGTTGTGAGGCGAGCGTAGCGTCCGCCTTCAGGCGGACCGATCCGGCTGAAGCCGGACTAGCGGCGCGCTGCCGGCGTCAGCATCGTCTCCCGGCGCTCGCCCTTGCGCATGTAGACGACCTTGGTGGGCTGACCGATCTTCAAGAGGTCGAGGGCGTAGGTGTAGTCGTAGATATTGGCGATCGAGTGCCCTGCGATCTCGACGATGACGTCTCCTTTGGCCAGCCCGGCCTGCTCGGCAGGTCCCCCGCCCACCACGCCGCCGAGCAGAAGCCCTTTGGCGTCGGAGGTGTAGTCGGGGATCGTGCCGGTGTAGACGCGGCTCCCTGTTCGGCTGACGGTCTGCGACGATTGCTGGACCTTGGTGAACTCCGGCGCCGGGTCGAGCGACATCAACCGGGCCACGATGGCCGCGCCGAAGCTCGCGACGCGATCGAGATCCTCGTAGTCGATCTTGTCGGGCGTGTCCGAGGGCTTGTGGTAGTCGACGTGTGCGCCCGTCGTGAACGCCAGGCTCGGCACGCTCGCGTCGTTGAAGGTGGCGACGTCGGTCGGCTGGTACGGATCGGCCTGGAGGTTGACGTCGAACCCGGCGGCGAGGTTCGCACGCTCGAGAATCGACGGCCACACCGGGCTCGTGCCGGTTGCCTGGACGGTCAGCTTGTTGTCCTGCATCCTGCCGACCATGTCGTAGTTCAGATACGCGGCGAGATCGCCGATTGGAACGGGCGGCTTTGCCGCGAAGGCTGCCGAACCGACGAGCCCCACTTCCTCGGCGGACCAGAGGGCGAGCAGGACGTTCCGGCGGCGCGGTTGACGCGAGAGCGCGTCGGCGATGGCGAGCACCGCCGCGGTTCCCGATGCGTTGTCGTCGGCGCCCGGGTGCGCGCGGCCTGCCTCGGCGGCAGTGGCGAGCGAGTTGCCGTGCTCGCCGCGTCCCAGATGATCGTAGTGCCCCCCCACGGCGATCCACGGCTTGTCGACGCCCACCGTCGGCATCGTCGCCGGAAGGTAAGCGACGACGTTGCGCGCCTGGCGGTTCTCGCGGACGACGGCCGTTGTCAGGGTCACGACGTTGGGCAGCGCGAATCCCGACACGTGAGGATTGCCGGAGTCGAGCTCCTTCTGCGCGTCCCCGAGCGATCGAGCGCCGGCGAACAGCGCGTCCGAGACCTCGCTGCTGACGCTGACGGCGGGAATCCCCGAGCCGGCGAGGGCCGTGTCGAACGTCATCGGAACCGTCGTCCCGGCGTTGGGTGATCGGGGGCCGGTCACCACGACGAGCGCCGCAGCGCCGCGTTCGCGGGCGGCGAGCGCTTTGTAGCGCAGGTCCGAGTAGCGCTGGAGGATCGCCCGTACGTCCGCTTCGGCGTCCTCGGGAAAGTAGCGCAGCACCACGACGACCTTGCCCTTGACGTCCAGCCCGGCGTAACTGTCGTAGCCGAAAGTCTGCCCCTCGGGGACGAGGATTCCGTAGCCGGCAAACACCGCGTCGCCCTTCAGGGCTTTGACGTTGTCGGAGAAGGCCAGTGCTTGAACGCGCCCCGGGCCCGCATACGGGCGAGCAGTGCCGGAATCCGACGCCGGCGCGACGCTGATGTCCGAGCCGCCATCACGACCGCCGGCGGTGAAGTCGAAGGGCAGGAACATGTCGGCTCGCCCGGGCAGCGGCCGTGCGCCGATTCGCTGCA
>Ga0075428_100002644_pt1 | contig 19466 bp, 19 predicted proteins | sample RhiMetdeltSRZDD2_FD_75291 | JGI IMG/M metagenome (GOLD analysis project Ga0075428, IMG submission 75291) | Populus rhizosphere microbial communities from Tennessee, USA - Rhizosphere MetaG P. deltoides SRZDD2 | ecosystem: Host-associated > Plants > Roots > Rhizosphere > Soil | place: USA... | reverse complement strand
GCGGCGCCGTTTCGGGTTCCGCCGGCTCGACCGGGGTTACGGGCACGACGTCGATCTGGGCCGGCCATTCACCCATGCGAAGCGCGACGGAACGGGTCTCTTCGCCACGGCGCAGCCCCAGCGTGACCTTCTGGCCGGGCTTGGCCCTGGCGAGGAAGCGGTCGAGATCGCCGAGGCCCTTCACGAGTTGATCGCCAACGCTCGTCAAGGTGTCGCCCACTTCGACCCCAGCCGCCTTGGCAGGGCCATCGGCACGCACGCTTTCGACGACGACCCCTTCGCCCGTCTCCGTCACGCCGAGCCCAAGGTAGCCCTTGCCCGCCTGCGACCGGGCCAGAGGCTTCGACTCGGGGGCCGGCTCGACGGCGGGCTGCGGCGGCTTCTGGCCCTTTGGTGCCGCGTCCTTCGGCGGCTTGGTCCCACCCTCGGCAGGCGATGGGGGCTCGCCCAGCTTGACGACGACTGTCATTTCCTTGCCGTCGCGTCGCAACTTGATGTTGACGCGGTCACCCGGCTTGCCCGCCTTGATGGCGGCAACGAACTCCTTCTTGGTCGCCGTCGTTGTGTCGCCAACCGCCAGCATCACATCCCCTGCTTTGATCCCCGCACTGGCCGCCGGCGAATTCGGGGCAACTTCCGAGATGACGGGCTCGTCGTGTTCCGGCGACAGCCATACCCCGAGCCATCCGTCTGCGATTGGTGAGAGCAGGAGCAGGGAGAGGAGGGACGCGACCAGTGCTTGCATTGAAGACCTCGTGCCAGTGGCACCACCGATGCGCCGCCAATGTTAGCAATGGCAGCGACGAGGGGGGCCGAACGAACCGACACAGCGAACATTCCCAGATCGGACGTTCCCTTGACCCACCCGGTGAAGATCCCTAGAACCTTCGCCGCAATCCGCCCCCTTCGTCTAGCGGCCTAGGATTCGTGATTCTCAGTCATGCGACAGGGGTTCAAATCCCCTAGGGGGTACCACTCGCCCGGCAGGCCAACTGCCGGGCGTTCTTTCATCGGCCAAGAGCGAGCCGGCTCGGAGTGAGCGCTCGGAGTGAGCATGGTCTGGTTGCGCCGCGAGGACCACGAAGACCGCGAGTTGCACTGGCTCTGCCCCTGGGCGCTCAGCAGCCGCAACGCCGGTGGACGGCGCCTGCCCGAGCCCGATGACCCGTTGCGAACGGACTTTCAGCGCGACCGCGACCGCATCCTTCACGCCGCGGCGTTTCGCCGCATGCAACACAAGACCCAGGTGATGGCCGCGTTCGAGGGCGACCACTTCCGGAGTCGCATGACGCATTCGCTCGAAGTGGCCCAGATGTCGCGCTGCGTCGCGCGCGCCCTGCGCTGCAACGACGACCTCGCCGAGGCGATCGCGCTGGCCCACGACCTCGGGCACCCACCGTTCGGACACGTCGGCGAGGAGGCGCTCGACGAAGAGATGCGCGACCACGGTGGCTTCCGGCACAACGCGCAGGGTGCCCGCATCGTCGACTACCTCGAGGACCGATATGGCCATGGTCACGGCCTCAACCTGACGCTCGCGCTGCGCAAGAGCCTGCTCAAGGGCCGCATCCCGGATGGTTTCCCGCTGAGCCCCGATCTCGTGCCGCGTGGCACCGTGCCGATCGAGGCGCACATCGTCGACCTCTGCGACAAGATCGCCTACCTGAGCCACGACCTCGACGACGGGCTGCGCGCGGGATTGTTCACGGAAGCCGAAGCGGGGGAACTGCGGCTCTGGCAGCAGGCCCGGCAATCCGCCGGGACCACGAACCGGCAGCGCGTGGTCAGCGACGTCACAGCACTGCTGATCCACGACCTCGTGGAATCAGGCGATGCCGCGATCGCAGCAGCCCCGGCCGGAGGCCAGCCACCGCGCCTCCAGCACAGTCCGGCGATGGCGGTGTTGGCGCAGGAAGTGCTCGAGTTCCTGCGCGTTCGCTTCTACCGGTCGGCGCGCGTGCTCGCGGTCATGCACGACGGCGCCGCCCGCATCCGGCGGCTCTTCAAGGAGCTGCGCGCCAACCCCGTGCTGGTGCCCGAGGGTGCGCAGCGCCGGCTGCAGAGGGACGGACCCGAGCGCGCGATCTGCGACTACATCGCGGGCATGACGGATCGTTTCCTGCACCGCGCCACCGAAGCGTGAGTGCCCGCGAGAAAAGCAGCGCGGGCCCAGCTGTGCTGGACCCGCGCTGCAGGTGGTTACCCCGCAAGGATTTGAACCTTGACAAACAGGACCAGAACCTGTTGTGCTACCGTTACACCACGGGGCATCTCGGAAGGAGGCGGCGCTGCACGAGCAGCAGTCTTTGGTTACCCCGGCTGGACTCGAACCAGCAACTAACAGGACCAAAACCTGCTGTGCTACCAATTACACCACGGGGTAGTTGGGCGCGGGAATGTAGCAGCTACCGGGCCAGAATCTACCCTTCCTCTGCGCCGCGGTCGCCGGCGCAGCAGCGCGCTAGCGCAGGTCGTAGTCCCACCAGCAGGACGGCGCGACGCGCGGGTGGTCCGGCGCCGCGAGCACGAACGCGAAGCCGATCGCCGTCGGTTCCAGGTCACGCTTGCGCTCGTTGTATTGCGTCGCCCCCCACCGCGTGCCCATCGCGATCAGCTCGAACGCGTCGAACCGGCCGGTCTTCGTGTTCCACCGCGCATGACCACGCAGTTCCGTCGCGACGCCGCGACCGGCCTTCGTTGCCTCGTCAGCGCTCTCGACCGACCGGCTTTCGACCTCCGTGCGCGTCTTGCCCGCGAACAGAAGCCACACGTCGTCGCCGTTCACACCCGTGACTTCGCTCTGCAGCGACGCCTCGACCACGGCCTCGCGTGGCATCGGCGGAGTCTGCCCACGCACGGAGTCGAGCAGGTGGAAGCGGGCCAGCCGTTCGACCAACCGAGCCGGCACGGAGATCGTCGCACCGACCTCGCGTTTCTTCGGCACGAGGCTCGTGGCCTCGGCCCGCGTGAACCAGACCTGATCGGTGTTCCACGCGCGCGTGCGCCAGTCCTTTTCCTCGACCGGGCGGCCAAGATCGCGCAAGTACTCGACCAGGACCAGGCCATCGCTCGGATATCGATCCTCGAAGCGCTTGCTCGCTTGCAGGTCTCTCGCTTCCCGCTCGCCGAGGGCCCGTTCGGCCTCCGGCAGCTCCGACCAGCGGGCCAGAGACGAGCGCAGCATCTCGGCCACCTTCGTGGCGCTGTTCGTGTTGATCGACGCGAGGAACTTGCCGCACGGCGTCACCACGTAGATCCCCTGCCGCGTATCCGTCGGCTCCGTGCGACCGCCGTAGTGACCCGATTCGCAGAACCCCTGGAACGTGCGGCACTCGGCGTCCTTGCCGCGCTGCAGGCGGCCGACCTCGTCGGCCACCGTGACGAACGACGACAGCAGCTCCTGCACTGCCGGGTCGGACCAGACGGACCGTCTGGCGATCACGCCGTTGTTTCAAGTCTGGCCGAGCGGGTGTCCGTTCATGGCCCAGAGCAGCACGGGCTTCTGCACGCGGCTCGCCTCGACGAGCGCCGTGCGCAGCTCCGCCTGCCACGGGATCGCGCGCCAGTCGAGCTCGCCCGGTTGCGGCACGATTGCCGCGAGGTCGCGCGCGAATGCGGCGGCGTCCAGACCCTGCGCCGAGATGGCGCGCAGCACACAACACATCACCATGGCGAGTCGAAGCATCGCGGTAGCCTGACTCGTGCCATGCTAGCATCCTGCGCCCATGGCAGCCGGCCGGATCCCAGCACTCGTGTCCGTCCTGTGGTCCTGCTCGCCGGCAGCGGCGCAAGACCAGACCCAAGCCGCGCTGGCCCAGGCCGCGCCGGCAACGCGCACGGGCATCGACGTGCTCGGGGCCGACGGCTGCAAGCTTCTGCATGGCCGCTACGTGGGCCTGATCACGAACCACACGGGCCGCACCGCGGCAGGCCGCCGCACCGCCGACGTACTCCGTGAATCACCTGACGTGCACCTCGTCGCGTTGTTCTCTCCCGAACACGGCGCGGACGGCGTGCTCGACGAGAAGACCACGGACACGAAGGACGCCGCGACGGGTCTGCCGGTCTACTCGCTCTACGGCGAGACGCGCGCGCCGACCGGGTCGATGCTGCAGGGGATCGACACGCTCGTGTTCGACATCCAGGACATCGGCTGCCGCTTCTACACCTACGTGTCGACGATGCGGAACTGCCTCGAAGCCGCCGCCGCGCACCAGCTGCGCTTTTTCGTGCTCGATCGCCCCAACCCGATCGGCGGTGTCTGCATGGAAGGCCCCGTGCTCGCCGATGCGCGGCGCGACTTCACCGGCGCGCACCGGATCCCCGTGCGGCACGGCCTCACGGTCGGCGAGCTCGCGCGCATGATCACCGGCGAAGACGGCATCGCTGCCGAGCTCACCGTCGTCGCGTGCGAAGGGTGGCACCGCGCGGACCGTTGGGACCGCACCGGCCTCGCGTGGATCAACCCGTCGCCGAACATGCGCAGCCTCACGCAGGCCATGCTCTACCCGGGCATCGGGCTGCTCGAAGGCACCAACCTGTCGGTCGGGCGCGGCACCGACACGCCGTTCGAAGTGCTCGGCGCGCCGTGGTGCGACGGTGTGCAGCTCGCGGCGCTGCTGCGCAGCAGGAACCTGCCCGGTGTCGGATTCGTGCCCGTGTTGTTCACGCCGGCCGCAAGCAAGTTCCGCGGCGAGCGCTGCAGCGGCATCAACGTCGTGATCACCGACTGGAGCACGTTCGAGCCCGTGCGCACGGGCCTGCACGTCGCTACGGCGCTGCGCGCGCTGCATGCGACGCAGTGGGACACGAAGAAAATCGACTGGCTGCTCAAGCACGAAGCGACGCGTGACGCGATCCTCGCGGGCCAGGCAGCCGACACGATCGTCGCGAGCTGGAAGAAGGAGCTCGAGCTGTTCCGCATCCGGCGGCAACCGTTCCTGCTCTACGATTGATCGCAATGGCGGATGCTGTCCTCGTCGGTCTCGAAGTCGCCTGCGCCGCACCACCCGAGGTGCTGCGTTGCTCGCGTGGTTTCGGTCTGCTCAGCAACCAGGCTTCGGTCGACGGCAGCTTCCGGCACGCCGCGCACCTGCTGCACGAACGGTTCCCTGGCGCGCTGAAGGCGCTGTTCGGTCCTCAACACGGCCTCTGGTCGTGCCAGCAGGACAACATGGTCGAGACCGGCCACGGCACGGACCAGCGCCTCGGCGTGCCCGTGCACAGCCTGTACTCGGAGACCCGCAAGCCGACGCAGCACATGCTCGACGGCCTCGATCTGCTCGTGGTCGACCTCCAGGACGTCGGCACGCGCGTCTACACCTACGTCTGGACGTTGACGCACTGCCTCGAGGCCTGCGCCGAGAAGCGCATTCCGGTGCTCGTGCTCGACCGCCCGAATCCGCTCGGCGGCGCGCTCGCGGAAGGGCCGCTGCTCGATCTGCGTTTCTCGAGCTTCGTCGGCCGGGCTGCGATCCCGATGCGGCACGGACTCACGCTCGGCGAGCTCGCGCTGTTCTGCAATGCCAGCATGCGCCTCGGAGCCGACGTGCAGGTCGTGCCGATGCAGGGCTGGCGACGAAGCATGGTCTGGCCCGACACGGGTCGCGCCTGGGTGCCGCCGTCGCCGAACCTGCCGCGTTGGGAGGGCGCCTTCGTCTACGCGGGCCAGGTGCTGCTCGAAGGCACGAACCTAAGCGAGGGGCGTGGCACGACGACGCCGTTCGAGCAGTTCGGCGCACCGTGGGTCGACCCGTGGCAGCTCGCGTCGATGGCCTCGGGCCAGCGCCTGCCCGGCGTCGCGCTGCGGCCCGTGCACTTCGAACCCACGTTCCAGAAGTGGCACGGCGAGCCGAGCCGCGGTCTCTTCCTGCACGTGACCGATGCCGGAGCGTTCCGCCCCTACCGCACGACACTGACACTGCTGCGTGAGATACGCGGTCTCTGGCCGCGAGAGTTCGGCTGGCGGCCACCGCCCTACGAGTACGAGGCCGAGAAGATGCCGATCGACATCCTCGCCGGCAGCGACCTGGTCCGCGCATTCGTCGAAGGCCAGCGCCCGTGGAGCGAACTCGATGCCTTGGCCGCCGCCCCCGCCGAATGGTGGCAGCGGCTGCGTCCGTTGCTGCTCTACTGAGGCACGTGCAAGAACCGCCGCAGAGCCCCCACCACACCCGCGCCCTCGTGCTGCTCGCCGCAGCGCCGGGCATCGTGCTCGCGGCGTTCCAGGCAGCATGGCCGTGGCCGTTCTTCTCGGACGACGCGTTCATCTCGCTGCGCTACGCCGAACGGTTGCTCGCGGGCGAGGGCCTGACGTGGACCGACGGCGAACGCGTCGAGGGCTACAGCAACCTGCTGTGGGTGCTCGCGTGCGCAGGGCTCGGTGGCCTCGGTCTCGACCTCCTGACCGCGGCGCGTCTGCTGGGCGCACTGTGCACGGCGGCCGCCTTGTGGTGTCTCGCGAGTGCGATGCGTCCGCACGACCTGCGCACGTGCCTGCTCGCGGCCTTGGCGCCGATCCTCGTCGCGTCGACGCAGCCCGTGCTCGCGTGGACGCTCGGCGGCCTCGAGGGCCCGATGGTGATGTGGTGGCTCGCGTGGGGTCTCGGCAGTCTCGTTCGCGAGTTGGCCCCAATTGCGACGAATGACGCATCATGGAACCGCACGACGCTGCTGCGCTGCGGCGTACCGTTCGCGCTGCTCTGCCTGACACGTCCCGACGGCCCGCTGTGGACCGCCGGTGCCGGCATCCCGCTCGGCCTCGCCGCGTGGCGCTCGGGTCTGCCAACGATGGTGAGGCAGACGTGGTTGTTCGCGCTGCTGCCGATCGCCGCGGTGCTCGCGCAGTTGGCGTTCCGGCTCGCCTACTACGGCCAGTTCGTGCCGAACACGGCTCACGTGAAGGTGGAGTTCGTTCCGGGTGCGATGGCAGCCGGCGTCGCCTACGTGGGCTCGGCGGTTGCCGCGCTGCAGGGCATCGCGTGGCTGGCTCTCATCGGCCTCGTGTCCGTGCTGATGATCGCGCGAACGCGCGCGCAGGCGCTCGTTACCGGCATTCCGCTCGTGTTGTGGCTCGTGTATCTGGTCGCGATCGGCGGCGATCACTTCCCGGGCCGACGCCTGATGCAGGCCAGTCTCGTACCGATGGCCCTGCTCGTCGCCGTGGCGGCGCGTGAACTGGGCACGACCTGGCGGCGCCTCTTGGTCGCGCTCGCACTGGCGGCAGGCGGCGCCGCGGCAAACCTGTATTCCGCACGCACCGATGCGCAGAGCCTCGAAGTGCGCGCCGAGATCTGGGAATGGCGAGGCAAGGTGGTCGGCGAGGCCTTGGCGGCGGCGTTCGCAGCCGAACGGCCGCGCCTCGCCGTCGATGCAAGCGGAGCGCTGCCGTTCTACTGGCGTCTGCCAGCGCTCGACATGCTCGGTCTCTGCGACCGGACGATCGCGAAGACCCCGTCTCCCGATTGGCTGCACACGATGAAGCCCGAGATGCCGCTGCCACCGGGCCACTTGAAAGGCAACGGCCGCTACGTGATGGATCAGGCTCCCGATCTGATGCTGTTCGGTCCGCCGCCGGGCCTGCCGCTGCCGGTCTTCGTCAGCGCGGCGGAATTCGAAGACGACCCGCGATTCCTGCACGGCTACCGATGCGTGCTCGTCGACCTGGGCCCGCGCGAAGCGCTGCCCGGGTACTTCGAGTCGCTGACCGCCCCGCTGTGGGTCCGACTCGAGGGCAAGGTCGGGGTCCGGCGCAGCAGCGATCGCATCGAGGTCCCTGCCTGGTTGTTCGGGGCCTACGCGCCCGAACCGCTGGTGCGCCGCTACCAGCCTCCGAGCGCCGATGCGGCGGCAGAGGCTCGCCGAGCTTCGCATCTCGCCGTGTGCCACCAGTGGTTCACCGCGCGAAACGCAGTTGCAGTGCCGTCGCGAGAAGGGCCCCTGCGGTTGGAACTGCGCACGCCGTCGGCCCTGTGCGCGTTTCACCTGCCAGCCGGTCATTGGCGCGTCGAGGTCGAGCCGGCTGGCACTCCCGCCGTCGTGGACGTCGGCCCCGACGCCGATCCGTCCGGCGCCGTGTCGGTGCCCGAACCTGGACGTGAGGTCGTGGCTACGCTGCGTGCCGCCGACGGCGTTTCGCTGCCACTCGCGGTCGAACGCATCGTGTTCGTGCGCACCAGCCGCTGAAGACTCGCGTTCGCCGAACCTTCACGGCACGCTGACTGCAAGACAACGGGACGGACGACGATGCGTCGCTGCGCCAGGGCGTAGCTCTTCCTCGCACTGCACCATGAAGCCCTGGCGCGATCGACACCACGCTCCGCTCCTGGTCTGATGCCGGACCTCCACCTCAGGACTCTCATGAACACTCCATCCACGCTCGGTCCTCTGCTTGCCTGCCTGATCGTCGCGACTGCCACCACACAGAGCCCGCTGACCTTCGGCAACATCGTCGTCGTGCGCGTCGGCACTGGTTCCGGCGCGCTGACGAGCTCCTCCACGGCGACCTTCCTCGACGAGTACACGGCGGCCGGCGTCTTCGTGCAGACGATCCCGATGCCGACGATCGGCAGCGGCCTGAACCAGCCCTGCACGAACTCGGGCTCGGCCACATCCGAAGGTTTCCTGAGCATCTCGACGAATGGTCTCTACCTGCTGCTTGGCGGCTACGCGGTCGGTCCCGGCACGACGGGCGTAGCGACGTCGGTGAACCCACCCGTGAGCCGCGTCATCGCGCGCGTCGACCTGTCCGGCGTGGTCGACACGACGACGGCCATCGGTGACGCGTACTCGACGCGCAACATCCGCAGCGTCGTGAGCGACAACGGCTCTCGCTTCTGGGTGACCGGCAGCGGCGATGGCATCCGCTACGTCGCCAACCTCGGCGACCTGACCTCGCAGTCCATCTCGCTGACGCCGGTGAACAACCGGGTGGCCGGCATCTACAACGGACAGCTCTACTGCACGGCCTCGTCGGTGGCGTTCTTCGGCATCTCGTCGGTGGGTACCGGCCTTCCGACCGGCAGCGGCCAGGTCTCGACGACGCTGAGCGGGTTCCCACTCGCCTCGGGTCCGTCCGCATACGATTTCTTCTTCGCCAGTCCCGACACGGTCTACCTCGCCGACGACGGCGGCGGCAGCCTGCCGCCCAATCCGCCGGGCATCCAGAAGTGGACACGAGCTGGCGGCCTCTGGTCGTTCCAGTATTCGCTGGCCCTCCCGAGCACCGGATGCCGCGGCGTCACGGGCTTCGTGCAGAACGGCGTCACGACGCTGTGGGCGACCGCCAACACGAACACGACCACGCAGCTCGTGACCGTCGTCGACACGGGACCGGGTTCGATCGTCACCTCGATCGTGACGCCGGCGCTCAACACGGCCTTCCGCGGCGTGCGCTACCTGGCACTGCCGAGCACGCTGCAGCGGTTCCCGATGTCGTGCGGGACCATGGACATCATCGCCACGGGCAACGGCCAGATCGGCACCGATGTGATCACGACGGTGCTGAACCCGCTCGGCTTCGGCTTCATCGGCTACGGCCTGACGCCGATCGGGTTTCCGTTCTGCAACTGCACCATCGGTCACGACTACGTGCTGCTGCTGCTGGGCCCCTCGCACACGCTCTCGCTGCCGTTCAACCCCGCGCTGTTCGGCACGCAGATACTCATGCAGGGTCTCGACTTCCTGGCCCCGGGCGGATGCCCGGATCCGATGTTCACGCTGACGGACACCTACGGGTTCCAGATCCAGTAGTCTGTCATCGCCGCAACGCTGGGATCGCGAGCTCGCCGGCTACCATCGGCGCATGCCCTGGCTCCTACTCGTCTGCGCCGGCCTGCTCGAAACCTGCTGGGCTGTCGGCATCCACTACACCGCGGGCTTCGCGAGGCTCTGGCCCACGATCTTCGTGATCGTCACCCTGGCCGGCAGCATGTGGCTGCTCGCGCTCGCGGCGCGCGACCTGCCCATCGGCACCGCCTATGCGGTCTGGGTCGGCATCGGCGCGTGCGGCACCGCGGTGTTCGGCATCTGGCGCCTCGGTGAGCCGGCCTCGGCGGGACGCCTGTGCTGTCTCGCGCTGTTGATCGTGGCCGTGGTCGGCCTCAAGCTGACGACCCCGGCGACTTGATCGCGCGTGGCTTGGATTCCTCGCTCGCAATCTGCCGGATGCGCTCGGCGAACTCGGGATCCTCGCCGCCCAACATCTCCTCGAGGGCTTCCCTGAACTCGAGGCGGCGGCACCACTCGCGCATGTAGTCCTCCCAGGACTGCCACAGACGCTGGCTCTGCTGGTCCATCCGCTCTTCGTGGACGAGCAGATACGCGCGCTCGAACAACGCCACGAGCACGTTGAAGATCGCGAAGCGGCGTTCCTTCTGCTCGAGCGACAACTGCACCTCGGGGCCCTCGCGCCGCAGCAAGCGCAGATCCGCGTTCTCGAGCACGAGCTTCATGAAGTTCGTGTACTCGTCCGACAACCGCTGGTAGATCTCCTCGTCCTCCTGCTGGCGTTCGCGCCGCTGTTCCCACAGGAACACGGCGATCGCGAACGGCAGGCCGATGACCGTCACGATGTAGCTCAGCATCTCCCAGGTCGTGAGCTCGAACATGACAGGCTCCGTTACCGCTCCAGGAGGCAGAAGCAAGCCAACCTCTGCCGCAGGCAGCCGAGTGGCAAGTCGCATGACATCGCGACGCCAGGCGTCCGGTGGGCTCGAAGTTCGTCGCTGCGCAGCGTTGTCATGCTTCGAGTCGATTGCACACACGTGAAGCTACTGCGTGGCTTGCAAAAAGGTCGGCCGGCATAGTGGCCGCGGACCCTGTCCAAAGCCACTCCCCATGAGTTCCACGCGTTTCCTCTTTGCGAGCATTCTGCTCAGTCCACTTGCTCTCGCGCAGGCCCCCGCCACCAAGGCCGTGAACGGCGCGTTCGGTCTCGACTTCACGACGCAGTATTTCCTGCGCGGCATCCAGCAGGAGAACCAGGGCATCATCGCGCAGCCATGGATCGAGCTCCGATACGGTCTCTACGAAGGCACCAGTGACCTGAAGAACCTGAACCTCACGTTCGGGCAGTGGAACAGCTTGCACGATGGCCCCACCGGCACGGGCAGCGGCGGGTCGATGTGGTACGAGAGCGACTTCTACATCGGGGTCTCGGGCGAGGTCGGCGATCGCCTGTCGTGCGGCGTCACCTACACCTCGTACTACGGACCCAACGGGATCCGCAACGACGTCGAAGAGCTCGCGTTCTCGGCCGGCTACGACGACAAGGGCGTCATCAATACGTTCGCGAGCGGTCTGCAGCCAGGCGTCGTGCTCGCGTTCGAGCTCGACGGCCAGCTGGACGGAGGCACGCCGGGCAACACTGGCATCTACGCGCAGCTCGGCATCAAGCCGTCGTTCCAGTTCGGCCAGTTCACGCTCGACGTGCCCGTCACGTTGGGCGTCAGCCTCAAGGACTACTATGAGGATGCGGGCACGAACGACGACGAGTTCCTCGGCTTCTTCGACGTCGGTGCCGTGATCTCGACGGCGATCCCCAACCTGCCCGCGCGCATGGGACCGTGGCACGCAGAAGCCGCGCTGCACTGGATGCTGCTCGGCGACAGCAACGAAGATCGCAACGCCGGGGACACGAGCGAGCTGATTCTCTCCTGCGGTGTCCGCACGACCTTCTGAGCCAGCGGCTCAGCTCGTGATCGACGGATTCGGCTTCAGGAACCGGACCGCGATGCCGACCTGCCCATCGCCGAGAGTCTCGTAGCGCACGAGCTCCGCGGGCAAGGTTTCGCTCCTGCCGTTGATGCGTACGGTCACGGGCAGCGAATCGGAGGTCGTGAAGAACACGCCCTGAACGGAGATGTTCTGGCCCGAGCCCATGAGCGCGCCGGCCTTGAACTCGATCGTCACGGTCTCCTGGAGCTCTTGCCGCGGTACCTGTCGTTGTTCGCCAAGAATCGTGGTCGTGGGTTGGCTCATGGCTTGCTCCTCGGATGACTTCGGCCGTTCCTGCCCTCCAACTGAAACCGCTGCCCACTCATTGTTATCGTCCTGAGGTGCAGGAAACTTCGTACGAACGCGAACCCGGCTATGCCGAGCGGTATCGCGACCGGCGGTTCCGCACCGGGAGCGGCAGCTCGACCGACCGCCGCGAGCGGGCGGCGTTGCGCGCGTTGCTCGCCGAAAAGCCCACCCCACCGGGCTTGTGGCTCGACGCGCCGTCGGGGGCGGGCCGCATGACCGCCGAGCTGCCGGGCCCCGCCGTGCAGCTCGATCGCAGCTTCGATATGGTACTCGCCTGCGGCGAAGGCCGTTCACGCGCCTGCGCCAGCGTGCACCACCTGCCCTTCGCCGACGACACGTTCGCGGGGGTCCTGTGCTTCCGCCTGCTGCAGCACATCGCGACACCTGTCGAACGAATCGCCATCCTGCGCGAGCTCGCGCGCGTGACCCGGGGGCCGATCGTGGTGTCCTTCTTCGACGCGTGCAGTCTGCAACACCTGCGCCGGCGCCTGCGGCGTTGGCTCGGTGGCTCGCGTTCGGGGCGGACCGCAGTGGCGAGAGGCGTGTTCCTGCGCGAGCTGAGGGCGGCGGGCCTCGTGCCGCTCGCCGTGCGCGCGCTGCGGCGGTTCGTCGCCGAACAGACCCTCGTGTTGTGCGAGCGCCCGCGGCAACCCGGGCCCTGAACACGGCGCCAAACGAGTGGACTCGCGGTACTCGAAGCGCCGATAGCGTCGGTGTCGGAGGTACAAGTCATGCCCCGCGTCACTCTCACCACTTGTCAGGAACCCGCGCTCCAGCCCACCGCACGCGAATCGGTCGCGCGCGGCATGCGGATCCTGCTCGTGGAAGACGAGCCGCTGACCGCCGAGGTATTCACGCGCGCCCTCTTGCGCGATGGCCACCTCGTCGACGTCGCGCGAGACGGCCTGCAGGCGATGCGGCAGTTGCGCGATCGCCTGCCGAACCTCGTGATTCTCGACATGATGCTGCCCGCGATTCCGGGCGCCGACGTGGTGCGGAAGCTGCGCGAGGGCGGGCATCTCGACCTGCCCATCATCGTGGTCTCCGGCAGCCCGCGGCGTCAGACAGACCTCAGCGATCGTGAGCTCTCGCCCGGAACGTGGCTCGAAAAGCCGGTCAAGCCGCGCCGTCTCGTGCAGGTCGTGCGCGCCTTCACGCGACAGGACGCGTGAGCTAGCAGCCTCAAGGCCGCTTGAACACGTGCGCCGCGAAGCGTTCGATGTCCTCGGCCAACAACGGCAGACCCATCGTCCACGGCGGTTCGTGCGCCGCGAGACGTTCGACGTCTCCGTTCCACTTCTGCTCCGCGCGCTGTCGCGCGACGTAGTCGAGCGACCGCTGCAGGCCCTCGGTCCCGGGATAACCGTGCAGCGGCGCAAGCCGCACGGCCAGCGGGCCAGGTCCATCGAGCGTCTTCGCCTGCAAGGCGCCGCCTCCGACCAGGACGAGCCCGGACACGAGCTTGCGCAGACTGTCGACGTGGAAGCTCGCAACCGTGGCCGCTTCGCGATCGCAGACGAGCACGACCGGCCCGCCGCTGTGCAACAACGCGCGCAGCGTCGTGATGCCGGAGCACACGTCGGGCATGTAGTTCCGGCCACCACCCGACGAATCGAGGAACGCGATGTTCCAGTCGCGCTGCCTCGCGAACTGCCTCAGTTCGTGGGCAGTCCAGGCAGGCCCGCGCGTAGCCGGGGCCGTCGGCCGATACGCGGTGAGGTCGTAGGCAGGCGAGCCCGCCGCGAACACTACCAGGGGCCGCGGCTCCTCGCCGGCTGGCAAACGCAGCACGCACGGCAGCGGATCCTTGCCGAGAGACGGCAGGGCCGTCAGCACCTCGCCGCTCATGCCCGCCAACACGGGCTTGTGCTCGGCCAGGTTCCGCACGGCCAGCTCGAGACGCTGCAGCTCGACGACCGCGTTGCTCTCGACGTCGAACGCCTCGCCGTAGTAGGCGCGCAGCACCGGCGCCTCGAGTCCGGAAAGCAGGGCCCGCTCCGGTTGGTCCAACTTCTCGGCCAGGGCACGCGCGTCGCGCACGGCGCCCTCGCAACGCGCCTGGTAGCCGCGCAACACGTGGAACCGCCAGGACAACGCCGGATCCGCAGCACGCGCTTCCAGCCCATCGATCAGCGTGCGCACGTGCACGCGGTAGGTCCCGTCCGCGAGCTCGCCCGCTGGCACCACGGCGACGGCTTGCGCCTTGCGCAAGTCTTCCATTGCGGTGTTCCTGTCGATGCGCGTGGCCCAGACCTTCGTTCCCTTCTCGTCCTGCACCTCGACGTCGAACGCGAGCTCTCCCGGTGCAGGCATCGAGAAGGGCAGGAACACCGAGAGGTTCGTGCCGCGGCAGACTTCCTTCGCTGCGTCGGGATCGGCGACCTCGGGCAGCACATACACGGAAACCGCCGCACGCAGCACGAAGCTGTCGTCTGCAGTCGTGCCGCGCGCGTTCGCGAGGGCCCTTGCGACGGGCAGGAACGGCGAGCCGACCGTGGGCTCGGCGAGAATGCGCGCAACCTGCTCGCGGTCGGCTGGCGCGCGCGTCCTGATCTCCTCGAGCAGTTCGGCGCGGCGGCGCTCGAGGTGCAGCCAGGCCCAACGTTCGCGATACACGGGACCCTGCGCGAGGGCACACGAGGCGAACGCCCCACCGAGGAGCTCGGCGGCGATCAACGCGGCGGCGGCGAGTACGTGTCCTTGACCCATTGCTGGAAGTGGGAATCGATCGTGAGCGGGTTCCAACCGTAGACGGCCTGCAGCGCGTCGCGCGTCGACTTGTCCTGCTTCACGAGCCGCAGCAGGTCGCGGAACTTCGCGCCGCCGTGCGCCGTGACGAGGAAGTCGACGTAGGCGAACGCGAACGCGTGCTGCTCGTAGTCGAGCTGGTCGGTGTTGAGCACCGACAACGTGGCGAACGAAGGACCCTTGCCCTCGTCGACGAGCTTGCGCACGGGGGCCCGCCACTTTCCGCCTTTGAAGCCGGCTCCGGCCAGCAGCATGATCTCTTCGAAGCAGTAGTTCGTGCACTTGCCCCCGATCTTGTCCTCGAACCAGTGCGCCACACCTTCGTCGAGCCAACCGTGCTTGTGGTTGCCGAGCCACAGGGCCGGCGTCATCTGGCTCAGCAGCAGGTGCGTCACCATGTGCACGATGTTGCGGTGCAACGCCTCGTCGTCGGGGATCGTGCGCGTGTCCTGCCACATGCTGTAGGCGTAGCAATCGGGCCCCATCTGCTTGAGCCCGACCGAGTTCGCATTGCCGAGGCCCGTGACGCGCGGGCCGATCGTGTTGTGGTCGCGCGCCTCGCGGAACATGTAGACCAAGAGGCGGTTCGGCAGGTCCGCTTCGGTCAGCTCGAGCGTCGTGAGGAACAGGACCCACAGCGCTTCGATGCGTTCGGCGTAGAGGTGCATCAGCGCGTGGGTCTCGAGCTTCTCCTTCCCGACCGTCAGCGACTTGATCGCGAACGTCAATTCGCAGTGCGTGCTCGAGAGGTGCGCAAACGGCTCGTGCTCGGCGACCAGCTTGTCGACGTCGGTGCGCTGCTTCTCGAGCCATTCGCGCACGAGCTGCTTGCGGCGCTGCATCTCCCCCTCCACGTGGGCGTTGACGCACATGCGGCAGTCCGTCGTGAGGGCACCTGCGCAGGACTTGCACTCGGCGGCGAAGCTGCAGAACAGCGTGCCCGCAGCGGCCTGTTCCTGCGCGAGGAACTTGCCGTGTTTTGTGCACGGCACGCAACCGTGGTTCATGCAGTCGCGGCAGGTGATCACCGGCGGTGTCTGGGCACGACCTGCGCCGAGCAGCAGCAGAGCAACGAGCAACCAGCGGATCGGAACCATCTGCAACAGGGTAGCGCGCGACCACGGCGAGGGTAACAAGCTGGGTTGCTCAGCCGCGCGTTGCGCGTCGGCTGCAGCAACTCGTTACCGCCATCTCAAGGGAGTTGCATCATCTTGTGCGCCTGCGGCAGCACGCGCACGTCGAACTGCTGGCGCACGGCCGTGCACAGGAAGCGCTCGAGCTCGGCGCGCGGCAAGGGCTTCGTCACCAACCCGAACGGCGTCACGGGTTGCAGGATCAGCAGGATCTTCTCGCGCAGCGGCTGCAGTTCCGCGAGCGCCTGCTCGAAGCTCGGATCCATGACCCGATCGGTGAGCACGATCTTCACGTCGACCGAGGCACCGCGGCGCAGCGCCACTTCACAACACCGGCGATGTTGCGCCCCGTAGCTGGCCCCCGGGCCGAGCGCCAGTTCCGCCTTCGCGGGCGCTCCCAAGGTCTCGGGCAGCTTGAAGTCGGCGCTCAGGTGGTCGACCTGCTCGACGCAACGGGCCAACGCATCGGGATCGATCGCCGCGGTCTCGAGGTGCAGCCGCATGCCCTGCTGCCGCACCGCGCGGCCGAACTCGCGCACGAAGTCGGGAAACACGAGCGGCTCGCCGCCGGTCACGCTCACGCGTGAGCCCTTGCGGCCCGGTTCGTTCGCAGCGGCCACCTGTCGCACGAGCTCGGCCGCGCGATCGCTGCCGACCGGGTTCGCCTCCTGTTGATCGCGCACGCCGAGCCGCACCGGAAAGCGGCCCGGCGCCACGTAGCTGTCGGGCGTGTCGCAATACAGGCAGCGCAGCGGACACGTCGCGGTGCGCACGAAGGTCATCGGCATCCCGACGAAGCGCCCCTCGCCCTGGACCGAGTGGAAGATCTCGATCAGAGGAGCACGCGGCGTCTCGGCGCGTTGCCCGGGCGCGGCACCCTCCTTCTGCTGCAGCGACCGCAACGCGCGCTTCAGGTCCACGGCGACCTCACGCGAACTGGCGCGCCAGTTCGTTCAGGACGTCGATGCCGCGGCGCAGCAGCGGGTCCTCGGCCGCGAACGAGAGGCGGAAGTGCGTGTCGCGCGCCGAGAACGACCGGCCCGGCACGATCAGCAGCTTCTGCTGCAACGCGGCCTTCAGGAACGCACCGCCGTCGCAAGGCTTGCCGTCGGTGCCACGCGGCAGGTTCGGGAACGCGTAGAACGCGCCTTCCGGCGGTCGCAGGCCGTAGACCGGATGCAGCGTCGAGGCGACGAAGTCGCGCTTGCGCCGGTATTCGGCGAAATACGGCGACAAGTCGATGCGCGGGATCGCTTCGAGCAGCGCGTACTGGAACGGCGCCGGCGCGCAGACGAACGAGAACTGCTGCAGCGTCTTCATCGCATCGAGCACGTTCGCGGGTCCCGTCGCGTAGCCCATGCGCCAGCCCGGGATGCCGTAGGTCTTGCTGAAGCCGCCGAGCTGGATGCAGCGATCGGCGTAGCTGACCGGCGACGCGTAGTCGCCGACGTAGCAGAAGAAGTCGTAGATCTCGTCGCTGACGACGTAGGCAGAGCAGCGGTTCGCGATGCGGCAGATGCCCTCGATCTCGGCGCGCGTCAGCACGCAGCCGGTCGGGTTGCTCGGCGAATTCACGAAGACGATCTTCGTACGCGGGCCGCAGAGACGCTCGATCTCGTCGAGGTCGATGCCAAAGCGCCCCGACTCGTCGCGCGGATAGAGGCTGTAGTAGCGCACCTTGGCGCCGCACAGCGACGCGAGGTTCGGATACATGACGAAACCCGGATCCGGCAGCAGGATCTCGTCGCCCGGATTCAGCAGACACTGGAACGTCAGCACGAGCCCGCCCGAGACACCGGCCGTCACGAGGCAGGTCTGCTGGCGGCGGCCATGGCGGCGCTCGACGTCGGCCAGGATGTGCGCGTTGAGCTCGGGCAGACCCTGTGTGACCGTGTAGCGGTTCTTGCCGCCAGCGATCGCGCGCGCCGCCGCCTCGACGAGTGCTTGCGGAGGTTCGTAGTGCGGCTGCCCGATCGACAGGTTGATCGGGTCCTCGATCGTCGCCATCAGCTCGAAGATGCGACGGATGCCGCTGGGCTCGATACCGCGGATGCGGTCCGTGAGACCGGAGTCAGGTGGAATCACGCACGAACCTCGATGGAACGCCCGGGTGCTGCTTCTGGACTACTTCTTGGCAGCCGGGGCCTTCGCGGCCGCGTCCTTCGGAGCCGCTGCCGGGGCTGCTGGCGCCTTGCCGGCCGGCGTCTTCGCGGCGGGTGCCGCGGGTGTTGCAGCGGCGGCGGCCGGAAGAGCACCCGTCGCGTCGGCGGCCGGCGCATCGGCCTTCTTCTTGGCCTTGGCCTTGAAGGAAGTGCGCACCTTGCGCAGCCCTTCGACACGGTCGCCTTCCTTCCACTTCCCCGCCTTCTTGAGGACGGCGAGTCTCTCCCCGCGGGTCCAGACGTTGCGGTTGCCGCCGGTGGTACTCGAGAGCTTCAAACTGCTGTGGATCGTCATGACAGAAACCGGGCGCGTGTCTTCGAACAGTGTTCCGAAGACAGAGTCCTCTGACGACAGTGTCTTCGAAGACCGTGTCTTCGGAAACAGCGTCTTCGGAGATTGGGGGCGAGGAGCCTACCGGATCGGCCAGGCCTTTGGCCACTCCACTTCGGTGTTTCGCAGGTGCACGAACGCCTCATCGGGAACGTCCACCGGCAGACCCGTCAGCAGGTTCTTGGTGGCAGCCTGTTCCGCCGGGCCATCGAAGTAGACCGCGACCACCCAGAGCGGCGACGGGCCGGCGCTCCATTCGAGGGGCCGCGCCTTCTGCAACTTCTTGCCGACCAGATAGTCGCTGAGCGCCCTGGCTCTGGCCTTGGCCGCGCCGGCATCGAGGTTCGGATAGGCGGAAACGATGAACGCCTCGGGGGACAAACGCTCCTCCGGGAGCAGCCCCGGGGTGCGGCCCGACACGCGCAGCGCCTCGGACGCCTTCACGCCTTTGGCCTGGCCGAAGTGATCACCCATCAGGAACCCGCCGGCGAAGCAGCCGAGAGCCAGGGCCGAAGCCACCCACGCGGGCACGGCCGCACCGCGCCGGCGCCCGTCATCGCGCCGCCGCAACGAGGAACCACCGAACACCGTGCCGACGATGCCGCGCAGCGCGTCGCCGAACTTCGAACTGCTGCTGCGCGAGCGGCCACGCGAGCCGAGCAGCAAGACCATGTCGCTTGTTTTGCGAACCACAGGACACCCCCAGCGCCCCGACCGGGGCAACCGCCAGCTTTGGACCAACCACCAACTCCCGGCGAACCGTCGGGAGAGACCGGAACCACGGCCGACCAAACCATGGTGCGGGCGAAGGTATCGACGGCGGCGGGCTTGTGCAATCCTGCCGTCGGCTTCGTCAGGAAACTGACGCTGGCGCGGCGTCGTGCCCGGTGCGTCAGGCGCTGCTGCCCCGTCCGGACTCGAGACGTTCCAACTCCGACGTCAGGCGCACCAGGGCGCGATGCAGCTGCGTGCGCACGGCCCCGGGCGTACTGCCGAGCCTTGCCGCGATCTCGTCGTGCGACAGGCCGGCGATGCGCGCCAGCGTGATCACCTCGCGGTACGAAGCCG
>Ga0075428_100002642_pt1 | contig 19480 bp, 12 predicted proteins | sample RhiMetdeltSRZDD2_FD_75291 | JGI IMG/M metagenome (GOLD analysis project Ga0075428, IMG submission 75291) | Populus rhizosphere microbial communities from Tennessee, USA - Rhizosphere MetaG P. deltoides SRZDD2 | ecosystem: Host-associated > Plants > Roots > Rhizosphere > Soil | place: USA... | reverse complement strand
TAGAACGCCACGGTGCTGGTGCCGCAGAACGGCGCGAGATAAGAGAAGCCGCCGTAGGTGCCGACGAACGCACGGGCGTTGCTGATGATGCGCGTCTGCGCCTCGAGGTTCGTCTCGGGCGGCAGAAGATGTTCCACCATATGGAGACGATCGCGCCGGACCGGCGTAAAGTCCGTGTGATCGTCGTACCGGTGCGCGGTGTTGAGCATCACCACGTCGGTCGTCGCCGTCAGGTCTTCGAGCACCTGCGCCGTCAGGGCGCGGTTTGCCGCCGTGTCGGGCAGCGCCGTATTCGCGTAGAACTTCACGGCGACGTAGTCGCGCGGCAGGTGCGACGCAAGATCGCCGAGCGGCAGCTTCGGCAGCGGACGGAAGACGCTGAATGCCTCGATCAGGGTGATCGGCGCCTGCTGGCGCCAGAACACGTTGAACAGGTTGTACATGAGCGAGGGGTGCAGCACCTTGACCTTGTCGAGGCCGCGCGCGCGCTTCACCCGTTCGATGATCTCGCGATCGAACTCGCCGAGATCGATGTGCTTCAGCCGCCCTTTCTGCTCGTGAATGCGCGCGTCGTTGCGCAGCCGGAATTCCTCGGCGGTAAACAGCGACAGGATGTCGTGGTAGTTCGGCGAGATGTGCCGGTACCACGGCGCCGAGCCGCCGCGCGACACGACGATCAGCTGGTCGTCGTGCAGGCTCGCGTAGGCCTTTGCCCACGCAAGGAACGGGATCCAGTAGAGCAGCTCGAACCCGGCTTCGGTCAGCCACGGCCCGACGATGATCGGACGGTCCTGCCGGCCGAGCATCGTGATCATTTCCTTGGTCTCGTCCACTTCGGGCACGCCGGGGAACAGGAGGCTCTTCGCCGGATCGCGGTGCTTGTTCAGCTTGGGCGTGAGGATCGCGCCCGACTCCTGGCGCAGCTGCGGCGGCTCCTCTCCGACGATCTGTTTGAGCCTGCTGACCGCGAAGTGCCGGATCTTGAGGAACACCTGTTTCCGCGCATGCCGACGGAAACGGCGGTACTTGTAGCGCGTCTCTTTGCGGAACGGCTGCGTCGCGGTCCGAAGCTGCGCGAATGCCAGCCACGGCAGCAGCAGGACGCGGGCGACCCATGCCGCCGGCGGCGGACCGGCGGCCCGGGGCGCCGGACGCTCTGCGACCGTTTCGATCGCGGACGCGAACCGCGGGGTCGAGGCCTCGGTCAGTCCTTGCGGCCGGATGAACCCGGCAGTAAATCGGCGCGCCCGCTCCACGCCGGGGCGCGGGTCGGCAAGCGTCGCGGAGAGCTGCGCGACGTGCTCCTCGAGGCTCCGGGCCACTTCCAGCAGCCCCCCGCCGACGTTCAGCAGGTAATGGAAGTGAATCGTTCCTTCCTGGTTGTCCTTCGAAATCTCCGGCAGCAGCACCGAGAGCACGGGCTTGCCGACAACCCCTGCTTCAAGGAACGCGCTCGTATTGAGTCCGACAACGGCGGACGCGTAGTACAGCGAATCGAAGTAGTCGTCTTTGGTCGACGGGTCGACCGGATGGCTGCCGAACAGCGTGATGTTCTTGAACTCCGTCAGGTCGACCTGCTGCCACTCGTCCAAACGGCGGGGATGCGGCCGGATCAGCAGGCCGGCTTCACGCAGGACGGGATCCGCGCTGCCGCGCACGTGCTGGATCCAGCGTTCGACGAAGCGCGCCTCGTTCGCCGTGTTCTTGAACAGCGACGAGCAGACGTAGAGGATGAACGGCCGCGTACCGTCGAGCCCGATCTGCTCACAGAACTCCTCGCGCGTTCGCGAGGGCTGCCGGCCGAACCACTGGTCGTAACACTGCGCCCCGGTGACGACGACCCGATCGGCCGGTACCTGGTGAAGCTCGATCGCCTCCTGCTTCTGCGTGTCGTTCCAGACCGTGACGAGATCCGGGATGGCGCGCAGCAGCGACTTGCTCGACAGATGGTCCCAGCTACCGACGCAGAGCACCGTGCGAAGGCCGAGCGCGCGGGCGCTGAGATAGTGATCGAGCTGCGGCGAGCCCAGATCGACGAGCGGCGTGATGAGCACCACGTCGGGCTTCTGTTCGCGGTAGAAGTCCTCGAGCTCGCGGCTGCGAGGCACGGCCTGCTCGAACTGCCGCAGAACCCACGCCAGCGCCCGGCGTCCGCCGGGTGTGCGCAGGACAGGCAGCGCCGCCAGCCAGCGAACGGCCTTGGGGGTCCGCTCCTCCGACCGCCCTCGAAGCCTGGGCGTGTGGTCATAGCGCGGATCGAGGAAGCGAAGATAGTCGATGCCGAGCCGCAGCTTTCGTCCGAGGTCGGCCCACGCCCCGGTCTGGCGCCCCGGCGTCCAGCCGACGGTGACTTTCGGGTAGCGCGCGGCGAGCCGTTCGACCATCGTCGCGCCGCCGAGCGACTCCTCGCGATCGGCTGACAGGTGTATGGCATGACCGCGCTCGGCGAGCTCGGCGATCGCCGACTCGAAGAGGCGCAGATAGGAGAAGTGCCGGGCCAGGAACAGAATCTTCACAACGACGCGCTCATGAGGCCATGCCGATCCGTTTTTTCAATCGCTGCTTCAGGTTCTTCATCTTCTTGGTGCGACGCCATTCCGCCGCGCGCTCTGCCTTGGCGTGCTGCCGCGCGGCGGCCCGCGCCTGCTTGCGCTGCTGCTCGTCCAGGTTCTGCTCGTCCTTTACCCGCCACGCCTCGGCCACGCGTTCGCGATGAGCACGATGGCGCGCCGTGATCTCCCGCTCGTGCGCACTCAGCATCAGCGGAGCCGCGGCTTCCAGCGCCGCCAGCGCCGCGGCGGGACGCAACCCGATCCGCAGCAACCGGTTCCCGATCGCATCCTTGACGGCAGCGGGCCGGATCGTGGCCAGCTGTTCCACTTCGCCGGCAAGCACGGGCGAAGCCGGCACGTCCACCCCGCGAGGCCGGATGAACGCCTCGACGAAACGCCGGCTGCGATCGGACTGATGGACAGGCGCCTGGAGCGCCGCATTGAGCTGCTGTACATGATCGCTCAGCGTCCGCGACGTGTGCAGCAACCCGCCGTTCACGTTGAGGAGATAGTGAAAATGGATCGTGCCTTCCTGGTTCTCGTGGTGTTCCGGCAGCAGCGTGGCATACACCGGCCGCCCGGCAATCGCGCCCTCGAGAAACGCGCTCGTGTTGAGGCCCACGACCGCGGAGCTGTGAAACAACGAATCGAAGTAGTCGGTGCGCGCTTCCGCATCAACGGGGTTGCGCCCCCACAGCACGACCCCCTCGGCCGAGAGATCGACGTCGGCCCATTCCTTCATCCGTGACGGATGCGGTCGCACGAGGATTGGCGTGGACGCCAGCGGCTCGGCGCCGCTGGCGCGCAGCGTGCGCACCCACCGCTGGACGAAAAGCGCCTCGCTGGCGCTGCCCTGGAACAGAGCTGAACAGACGTAAAGCAGGAACGGGCGTCCGGCGGGCAATCCGACCTTCCGGCAGAAGGCGTCGTGGTCAAGCGACGGCCGCCGGTCGAACCACTGATCGAAACATTGCGCGCCGGTCACGACGACTCGATCGGGCGGAACGCCGTGCAGCGCGACAGCCTCTTGGCGCTGCGTGTCGTTCCACACGAACACACGGTCAGGAACTGTGCGCAGGATCGCTTTGCTCGACAGGTGATCCCAGCTCCACACACAAAGGGCCGTGGGATACCCGAGCGCGCGCGCGGACTGCAGGCAATCGAGCTGCGGCGACGCGACAACGCCGATCAACGGAGTAAACAGAACGACATCGGGCTGCTGCGCGCGAAGAAAGGCGTCGATGGCGGCGCTGCGCGGAATCGCCCGCTCATAGGCCTGCAGCACGGTGCGTGTGATCGTCCGTCCGATAGCGGTATGCGCGCCGGCCGCGGCGAGCAGCCACAAACCGATGCGCGGCACGCGCTCCCGCGCCCGCGCCCCGAGCCTGGGGGCACCGGCGTAGGCGGGATCGAGATACCTCAGGTAATCAATCGTCATCCGGAGCTTGGTCGCAAACGCTGCCCACTGGTCTTCCCGCCCGGGCACCCAGCCGAATGACACGCCATGATGATCGCGCGCCAGCCGCTCCACCATCTCGCGGCCGCCAAGGTCCTCTTCGCGCTCCGCCGCGAGGTGGACCTGGTGCCCGCGCCGCGCGAGCTCGGCGATCGCGGTCTCGTAGTTCCGGAAGTAGGTGAAGTGCCTGGCAACGAAGAGGATCTTCACGCGTGTGGGTGCCAGGGGCGGGGGCGTCCTGTGAGGCGCTCGCAAACCTTCTCCACCAGCGGCGTGATGCCCAGGTGTCGCGCGGCGACGAGCACGCCATAGACGCCAAGCAGCACGCCACGCTTCACGCGCTTGTAGGTCCACCGCGGCCACCCGAGGACCGAGAGGACCCCGCGCTGGACGCTCGACTTGGCATAGTGACGCCAGGCATACGCGCCCGCATAGGACGCAATCATGCGGGTTGCGATCCCTGACGACAGCGGCAACGCGGGATTCGACTGCCGGCCGTAGGTCTCCCACAGCGAACGCGCGTGCATGAACCACGGGGCCGTGAAGGACGAGAGCGGACGTGTGCCGGGTGGGAACAACGTCGAGCGCTGACGTTCCACGCTGCCGGTGGCGAACTGCCGGCGGAACCACAACACCTCGGGGACCTGGCGGATCTGCCCGCGCAGGGTCAGTTCCGCGAGCAGCAGGCGATCCGGGCACAGCACGTCGCGGAAGACGCCGGCGTCGCGTACCGCCGACGCCTCCATCAACCCATAGACCATGTCTCCGGCCGCCACGGCATCGCTCCGATTGAACAGCCGCCATCGCGCGTCGCGGTCGGTGATGCCGAAGGTCTCGAACTGGCGCGCCGGCTTGGCGAGCGGTGTCCCGTCGGGATCGATGCGCTGCGTGAGCGGATACGCCATGACGACGTCGGGGTACTCCTGCAGCGTGCCGACCAGCGTCTCGAGCCAGTGCGGATGCCATTGGTCGTGGTCGCTGGCCCAGGCAAAATACCGTGCGCCGTGAGCGGTCGCCTCGTCGAATGCGCCGCGCCACGCCGCCACCATGCCGCGGCGCTCGGGAAACCGGACGTATCGCACCCGCGGATCCCGTTGTTCGTATGCGCGCGCAATTGCCTCGGTGCCATCCGTCGAGCCGTCATCAACCATCACGAGCTCGAAATGCCCGTACGACTGCGCCAGCAGCGAGTCGATCGCATCTGGGAGGTACTGCGCCCGGTTGTGCAGCGTCATCCCGATGCCGACAAGCGGTGCAGGCTCCGTGCGCCGACCGGAGGACACGTGAGTCGTACCGTGCTTGAGTGTGCCGGCGAGATGACGATAGCCGGCTTCGTCGAAGCGGCCCGCACGCCTGGCCTCCTCGACGCTGACGGCGCTGTCCTTCTTGGTGGCTTTGAGATAGCCCGAACCCAGAAGAGGAACCTCGTGCAGATCGTAATGCCGCGACAGAATCGCGCTCACGCTGTCGATCTCGTCGTTGTGCGGCGACCTGTCGCGATTCAGGCTGTAGAGCGCGGGGCATCCTGCCGCCGCGGCCAGTCCCGCATAGGTCTCCACCTGCGTTGCCGTCATCTCCTGGAACGACACCAGATTAATGAGCAGATCCGGCCTGGCGTGCCGCAAAACGTCCGCGTGCTGGTTCGGGATGAAGATGAAATCCACATCCTGCCATCGGTCGAACGTCGCGGCGCCGTCCGTCCAGAACCGCACCGCCGCGCCGGGAAAAACGGTCATCAGGTAGGTTGCCGAAAACAGGAACAGTTCCGGGAAGTCGACGATCACGTAGGTCGTCTTCGGGAAGAGCGTTTTGAACTGAAAAGCGAAGCCGCCCCAGCCTGCGCCAATCTCGACGACCATGCGGCGACGATCGCCGCGGCGGAACGGTTCGAGGACTCCGGCCCTGTGCATGCCGACGAGCACCTCGAAGAATTTCAGCGTGTCGACGTTATGGCGCCGCCCATCGATCTCGAACCCGAAGCCGCCGAGCGTGTCGTGGTCGCCGAGCAGCAGGTCGCTGCCACCCGCGAGCGCGGTAAGAGCGTGCAGGCGCCGCTCGAAATACGCGCGCTGTTCGCCGGCGCCGCGGTAATCGTAGGGCCGGACGCCGGTGATGTGGAAGGCGTGATGGCGCAGCTTCCTGATGACGAGGGGCGAGGCGTCTATCAGGTAATCAATATGTTCGAGCTCGTCGGCCCAGTACTGGCTCGGCGCCGCGTCGCGGCCACCGCCGTCGCGAGGCGCCTGCATCCGCAGTACTTCCTCGCGCACACGGCGGTACGCGTCGTACCCCTCGCTCACGACGACGACCCCACCAGCGCCTTGAGCCGCCCCTTGATGCGGGCCAGCTGCTTGCGCCGCGCCCCGGCCCACTGCTCGCGCTGCCGCTCGCGCCGGCGCGACGCCAGGAACTCGCGTTTCTCTGCCACACGCTGATCGCGCTCGACGGCAGCTGCCTGCTTGTGCGCCGCCTTCCGTGCCTTGGCGCGGTCGTTGATCATTTCCGGCGTATCGCGCAGCGCAGCCCGCAGCCAACCCTCCTCCGAGGAACGGGCGACGGCGCGGACGAGCGGCTGCATCGCGCGATGCCAGGTCGGCATCCGATCCGGCGGCAGCGGCGGCGCCGCGCCGAGCTCCTCGATCGCGGCGACGAAGGCGGGCGTCGCCGGCACATCCAGTCCGCGCGGCCGCACGAAAGCGCGGAGGAACCTCGCGTTCTGTTCATCCCGCTCGACCGGCCTCGCCAGCGCCGACGCCAGTTCGGCGAGGTGTTCCGGCAGCGATCGATTCACTTTGAGCAACCCGCCCTCGACCTCGACGAGGTAGCGGAAATGCTGCACGCCCTCCTGGTACATCTCGAACTCGGGCAGCAGCGGCGTGTACACCGGGCGTCCGACGATGGCGGCTTCGAGAAACGCGCTCGTCACCAGGCCGACGACCGCGTGGCTGTGATAGATCGAGTCGAAATAGTCCGCCTGCGCGTCAGGGCTGACGGGATTGCGGCCGTACAGCACGGCGTTTCCGAACCGCTCGAGCGAGACGCCCTCCCACTCGTCCAGCCGTTCAGGATGCGGCCGCACCAGGATTCCCGCGCTGCGGAGCCGCGGATCGCTGCTGCGGCGAATTTCCTCGATCCATCGCAGCACGAACTTGGACTCGTACGGGTTCGGCGTCATCACCGAGCACACGTACAGCAGGATTGGATGATCAGGCGACAACCCGATTTCGCGGCAGAACACGGCGCGATCGCGCGACGGCCTTCGGCTGAACCACTGGTCGTAGCACTGCGCGCCGGTGACGACGATGCGTTCGGCAGGCATGCCATGCCACTGTGTGGCTTCCTGCTTCTGGGTGTCGTTCCAGAGCAGGATGCGATCGGGCACGCTGCGCAGGAGCGCCTTGCTCGACAGATGGTCCCAGCTGAACACGCACACGCCGGTGCGGCGGCCGAGCGCGCGGGCAGCGCGCAGGTGATCGATCTGCGGCAGCCGCCAGGCCGTGACCGACGCCAGCAGCACGACGTCGGGATCGTGGGCCTCGATGAACTGCCGGCTCGCCTCGCTGATCGGCATCACCGCCTCGCTGCCCCGCAGCACTGCGCCAATCGCGGCGCGGACCGCGCCGCTCTTTGCGGCGCCGCCGTCCATCGCCCGGAGGATGCCGCGGGGGATTCGCTCCCGCAGCGTCAGCCGCGTCTTGCGGAAGGTCTCGAACGCCGCGTCATGAAAGCGAACATAGTCCGCGGCGCTCCGCAGCTTGCGCGCCAGGCGGAACCAGGGCTCGGCGTCCAGCGACGGCGCGAACCCATGGGTCACGCCCGGATACGTCGCGGCGAGACGCTCGACCAGCTCCTGTCCGCCCATCGACTCCGGCTCGTCCGCGGCGAGATGCACGCGATGTCCGCGCTCGGCGAGCGCCACGATCGCCGACTCGAAGTTGCGGTAATAGGCGTGATGCGCCGCGAGAAACAAGACCTTCATTAAACGATCACGTCCGCGATGCCATCAGCCGTTCGGCCACTTCCAGGTCGAACGCATCATCGATGTCGAACGATTCCTCGCGCGCCATGACGAGGCCGCGCGTGTCCGGACCGTACAGCGTGTGCCGCTCGGTCACGATACGAGTCTGCACGGCGACCACCGCGGGACCGTTCCGTGCGAACAGCAACGGCTTGTCCTGCCGGCGCGTCGGGGTCCGGCTGAAGCCGGACACTACGCCCGATCGATCGCCCGATTGATCGCCTGATTGATCACCCGATTGATCGCCTGATTGATCGACCGATTGATCGTAGTGTCCGCCTTCAGGCGGACCTTCCGTCCACGGCACGAGTCGATCGCCTTCCAACCTCATCAGAGACGAGGGCGTGAATTGATGGGGAACAGGCACGACCGTGACCACTGAGTCGGCGCCCGTCGAGGTCAGCAGATCGACTGCGGCGTCGATATGACCGGCGCGGCGGAAGGGCGAGGTGGGCTGGAGGAGAACGAGGACGTCTGGCCGGTACCGCTCGGTCCGCTCCAGCGAGGCAACGAGGTCCGTCAGCACATCCAGCATCGGCGTCTCGTCGGCGGCGAGATGTGCCGGACGCAGAAACGGCACGTCGACGCCCAGCTGCCGCGCGATGCCGGCGATTTCCTCGTCCTCGGTGCTGATCACCACCCGCGACAGCCGCCTGCTGCCCCTCGCGGCATCGGTCGTATAGGCCAGCAGCGGCCGCCCGGCGAGGAGCGCGAGGTTCTTCCGCGGAATCCCTTTGGATCCGCCGCGCGCGGGAATCACACCGAGGATGTTCAGTACTGAATCCGCTTCTGGACGTGCAGCGGCGCCGTCGACAGCAGATCGGCGATGCGCGCACCGGCCTTCCCGTCGCCGTAAATGTGCGCGGATGGATACAGGCCGTGCTTGATCTGCGTACGGATGGCGGCCGTGATCGCGGCGCGATCGTAATCGACGTCGACGACGTTCGGGCCCCGCTCGCGCCCGTCCTGGCGGCTGCCGATGTTGACCGCCGGCGTGCCGATGAACGCGCCCTCTCGGATGAACGAGCTCGAGTTCCCCACCAGGCAGGCAGCGCTGCGCATCAGCCGCAGGAAGGTCTCGACTGGAAAATTCTTGTAGAAGCGGATGTACTCCGGTTTGCAGCGTTCCCGGAACTTCCGCATGCCGCGCGAGACGTCCTCGGATCCGGCGTCGACGTTCGGCCACAGCATGACGGTCGGCATCTTCAGTTCTTCGAGCGCCATGAGCGTCTCGTTGATCTGATGCTCCGCCTGTCCGTACTCCGTGGTCACGGGATGCTGGCTCACCAGCAGGAACGGCTGGTCGGTCGAAATGTGGCCGCCGACACCCTCGCGATCGAGCCAGTCGCCGTCAAGCGCCGCGCTGCCGTTGCTGATCACTTCGGACACCAGGTCGATCCGGGGACAGCCGACGACGTGGACGGCTGCCGGATCCTCGCCGAGCCGGATGATCCGGTCGGCCGCGTCCTGGTTCGCCGGGAAATGCACGTGCGCGAGCTTGGTGATCGCGTGGCGAATGCTCTCGTCGATCGTCCCGGTCACTTCCCCGCCCATCGTGTGCGCGAGCGGGATGTTCATGTACGCACCCGCCACTGCCGTGGCCATCGTCTCGAAGCGGTCGCCAACGGTCACGACCACGTCCGGCTTCAGCAGCTCGAACAGCGTCGGCAGCTCGAGCAGCCCCAGCCCGGTGGACTTCGCCATCGTCACCGGCGTTTCCCCCTCGACAATCATGTTCACGCGGGCGTCTGGCTTGAAGCCGTCGCGCTCGATGACGTCCACGACCGATCCAAACCGATCGAGCAGCGCGGAAGCGGCGACGATGATCTGGAGCTGAAGGTCCGGATGCGCCTGCACCGCCCGCATCACCGACTTGATGCTGCCGTAATTGGCGCGCGAACCGACGACGACACATACCTTACGCACCAGCGGGAACCTCATAGGCACGCGCCACATCTCGCGTGTCGAACCGCGGCAGCTCGTAACGCTGATCCTGGCCGACGACGATTTCACGCCGGACCGTGTTGAACGCCATCGAATAGCCGCACTCCGCGAGCACCCTCAGGGTGTCCGCGTTGTAGGTGTGGGAAAACCCGTAGGGATAGCAGAACGAGGCAGACTGCTGTCCGGTGAGGTCAGCGACGAGACGCGGCCCGTCGCGCAGCTCGGTCCGCTGCGCTGCCGCGTCGAGGCGCGAGAGCACCGGATGGCTTTCCGTGTGAAAGCCGAATGTCATGCCACCGTCCGCCATCTCCCGAATCTGGGCGGCCGAGAGATAGAGCCCGCGCGCGAAGGCGACGCTGTCGCCCAGGTGGCGCGTAAAAATGCCGGTCAGCACGCGATCCGCGACGGGGTACGGCGCCTCGTAGTTCAGGATGCGCTTGATGCGCACGTCGGGCGCTTCATCGTAGCGATAGATGCCTTCTCGTTCCGCCGTACCCGTGTTGACGCCCTCGCGTTCGAGTGCGGCGGCCACTTCCTCGGTGAAACGGTTCGCGCCGAGATGACTGAGCAGGAAGTGCGTCTTGTGAACGTTCAACAGCACGGGTTCGGCGCCAAGCGTCCGGCCGGCGACGAAGAAGATGCCGCCAAGGCCGCGATCACGCAGGATCGGAAACACCTGGTCGTAATGATCGACAAACCCGTCGTCAAACGTCAGCAATGCCGTGGGGCGGCCGAAGCCGGTTCCCGACACCACCGCGCGTTCGAACGTGGCGCCATCGACGATGTCGAAGCGCGCCTGCAGCCAGTCGAGCTGCGCCGTGAAGCCCGCCACCGACAGCGCCTTGATGTCAGGGAATGGCGTGCGTTCTACGTCGCGGACGTAGTGGTAGAAGACCGACGTGCAGCCCGGCGTCATGCGACGCGCACCGGTTCGATCAGCTGCACCGCCGCATCGCGCGCGCGGCGGTTCGCGAGGTACTCATCAAGCATTCCGGTTTCGAAGTTGCGGTACAGCGTCCGGACGGCGTCAGCGTTGAAGTCCTTGCGCTGATACAGACGGCCCCCGCCGGATTGCGGAACCGCACGCGCAGCGCCAGCCACATGCGCCGCGGCCGCGCGCAGCAGCGCCTCTGCGGCGGCGACGATGGCCTTGTTGCCCAGATCATGAGGTCCGTCGGTGCGCTCGAGAGTCGGCCTGGTGTGACAGATGATCGAACCAGTGTCGATGCCCTCGTCGATGTAGTGGATAGTGGCGCCGACGTACTCGGGCTCGCGGTTGACGAGCGGCCAGAAGTTGGTGCCTGCGCCGCGATAGTACGGTGACAGGCCCAGGTGAATGTTGATCATGCGCCCTTCGAACTCCGACAACAGCGGCTCGCGAAGGAGACCGGTGCCGAACACCAGGACCACATCCGGCCGAAGCGCCGCCATCAGTGCCACTTCATCCGGATTGCTGATGCTGCCGGCGGCCACTCTGCGGAGCGTTGCCGATGGCCTCAGCGCCGCAAACATCTTCGCGAAATATCGGGCCTCCGATTTGTCGCGGGCATCGAAGTGCCGCTGGATCACCGCCTCGTCTGCAGCGTTCCGTGCATAGCGCTGAGGACGAAACGACTTCTCCTCCTGCCACATGCCCACCAGATCGCAATTCGTGGCGACAGTGCGCGCGACGTAGACATGGCGACCAAACGTGCTGGTCAGCAGGATTGCTCTCATGCGGCGACCAGCGCGCCAAGCGCCGCCTGCACGAGGCTGGCCTGCGCGACGTCGATTGGCATCAGCGCCGCAGCGCCGATCTGGGAGAACGCCCGCTGCGCGGCATGGAGGTGGTGCAGCTTGAACGACTGGCGCGAGTAAAACGCCACCGCCGGCACCTTGTAGAGCGGCGCGAGGTACGAGTAGCCGCCGTAGGTGCCGACGAAGGCGCGGGCGCCCGCAATCGCGGCGCTCTGCACGGCGAGATTGCGCTCCGGCGTCAGACCGTCACCGATCGAGACGACCCGGCCCCGCGCATCCGGCGTCCAGTCGGCATGTTCATCGACGGCGAACCCGGGATTCAGCACGACGACCGTCGTCCGCTCGGCGAGCGACGCGACGACATTGCGCGCGAACTGCTGATTCTCGGGCGTCGCGGGGAAGCACTCGCTGAAGTAAAAGCGAACCGCCACGTACTCGGCGGGCAGCGCCGACCGCACCGGCTCCACGGGACGGTCCAGCAGCCGCGGCCGAGTGAACTGATCAATCAGCGCGTATCCCGCCTCGTCGCTCCAGTAGGGCGCGAAGGCGCGGAACATCAGGCCGGGGTGAAGCACGTCGATCTCACCCAACCCGCGGTGTTGAACGACCGCCTCCCGGACGCGTTCGTCGAATGCGCCCGGCCGGCGGTGCTTGCGTTTTTCCTCCGACACCGCGCTGCGAAAGTCGTCGGCGCTGAACAGCGCGAGGATGTCGACGTACCGATCGGCACTGCTCCCGTACCATGACGACACGCCGCCGCGCGAGACGATCACCTCCCGCTCGGGCGACAGCTGCCAGCGCGCGCGCGCCCACGCGAGGAAGGGAATCCAGTAGAGCAGCTCGAACCCCACTTCGCCGGTCCATGGACCGATGAGGACTGGCCGGCCGCTGCCGGCGATCTGATCGAGCGTGTCGAACAGCGACTGGGCGGGCTGCGGGGCGGCCACGCCGCGCAGCGCCTGGCGCAGCTCACGGAGGTCCTTGGCGGTGGGCTGGTCGCCGATGATGCGACTGATTTCCTGGAGCCTCGCTTCGGTGGTGGTCGTGCGATCGCGTTCGGCCTCGGCCAGCTTGCGGACGGCGCGCTCGAGGTCGGCCAGCCGCTCGTCGATGCGGCGTCCGGAGATGGCGGCGATCAGTCGGTCGGCGACGCCCATGCGTTATCGCCGCGCGCGAAGCGGCTTCACCACCGATTTCTGCCATCGCTTCGCCGCGGTCTTGCGTGTGCGATAGAGCCGTTTGCGCAGCGTTTTGAGCGGATCCGGACGCCTCGCCCACTCGGCGATGCCGCCGGGAACGGCGGCAGCAAGCACCAGCGGACGCAGCGCGATGCCCCAGACGGGCCCGGGCACGGGCTGCGGCGCGGGCGCAGCGGCCAGACGCTCGACGGCGTCCACGAACAGCGGCGTCGCCGGGCTATCGATCCCATGCGGACGAATGAAGCTGCCGATGAAACGCCGGGTCTCGGCACGCGCGGCTTCCGGATCCTGCAGACGCTCGCTCAACTGCCGGACGTGCTCGTCGATCGTCGACGCGATACGCACGCATCCGCCGTTTTCGGGAAGCAGATGGTGGAAGTGAATCGTCCCCTCCTGCGTGCCGGCGAATTCCTCCGCCAGCATCGAGAACACCGGGCGGCCGATGATCGCCGCCTCGATCATGGCGCTCGTATTGATGCCGACCACGGCGGCGGAGTGGTAGATCGAATCGAAGAAGTCGGCGCGGTTGTCCGGGTCGATCGGGTTGTAGCCGCGCCGGGGGAAGAACACCGCCCCCGGCAGATCCGTCAACGGATCGGGGTCCCACGCGTGGCAGTTGTACGGATGCGGCCGCACGAGCACATTGATGTCGCGCAGCGCCGGGTCGCCGCTCGCGCGCAGCGCGGCGATCCACCGGCGCACGAACGCCACCTCTGCGCCTGATTCGGAAATGAAGCTGGACGACCCCGTGAACAGCAGGAACGGCCGCGTGTCGGGGAGGCCGACTCGCGCGCAGAACGCCGCACGGTCGCGCGTCGGCCGCTTCAGGAACCACTTGTCGAACAACTGTGCGCCGGTCGCCACGATCTTGTCCGGCGGAATGTAATGGTATTCGCGCGCTTCCTGCTTCTGCGCTTCATTCCACACCACCACGAGGTCGGGCTCGACGCGCATCAGCCCCTTGTTCGTCAGATTGTCCCAGCTGGCGATGCAGGCTGCGGAGCGGATGCCGCAGGCGCGCGCCGCCTTGATCCAGTCCACCTGCTCCGAGGCGGCGTCGATCAGCGGCGACACGAGCATCACGTCCGGATTCTGCTCGCGGAGAAAGTCGACGATCGGACGGCACACCGGGATGGCGCGCTCGCCTGCCATCAGCGCGCGTTCGATCGCGTGGACCCGCGACGGCGCCAGCGTCGGAATTGCATCGATCCAGTGATACGCCGCCGGCAGCACCTTCCGCTTGATGCGCGCGCGCAGCGTGGTGGCGCCGGCGAAGCGCGGATGCAGGTAGCGCACGAAATCCATCACCCCGCGCAGGCCGTGCGCGACCGATCCCCACATGCCTTCGTGCTGCGGGACGAGGCCCAGCACCCGCACCCGGTCGGCGTACGCCTGCAGCCCCTCGAGGCCCACCGGCTTCTTGGCGTTGGTGTTGATGACGGCAATCGCGACATCGTGGCCGCGCCTCGCCAGTTCCTCGATGACGGAATCGTAGAAGCGAAGATATTCTGGCGAGTCCCAGACGAACAGGATTTTCACGAGGCTGTTACCAGACCGCCGGATAGCGCAAGACGCAGCACCGGGAGCGCCGACACGTTCAGGGGAACCACCGTGGCGCCGCCGAGCTGCGCGAACACGTGCTGCGCCACCTGGAGGTGGTGCAGCTTGAACGTCGGCTCGGAATAGAAGGCCAGGCAGGGAACGCCGCAGAACGGCGCGAGGTACGAGTAGCCGCCGTAGGTGCCGACGAATGCGCGCGCCCGCGCGATCACCGCTGTCTGTACCGCAAGGTTTCGCGGCGCGGGCATGTGCGCGCCAACGGTATGTACGCGTCCGCCGCGCGCGTCTGCGTCGCGGTGGTCGTCCACGGCGAACGGCGTGTTGAGCAGCACCACCGGAAACTGGCGGCTGATGCCTTCGATCGTCGCCGACACAAACGCGCGGTTGGCTGGCGTGTCCGGGAAACACTCGCTGAAGTAGAAACGCGCCGCCACGTAATCTCCAGGAAGGGTCTCGAGCACCGGGTCGTCGGGAGCCGCAAGGCGCTCGTAGGCGCCGTATTTCTCGACTCGCGCGATTGTCGCCAGGTCTTTCCAGAACGGCATGAACAACCTGTACATCAGCCCTGGATGCAGCAGCTCGGGACGCCCGAGTGCGTGCGCCGACGTGACCCGCTCGACCAGATCCGCGTCGAACGCGCCCACTCGCCGCTGCTTCTTCGCCTCCGCGGTTGCCGTGCGGAACTCGTCGGGCGAGAAGAACTCGAACGCGTCGACATAGCGCGCGGCGGCGTCGCCGTACCACGACCGTGTACCGCCCCGCGACACGACCCAGAGCCGGTCGGCCGGAATCTGGTACTTGCGCAGCACCCATCGGACAAACGGGATCCAGTAAATCAGCTCGAACCCGACCTCGCCGGTCCACGGGCCGACGATGACCGGCCGCTTGTGGCAGAGGATCGCCTCCATCCGCCGCGCGAACCGGCGATCGCCCATCCCCTGCTCGTCGAGGACGCCCATGCGCTCGAGCGCCTCCGACACGCTTCGGTCCTGTTCTTCGAGCAGGCGCTGCAGATCCTCGACGCGCCGTTCCAGCTCCCGTACGGCCTCGGCGCGCGTCTGCTCGCTCACGCTGGCGTACTCTCCCGCTTGGAGCGGCGGCTGGCCTTCGCACGCAACGCCGCTTCGCGCGCCGACGTCTTGGCCGCGCGGCGCCGCTCGCGCTCGCGCCTGGTTTCGTCGGCGGCCTTATGGCGCGCCTCCCGCGCTTTTTCACGCTCCTGAAGGACGCGCTGGTGCTCGGGATCGGTGCGGCGCCAGTCGTCGCGGAAGACGTCGGTGCCGTACACGCGCCGGAGGATCAGGAACACCGGATACGCGGCCCACCGCACCAGCAGCAGGTGCAAGGGCGTGCGCTCAGGCCGGGGCACCGGTAATTTCAGCAGCTCGTCAACCGCATCGCAGAACACCAGCGTCGCCGGCGTGCGCAGACCACGGGGACGAATGAAGTCCTGCACGAATCGCGGATTGCTCCCGGACGTGGTCGACGATCGGCGCAGCGATGCCCCGAGCTTCACGTGGTGCTCCTCGAACGTCGTGCTGGTGTGCAGGACGCCGCCGCCGACGTGCAACAGGTAATGGAAGTGCAGCGTGCCGGTCTGGTTGTCGGCGAATTCGGGCGTGAGAATCGTGTGCACGGGCCGGTCGACAATCGACGCTTCGAGAAACGCGCTTGTGTTGAGCCCGACGACCGCTCGGCTGTAAAACAACGACTCGAAGTAGTCCTCCCGGGACGAGGCATCCATCGGATTCGACCCGTAGAGCGCAACGTTCTCGAACTGCGACAAATCGATCGACTTCCATTCGTCCATACGCGCGGGATGCGGACGGATCAGGATCGCCGCCGAGCGCACATCGGCGTCCTCGCTGCTGCGAAGGCTGCTGATCCACCGGCAGACAAACTCGGCCTCGACCGGACTTCCCCAGAACAACGCGGAGCAGACATAGAGCACGTACGGCCGATCCGGGGGCAAACCGACGAGAGCGCAGAACTCCTCCCGGCTCCGCTCCGGCTGCCGACCGAACCACTGGTCGTAGCATTGCGCTCCGGTCACGACGACGCGATCCGCGGGAACGCCGTGCAGCCGCGTCGCCTCCGCCTTCTGCGTCTCGTTCCAGACGAATACGCGCTGCGGCACGTCCCTGACCAGCGCCTTGCTCGACAGGTGATCCCAGCTGCCGACGGCAAAGGCGGTCCGCAGGCCTTCTGCCTGCGCCGCGCGCAGGACTTCGAACTGCCATGACCCGAGGTAGACGAGCGGCGTGATCAGAACGACATCTGGCTGAAAGTCGCGCAGCTGCTGACGAATTTCGTCCACGGTTGGCAGCGAGCGTTCCAGGGTCCGCAGGGCCCGCAGCACGCGAGCGCGCGGGCCTGCATCGTGGAAGGCGGGACGCCGGCTGAGTCGCACGAGTCCGGGCGGAACCCGTTCTTCGGCTCGCGCCTTCAGCTTCGGCGCGCTGGCGTAATAGGGGTCGAAGTAGCGGAGGTAATCCGCCCACAGGCGAATCGTTTTGGCGAGCTCGAACCAGAATCCGGCCGATGACGGCGACGGCGAGAGCCAGCTCCACGTGATCTGCGGATGATCGGCAAGCACCCGTTCGAGCGTCTTCTCCCAGCCCAGCGACTCCGCGCGGCTGACCGCGAGATGAATCGTGTGGCCGCGATCAGCCAGCTCACGAACGACCGGTTCGTATACCAGGAACGAACCGAGATGCTGCACCGATAGAAAAATCCGCATCGGGCTACATCACCGCCTATGGAACCTCGTCGCCTTTGCGCCACACGAGGAACTCGTGAAGACGCACCTTCGTGCGGTTCATCAGCCAGCGCGCCGGAAGCACGAACAGCCGGCGGATAACTATGATCGCGAGGCGCAACATCAGCCGGGGCACACGCCTGACGAACCGGCCAGCGTAGATCAGCCTCGACACGAACGCCCGAAACGCCAGCCGCGCCGGCCGCGTCCAGTGCAGCACGATCGATCGGAGCTTCGCCCGCTCCATCGTCATCACCGTGGCGAGGATGGCGGCGGGTACGAGCGCCGTGCGAAGGACGCGCGCGCCGATTGACGGCGTCGCCGGCGCCGGTGAACCCACCGCCAGGCGTTCAATCTCGTCGACCACGCGGGGCGTCGCAGCGACATCGAGGCCGTGCGGCCGGATGAATCCCTGGATGAACCCGCGCGCGTGCAGACGCTCGGCGCCGTCGCCATTCAACATGCGCGCGAGCTGCCCGGTGTGTTCGTCCAGGGTCTGCGCCTGGAATACGAGTCCGCCGTCGACGTTCTTCAGGTGCTGGAAATGCAGTGTGCCTTCCTGCGTGGCGGCGAATTCCTCCGCCTGCACCGTGTACACCGGACGGCCGATGATGCCCGACTCGATCATGGCGCTCGTGTTCACACCGACGACGGCCTCGGAGTGGTAAATGGAGTCAAAGTAGTCGCTGCGCGCGGCGCCGCCGATCGGGTTCACGCCGGTCTTCGGCCAGAAGGCGACGTTGTCGAATTCGGCGGCAAGATCGACGTCCTGCCACTGCTTCCAGTTCTGCGGATGAGGCCGGACGAGCACGCCGGCCGTGCGCAGCCGTGGGTCGGCGCTCGCACGGACGGCGGCGATCCATCGCCGCACGAATCCCACCTCATGCGGCGCGATGAATGGCGACGAACACAGATACAGCAGGAGCGGCCGATCCGGATCGAGGTGTACGCGTCGGCAGAATGCTTCCCGTTCGATCGATGGGCCCGTGGAGAACCAGTGGTCGTACGCCTGTGCGCCGGTAACCACCACCTGATCAGCGGGTACACCGTGCAGTTCGATCGCCTCGCGCTTCTGCGCCTCGTTCCACACCAGCACGCGGTCCGGCACTTCGTGAATGAGTCCCTTGGTCGTCAGGTGATCCCAGCTGCCGACGCCCAGAATCGACTTGATTCCGAGCAGCCGCGCAGACCTGATGTGATCGACCTGGTGCGATCGGAAATACAGCAGCGGCGTCAGCAGCATCAGGTCGGGCTGGATGCGTCGGAACACGTCTGTGACCTCCGCCGGCGGCGGCAGGACGCGGTCGATCGCGTGAAACAGGCGGATGAGCAGTGCGCGGCCGGCGCGCGAGCCGACAACGGGCAGGCTGCCGATCGCCACGGCAAACCCGGGCGCCTGTTCGGCAGCGCGGCCCCGAAGCTTCGGCGAGCGGTCCCAGCGCGCATCGAGATACCGCCAGTAATCGAGCGCCGCCCGGACGCCAGTCCCGAGCGCATACCAGAGCCGATGCCGGCTCGACGGAACGAACTCGTACTCGATTGACGGATGGTCGGCTTTGAGGCTGTCGACCATCTTCTGGCCATCGATCGCATCGGTCCGCTCGGCGATTACGTGGATCGCATGGCCGCGCTCTGCGAGCAGACGGATCGTCGACTGAAAGTTCCGCAGAAACCCGAAGCTGGAGACAGAGAAGAGGATCTTCATTGATCCGAAAGGGTTCGCGGTTTCATCGATCCGAAGGGCTTGAGGGGCCCGTACAGGCTACCGCCCTCTCACCTACAGCGAGGCGCACACGTGCCCGGCGCGCACACCACGACCCACTACCTCGAACGACGGAGCTGAACCCGGGAGGCGCGCTCCGGCGGGCAGGCTGGCCTTGCTGTATGCCGTATGAAGGAGGTGGCGCGCGTTCTAAGTTGTAGATAATATGAGATTTGAGCCGAAACGGTCAACCCAATCAGCCGCTTGCGTATCCTGTTTTCCGTCCGTAATCCGGCCTATGTCCGCTATTACGACGCCGTGCTCCGTGCGCTTGCGGCGCGCGGTCACACGGTCGAGCTGGTCACACAGGCGGGGAAGCGCCCCTGGCCCCCGTCGGTCGTCGCGCTGGCTGCCGACTGCCCCCAGATCAGGCTCTCTGTACTCCCGGATGTGACGTTCGATCCGTGGTGGGAGCTCGCGTCGCGTCTGCGGCAAGCGCGTTTCTATCTGCGTTTTCTCAGACCGGAATACGAACAGACACCCGAACTGCTCAC
>Ga0075428_100002641_pt1 | contig 19503 bp, 14 predicted proteins | sample RhiMetdeltSRZDD2_FD_75291 | JGI IMG/M metagenome (GOLD analysis project Ga0075428, IMG submission 75291) | Populus rhizosphere microbial communities from Tennessee, USA - Rhizosphere MetaG P. deltoides SRZDD2 | ecosystem: Host-associated > Plants > Roots > Rhizosphere > Soil | place: USA... | reverse complement strand
CGGCAACGCCGCGAGTTGCTCGATCGCATCGGCAAATCGCGGTGTTGCGGCCTCCGACAGGCCAAAGGGACGGATGAAGCCTTCGACGAAGCGGCGCGCGTTCGGCTCGCCGCCGCCTTCAGGGGCGAGGGAGCTGGCGAGCAGCGGCACATGTTCGTCGAGCGTGCGCGCGACGTGGAGCAGCCCCCCGTTCACATCCAGCAGGTAATGAAAGTGGATCGTCCCTTCCTGGTTATGTGTCGAAATGTCTTCGTCGAGGACGGTATGAACCGGTTTGCCGACGACCGCCGCTTCCAGAAACGCGCTGGTATTGAGGCCGACAACCGCCGCGCTGTAATACATCGAGTCGAAGTAGTCATTCTTCGCCTCATCGTCGACTGGATGATCGCCCCAGAACGCGATGTTCCTGAAGCCGGACAGATCGATCTGCTTCCACTCCTCCGGCCGAGCGGGGTGCGGTCTGATCAGAATGCCGATGTCGTGCAGGCGAGAATCGCTGCTTGTCCGAAGCGCTTCCACCCACCGCTCGACAAAGGCGGGTTCACTTGCGGTGCCGCGGAACAGCGACGAACACAGATACACGACGAACGGACGATCCGAACGCAGGCCGACGCGTGAGCAGAAGCTCTCGCGACTGCGCGACGGCGCCCGGCCGAACCACTGATCGTAGGGATGCGCGCCGGTGACGACCACCCGGTCCGCCGCCACGTCGTGCATCTCGATCGCTTCCTGCTTCTGAATCTCGTTCCAGACGAGCAGGAGATCCGGCACGTTGCGAATGACCGCCTTGCTCGACAGGTGATCCCAGCTCGCGACGGGAAGCGCGGTACGAATCCCAAGCGCTTTGGCCGCGGCCAGATGATCCATCTGCGGTGACCCGAGCTCGATGAGCGGCGTCACGAGCACGGCATCGGGATGATGGCTCGCGATGTAGCGTTCGAGGTCGGCTCTGGCGGGAATGCCACGCTCCAGCGTGCGCAACAGGTGTGCGAACGTCTTTCGTCCGCCTGGACCGAGGCGCTCCGCGACGGCGACAACGCTGCGCGGCGCCCGGTCGCGCGCCCGCGCGCGAATATGCGGTGTCGTCGCGTAGCGAGGATCCAGGTAACGCAGATAGTCGATGCCGAGCCGCAGCCGCCGCGCGAATTCACCCCACGCATCGGGTGCGCGCCCTGGAGTTGTCCCGAGGGTAATGTTCGGATATCGCTCGGCAAGCCGCTCAACCATCCGACGGCCGCCCATCGACTCCTCACGATCAGCAGACAGCGTCAGTTGGTGGCCGCGACGCGCGAGCTCTGCGATCGAAGACTCGAAGAGTCGGAGGTACGAGTAGTGGCGAGCGAAAAAGAGAATCTTCACAGCCAGCTGACTTCGCGTCGCTCGCTGTCGGCGCGACGGAGTTTCCCTTCGATTTCGCGCCGATTGAGCAAAAGCTTGCGACCGCGCGGAATACGCTCCAGCGCTCGGAGCGTGATGAGGCCGAATCGCGCGACGACGGCCGGCGCGCTGGCAGCGTGCTGCGGTCTCATCGTGCCGAGTTGTTCGACAGCGTCCGCCAGCACGCGCGTGGCCGAGACGTCGAGGCCAACAGGCCTCACGAACGTTCGGATGAACTCACGCTGCCGTCGAACAATCTCCTCGGTGTTCCCACCGAGAATCGAAGCCAATTGCCCGCAGTGCTCGGCCAAGGAGCGAGACGTGGTCAGCAATCCGCCGTCCACGAGATAGTGAAAGTGGAGCGTCCCTTCCTGATTCGGTCGAAATTCCTCGGGCAGAATGGCCAGCACGGGAGAGCCGACGATGCCAGCCTCGATGAACGCACTGGTGTTCAGGCCGACAACGGCGGCGCTGTAATGTAGCGAGTCGAAGTAGTCGGCGCGCGACTCCGCGTCGATGGGATTGTCGCCCCATAAGGCGAGGTTGGGAACAGTTCGCCAATCGACCTCGTCCCACTCACGCTTCCTGGACGGGTGCGGACGCACGAGGATCGCCGCATCGCGTACACATGGATCTGAAGACGATCGCACGGCGGACGCCCACTTCAGCACGAACTCCGCCTCCAACGGACTTCCTGGAAACAACGCGGAACAAACCCAGAGCACGAATCGCCGGCCGTCCGGCAACCCGACGCGGCGCATGAAATCCGCGCGGCTGCGCGCAGGGCGCTGGTCGAACCAGCGGTCGAACGACTGGGCGCCAGTCACGACGACCCGCTCTGCGGGCACGCCATGCATCTCGGTCGCTTCGCGACGCTGGACGTCGTTCCACACCAACAACCGATCGGGCAGGTCGCGGATGATGGCCTTGCTGGAGAGATGGTCCCAACTCCACACGCAAACCGCCGTCGGAATGCGGCGCGCGCGCGCGCTGCGCAACAGATCGAGTTGAGATGAAGGGACCAGGCCAATCAACGGTGTGATCACGACCGCGTCAGGCGACTGTGCGTCGAGAAAACGTTCAATGTCCGGACTGGCGGGAATCGAGCGATCGATCGCGTGTAGCGCGCGCGCAAGCAGGCGTCGCGCCCCCCGCGAGCGGAGCAGTCCGTGCTCGGCGAGGGTAATGAATCCGCTCGGCGTCCGCACCTCCGCCCGCTGCCGCAGCGCGGGCGTGCCTTCGTACTCGGGCTCCAGGTAACGGAGGTAATCGAGCGTCAGCCTGACCTTGGTTGCGAGAAAACGGGTCTTCTGCTCGCGGGTGGGCACCTTCCCGTACCTGACGTTCGGATGTGCCTCCGCCAGGCGCTGGACGATCGATTGTCCGCCGAGTGCGGATTCGTGACGCTCCGCGCCGAGATACAGCTGGTGCCCCCGTGCCGCCAGCTCGTCAACCATCGACTCGATGTTGCGGTAGTAGCCGTTGTGAAGAGCTGCGATGAGAATTTTCACCGGCTCTGTCTTCGCAGCCCCGCGCGATGCGTGAACATCAGGATTTCGTACAGGGCCTTGCGGCTCGCGCGTCGGCTCTTGGCCAGCAGCTTCCTGCCGCCGACGAGGGTGTAGTAGACGGCGTGGTGAAAGGCCTTCTTCACCAGCTTCTTCGCGAAATGCACCTGATCGACGCCGCGACCGATGCTCTTCGACGTCTCCGTCTTGCGGGTCGCGCGCCAGGTTGCAGCGATAACGTAGGTCGCAATCATGGAGAGCCCGAACCCTTCGCGCCGCAGAAGCAGTGCGTGCTGCAGCGAGGGCGGCCAGTTGAATCGCGGCGGCGGTGCCCCGGCAAAGAGCGACAGGCGCTGGCGATCGATACTCGCGCCGTCGGACTGACGGCGCCACCACAGCGGCTCCCCGACCTGCCGGATCTCGCCCAGCTGCGACAGCTCCGCGACGAGCAGTCGATCCGGATTGAGAACAGGGCGGAAGATACCTGCCGCCTCGAGGGCGCGCATCCGTATCAGGCCGTAGACCATGTCGCCGGATCCGAAGCCGCTCCAGCAGAAGCGCCGCCACCGTTCACGCGGATCGGCAATCCCTGACGTGTCGAACACGCGCGGCTCTTTGTCGATGAGGATGCCCGCCTCGTCGACACGAAGCGTCTGTGGATACGCGAGCACCGCCTCCGGATGCGCGTCGAGCTCCGCGACCATTCGAGCCAGCCATTGCGGAGCCCACCGATCGTGATCGCTAACCCACGCAAAGTACTCGGCAGATGGATACTCGCGGCGCGCGATGTCAACGACTTCCCTCCACGTCGGCACCATGCCGCGCCGTCGAGCATGGCGCCAATACCGAACCCGGTGGTCTCGCGCTTCGTACTCCCGCGCAATGGGCTCGCTTTCGATGCTGGAGCCATCGTCCAGCATGACAAGCGCGAACTCGGACCCGGTCTGAGACAAAAGGGACTCGGTCGCCTCGCGGAAATGCCGGGCGTTGTTGTACAGGGTCATGCCGAGAACGACGCGCGGCGTCACGTCAGTGATGACCCACCTCGATCAAGCGTTTGACGCTCGCCTTGAGGCGGGCGACCTGCTTGCGTGCGCTGAGACCTCGACGCCACTTGCGCCATTCTTTGGCGGTCCGCTCCTGGCGCGTGGCACGAATAATTGCGTCGCGTTCACGCTGCTCGCGGTCGCGATAGGCCGCCCTCGCACCGAGCACGTGCTCCTTATGTGCGCGATTGGCGCGCTCGCTGTTCTCGCGCGCGATGTCAAGGGCATCCATCAACAGCCATCTGCCGACCGACGTGTTCGACGCACGAATCGCGGCCCCGAGCACCAGCGGCACGGCATCGAACCCCGGCTCACGGTGCGCATCTCCTTCGCGACGCCCGAGCCTTTCGACGGCCTCGACAAACCTCGGCGTCGATGGCGATTCGAACCCTCCGGGCCGCACAAACGCGGTGAGAAAACGCCGGTTGCGCTCCTCGCGCGAGCCATCGCCTTTCATCACCTGCGCGAGGTGCGACAGATGCGATGTGACGTCAGGTGCGGTGTGCAACAGCCCGCCTTCCACATTCAACAGATACTGGAAATGCACCATGCCGTCCTGATGCATCCGATACGCCGGCAACTGCATCGTCAGCACCGGCCGTCCGATGATGGCAGCCTCGAGAAACACCGTCGTGCAGAGACCGACAACCGCGCTGCTGTAGAAGATCGACTCGAAGTAGTCGGCCTTCGCCTCCGCGTCGATCGGGTTGCGTCCGCTCATCGCCACGTTGTCGAGGCCCTCGAGAGAGAGGCCGGCCCATTCCTTGATTCGTTCCGGATGCGGACGCACGAGCACACCGGCGGTGCGAAGCACGGGGTCGCTGCTCGATCGAAGCGCCTGGATCCACTGCTTGACGAATACCGGTTCCGTCGGGTCAGGAACAGGGCTCATCGCGGAGCAGACGTACAGAACGAACGGGCGGTGTGGATCGAGTCCCATCGCGCGACAGAACTGCTCGCGCGAGCGTCCCGGTGTCTTGTCGAACCACTGGTCGTAGCACTGCGCCCCCGTCACGACAATGCGCGATTCCGGAAGGTCGTGCATCTCGATCGCTTCGCGCTTCTGCACGTCGTTCCAGACAATCGTGGCGTCGGGCTGGATGTGGATGAGGGCTTTGCTCGACAGGTGATCCCAACTCATGATGCCGGCCGCGGTCGAAATCCCAAGCGTCTGAGCGGCCTTCACCTGTTCCATCGCGAACGAGCGCGAGAAGGTCAGCGATGTTAGAAGCACCACGTCCGGATGCTGAGCCTCTAACAGCTTTGTGATTGCCCGGCTCGGCGGCAGTCGTCGTTCGATGGCTTTGAGCAACGCCGCGGTCGTGCGGTGACCAATGACCGCGCCTCCGATGCCTGACGTCATCCACTTGATGACGCGCGGTGTACGTTCGATGTTTCGAAGACGGAGCTTTTCAGCCGCCGCATAGCGTGAATCAAGAAACCGAACGTAATCGAGCGCGAAACGAACCTTCTGCGCGAGGTAAAACCACGGCTCGTCCACCGGCGACGGCGTCAGCCCGAAGCTGACGTTGGGATACTCGGCGGCAAGTCTCTCGACAAACGCTTGGCCTCCGAATGTTTCCCGTTCGTCTGCAAGGAGGTGGACGTGATGACCCCGCGCCGCGAGCGAACGAATCACGGACTCGAAGTTGCGATAGTTCGCAAAGTGCAGGGCCGTAAAAAGCACTTTCATTGGTGACCGGCTCGGCGTGCGATCACGCGCAGATTCTTGCCGTAACAGCCGGCGTTGGCGAGGAACTGGATCACATCGGCGATTTCCGTCAGCGCCTCGGCGTCGCGATGGAGCACCTCCCGGCGATACCAGATGTAGTCCTCGATATCGAGGCCTTCGGTGACGATCAGCTCCGGCGTCAACGAGTGCCGCAGCATCAGATCGCGGATCGTCGTCGGGGTGTAGTAATTCAGATGGTGCGTCGGCCAGATGAAGTGCGCGTTGGCGCCCATCAGCAGCCGAGACGCGGAGTCGAAGTTCGGCACGTAGAGAAACAGGATGCCATCGGGCGCAAGCAGATTCACGCAGGCCCGCAGCGTGCGCGCCGGATCGAGGAGGTGCTCGAGTACGTCGAACAGCGATACCGCATCGAAGGTGCCCGCCGCGAAGCCTGCGTCCTCGAGCGCGACCGTCCGCAGGTCGAGCCCGCGCGAGCGCCCGAATTCGATCGCCGAGGGGTTGAGATCAATGCCAATCGCCTTCCATCCCTTGGCCTGCGCGGCCTCAACGACAAAACCGGTGCTGCAACCGACATCGAGATACCTGGGCGCGCGACAGTTGGACATGCGGAGATGCTCGCCCATGATGCGCACGCGTTCCGCACCGAAACGCTGCACCCGGTAGTCATGGCTCTTGATCCCGAGGTCCCGGACGATCTCCTGGTACGCCTGCGATGCGTACACCTGCTGGTAGTGCGCTTCGTCGAACGTCGGATTGACGAAGACGAGATCGCACTGCCCGCAGCGGACGAGCCGCATGTGATCTTTCTCGAGCTCGAGCGCCTCGTCGGTGCTGCCGCATGTGGGGCACGCACGGCGTGACAGCAGTTCTTCGGGAATGCGGCCGAACCGCGTAACGAGGTCGTCGATCGGGTGCGTCCGCTTTTCGATCAGACTCTTGTAGGAGCCGCCCGGACGCAGCTGCTCGACGTCCACCGGCTGGTATTCCGAAACGTGTCTATAGGGAATTTGCATTGACACGTGCGGCGATGATCGATTCCGCGAGCCGCAAATCCCAAGGCGTGTCGATGTCGAGCGAGTCTTCGGCCGTCATGAGGAGCGGCCACACCTCGTCGCCATACAACGAACCGCCGTCGATGACGTGTGTGTGGACGGCCAAAACGGCCGGACCATTGCGCGCAAAAAGCTTCGGCTTGTCCTGACGTCGCGTGGCCGATGCGCTATCGAGGAACGGTTTGAGAAGTCCCTCTTCGACGCGCATGACCGATGTCGGATTGAACCGATGCGGGACTTCGATGACGGAGACAACCGAGTCGCCGCGCACTCGCTGAAGCCAGTCGATCGCGGCGTCGATGTGCTGCCCGCGGCGCAGCGGCGATGTCGGCTGAAGCAAAACGACCATATCGGTCTCGAAACCATCCGCACGCATCGCGCTGATTGCATGCTGCAGGACCGGCAGCATGGGGGCGTCGTCGGCCGCCAGAGACGAGGGGCGAACAAACGGAACTTCGAGCCCGAGCGACCGCGCGCAGTCGGCAATGCGTTCGTCGTCCGTGCTCACGATCGTGCGCGTCAGTTTCTTGCTGTCGTTGACGGCGTCTGCCGTGTACGCCAGCAGCGGGCGGCCGCAGAGCGGCGCCAGGTTCTTCGTCGGAATTCCCTTGGACCCCCCGCGGGCGGGGATGACCCCGAGAACGTTCATCAATAGGACAAACGCTTCTGCACCCGCAGCGGCGCGTCGATGAGAACTTTTGCGATGCGCGCGCCGGCGCCGCCGTCGCCATACAGATGGCTCGACGGGTATTGGCCATGGGAGAGCTGCTTCTTGACGGCCGCGACAATCTCGCGCCGGTCGCACCCGACATCGATGACGTTCTCGGCACGATCGCGGCCCTGCTGCCGGCTGCCGATATTGACCGTCGGCACACCGATGTACGCGCCTTCGCGTAAGGGCGCGGACGAATTACCCACGGCGCACGCGCAGCTCAGCATCAATTTCACGTAGGTTTCGATCGGGAAATTCTTGTAGAAGCGAATGTATTCAGGGTGGTGGCTCTCTCTGAACTTCCGCATGCCGCGCGAGATGTCCTCCGAGCCGGCATCGGCATTGGGCCACAGCATGATCGTCGGCATTTTCAGCTCGTGGAGCGCCATCAACGTCTCGACGATCTGCTCTTCGCCGTGACCGTATTCGGTTGTGACCGGATGCTGGCTGACCAGCAGGAACGGTTTGTCGAGCGAGATGTGCGCCCCCACGCCCTCATGATCGAGCCAGTCGGGCGTACCAAGGTGTCCGTTGGTTTTGGCCATCTCGGCAACAAGATCAATGCGCGGACACCCGACGACGTGAACGGTGGTCGGATCCTCGCCCATTCGGACGATGCGCTCTGCTGCGGCCGTATTCGCAGGGAAATGCAGGTGCGACAGCTTCGTCACGGCGTGGCGGATGCTCTCGTCAATGGTGCCGCTGATCTCTCCGCCCATGGTGTGCGCCACCGGAATGTTCATGTAGGCCGCCGCGACCGCTGTCGCCATCGTCTCGAAACGATCGCCCACGCTGACGACCACGTCGGGCTTCAGCATCCCGAAGATCGTCGGTAGCTCGAGCAACCCCAGACCGGTCGACTTCGCCATCGTCCCGGGCGTTTCTCCTTCGACGATCATCGTCACCTTGGCATCCGGGTGAAACCCGTCGGCTTCGATAACGTCTACGACCGAGCCGAAGCGATCGAGCAGCGCTGATGCTCCGACAACAAGTTGCAGCGTCAAATCGGGGGTCGCCCGTACCGCGCACATCACCGACTTGATGCTGCTGTAGTTCGCGCGGGAGCCGACGACGATGCAGATCTTCCTCATCGGGTGCCCTGAGCATTCACGTTGTGCGCGCGTCTGGCTTCCGCGCGCCGCAATGCTTTAAGACGTCGTGCGCCACGAAGCTTCTCGAGTGATGCGAGCTCGCGCGAGGAGAGCGTCCATCGCTCGTGTCGATCGTCATCCCGCATGCGCGCGGCGCGATGCGCGATCCGCCGCCACACGCCGACCAGCGGGCTGGCGCGCAGCGGTGTCACGGCCAGGCCGTTCATCGATTCGACGCCCTCTACGAACCGCTGGCCGGCTGAGACATCGAGGCCATACGGCCGCACGAATTCGCGTACGAACGGCTTCACCCCGTATTGCGGCTGCTTGAACGCGTCGTCAAGTTGGCGGACATGCTCGTCGAAGCTGCGCGCCACCGCGAGCAGACCGCCTCCGGTGTTCAGCAGGTACGTGAAGTGCACAGTGCCGGTCTGGTTATCGGCCGTTTCGGGAATGATCAGTGTGTAGAGGGGACGACCCAGAATTGCCGCCTCGATGAACGCGCTGGTGTTGATGCCGACCACGGCCGCGCTGTAGTACAGCGTGTCGTAGTAGTCGGCACGCGACGGTCCGTCGACCGGATTACCACCCCACACGACAGCGTTCACCGCGGAAAGATCGACACCATCCCACTCGGTCCGACGCGAAGGGTGGGGACGTACGAGGATGGGTACGTCGCGGAGGCGAGCCGACCCGCTCTGTCGCAGCGTCTCAATCCACTTCCGGACCAACGGCGCCTCGGCAGCGCTGCCGTGAATCAACGCCGAGCACACCCACAACAGGTATGGTGCAGACGGGAGTCCCGCATCACGGCAGAAGGTGTCACGGTCACGCGAGGGCTTTGAGTCGAACCACCAATCGAAGCACTGTGCGCCGGTAACGATCACCCGTTGCGACGGTACGTCATGCAGCGTCACCGCCTCATGTTTTTGCGTCGCATTCCAGACGAACACACGATCCGGAGTCTCGCGAATCAACGCCTTGCTGGACAGATGATCCCAACTCCAGACGCACAACCCAGTCGGGACGCGGAGCGTTCGAGCCGCACGGAGGTAGTCAATCTGGGAGGATCCGAGGTCGACGAGCGGTGTCAGCAACAGGAGATCCGGTCGTTGCGACTCGAGGTACCCACGAATGGCAGGATCCTCCGGGACTGCCCGCTCCATGGCGCGCAGGATATGAGTGAACAAACGGCGCGACCAGGCACCGAGCGCGCGCGCGATGGTACCGATCCGCACGAAGGCGCCGGGTGTCCGCTGGCGCGAACGCTCGCGGAGCTTCCACGCGTTGTCGAAGATCGGGTGCTGATATCGAAGGTGATCAAGACCGAGTCGGAGTCGCTGGACGACCCATGACCACTCGTCGGTGGCTCGCGACGGTGCCTCGCCATAGGTGATGGAGGGAAATTCGGCGGCGAGCGCCTCGACCATCTCTTTGCCTCCGAGCGTGTCGCCGCGTTCCACCGCGAGATGAAGCACGTGACCGCGCTGGGCGAGCTGGCGCAGCACCGCCTCGAAGTTGCGGAAGTACGTGTAGTGGCGTGCGAGAAACAGGATTCTCATACGTGGAGACAGCGCTTCGCCCTGTCACCCACAGTACAGGCGAGAACAGCGCATAGCGCCGCTAGTTTTGGCGGATCGTCCGCGTTGTCTGTCCACACCTTACCCAGACCCGAGCACTAACCGATAAGGTGCCCGAAAACCTCTGTCTGACGTACGTGCCCCGGAAAGGTAGGTCGACGACTGTGACCCGGGCGGGTGTGGTGTGCCAAAGCGCGGCTAACCTCTGAATAGTAACATTTGGCCCGATCCGGTCAACGCAGACGTTGTCCTCCGGAACATGCCACGACAGGGACCAACCTTTATCATTGCCGGCGCTCCGCGGTCCGGAACGACGTGGTTGTACGAACTGCTTGACCGACACCCTGACGTGTACATGGCCAAGCCCGCGCGACCGGAACCAAAGTTCTTTCTGGTAGACGAGCTGTATGCACTCGGGGTCCAGCATTACTACGACGCGTGGTTCAGTGAGGCAGGCGCCTACCCGGCGGCGGGCGAAAAGACTACCAACTACCTGGAAAGCTCAACTGCCGCCGAGCGGATCTACGCTCATCTGCCAGGCGTCAAGCTGGTCTTCATCCTTCGCGAGCCCGCGCACCGCGCGTATTCCAACTGGGCGTGGTCCGTCATGAATGGGCTGGAGACCGAGGATTTCGAAACGGCGATTGCCAAAGAAGAAGAACGCGAGGGCAACGTGCCGGCGCGTCTGAAGTACGCCAGGCCGCATGCCTATTTCTCGCGCGGTCTATACGCGAATCTCCTTCGGCCGTACCTGCGACGGTTTTCCGGCGATCAGGTGCTCTGCCTCAAGTTCGACGATATTGTTCGGAACCCATGCGAGCTGGCCGTGCGACTGCATCGCTTCATCGATGTGACCCCGCGTCCAACTGACGCGGTGGGCCTGGACGTGGTCAATCCCTCAGAAAAACGCGATGAAGTAATGCCACAAGACGCCATCCAGCGTCTGCGTCACCAGTACTCCGCCTCGATCCGCGACCTTGCGACACTGGTTGGTCCCGAGTTCGCCGAATGGGAAGACCGATGAGCCCCGCGCCCGGCCGGCTCCCGATCGTCCTCGTCCTCACGCCGGTCTACAACGAGAGCGCCGGTCTTGACGCGTACGAACAGGCGGTGACGCGCACACTGCTGTCGCGTTCGGACTGCGACGTCCGAGTGCTGTTAATTGACGACGGTAGCTCGGACGACAGCTGGCCGCGTATCTGCGCGCTCGCCGCTCGTGATTCACGTTTTCGCGGCCTTCGACTGTCACGCAACTACGGTTCGCACATTGCGCTCAGCGCCGGCTTTTCCAATATCGGGGATGCGGATGCCGTTGCGACGCTCGCGTGCGATCTGCAGGACCCTCCGGAGGTGGTCGTCCAGTTTATCGATACGTGGAAAAACGGGGCCGACATCGTCTGGGGTAAGCGCGTGTCGCGCGACGAGTCGTTGGTCAGGATCTGGACCAGCCGCATCTTCGAATCACTGATTCGAAAGCACGCGATGCCGCAGCGCTCGCACTTCACGACTGGCAGCTTCCTGCTCGTCGACCGCAAGGTCGCCGAATGCTTCGCGCAGTTTCAGGAACACAATCGCGTCACGTTCGCGCTTGTTGCGTGGACCGGCTTCTCAGAGCAGGTCGTCGAATACCGACGACAACGTCGTCAGACCGGCAGGTCGGGTTGGACCTACGGCCGGATGGTCAAGACGATGTACGACACGTTCATCGGCTTCTCGCAGACGCCTATCCGAATCATGACTGTCGCCGGCGGAGCCGTATCGTTGCTGACCATTCCCATGGCCGGCTATCTCCTCTATCACCGGATCGTAGGCCATCCGATCCTCGGCTGGACGAGCACGATGCTGCCGATGACGTTGTTCTTCGGGCTGCAGTTCCTGATGACGGGGATCATTGGCGAATATCTGTACCGGATCTATGCGGAAGTCGTTCGGCGGCCGCTCTATTTCGTGAGCGATACCACGTGGGCTGAGTCTCATCGACGCCAGCACGTTGAGGCAGTGCGTCATGCGCCCGACTAGCGGCACATGACGGTTCCGGCACGCTCGAGAGAATCCCCTTCGTGCGAAGTTTCCGTGGTGATGCCGTGTCTCAACGAGGCCGACACAATTGAAACGTGTGTCCTGAAGGCCACCACCGCCCTGCGCACGGCGGGAATTGCAGGAGAAGTCATCGTTGCCGACAACGGCAGCACTGACGGCTCAGATAAGCGCGCGGAGAATGCCGGTGCGTGCGTCGTCCGCGTCGCTGCGCGCGGCTACGGAAGCGCACTCATTGGCGGAATCGAGTCGGCACGCGGCCGCTACATCATCATGGGCGACGCCGACGATAGTTACGACTTCGCCGAAACGCCGAAGTTCGTGAGCAAGCTTCGCGAAGGTTTTGCACTGGTGCAGGGCTGCCGGTTGCCTTCAGGCGGCGGAACGGTTTTGCCAAATGCCATGCCTTTTCTCCACCGATATTTCGGCAACCCATCCCTGACAGCGCTCGCGCGATGGTGGTTTCATACGCCCGTTCACGACGTGTACTGTGGGATGCGCGGTTTCCACGTCGACGCGTACCATCGCCTCGGTCTGCGGTGCACCGGAATGGAATTCGCCACAGAAATGATTCTCAAGGCGAGCCTCTACGGTGAATCCATTGCCGAAGTCCCAATCACGTTGCATCCCGACGGCCGTAAGACACATCCGCCGCACGTTCGCACATTTCGCGATGGATGGCGAACGTTGCGCCTGTTCCTGTTGTTCTCGCCCAGGTGGTTGTTTCTCCTGCCGGGTCTCGTGCTGATGATGGTTGGACTCGCGGGATACGCCGTCGCGCTGCCAGGATCGAGGTTGAACGGTGTGACATTCGACGTGCATACACTGCTCTATTCGAGCGTCGCGATTATTGCCGGGCAGCAATCAATTTCCTTCGCGCTATTTACCAAGAGTTTCGCGATCGGGGAAGGACTGCTGCCCCTCGATTCACGTACGGACAGATTCTTTCGGATTGCCACGCTCGAGCGCGGCATCGCACTCGGCGCGTTGCTGATGTTAAGTGGACTCGTCCTTCTGGCCGATGTGGCGGTCGAGTGGCAAAAGAGCGGATGGGGGCCTCTCGATTACGCGCACACACTGCGCTACGCGGTTCCTGGCGCGACGCTGACGATGCTCGGAATGCATACGGTGTTTGCGAGTTTCTTCGTCAGCATTCTCGGACTCCGTCGTCGATGAGTCCGGTTGGACTGCTCCACGGCAAATTCGTCCACCCGCGGCGCGTCACAACTCTAGCTGCCCACGCGGCACGCCTGATCCCGCAGGGCGCACGTGTGCTCGACGTGGGCACGGGAGATGGACGGCTTGCTGCCGCGATCCGGCATCGAAGATCAGACGTTGTGATTGACGGTATCGACGTCCTCATCCGACCTGATGTCGCCATTCCGGTAACGGTGTTCGATGGCCGCGTCATTCCGTTACCGAGTCGCAGCCGCGATGTGGTGACGTTGTTCGACGTGCTCCACCATGCCGCTGACCCGACACAATTGCTCACCGAAGCGACACGCGTCGCACGCACCTGCATCGTCTTGAAAGACCATATGTGCTCGGGGCCGATCGCGCACCTCATCTTGCGATTCATGGATGAAGTCAGCAATCGACAGCATGGCGTGGTCCTGCCGCATCGCTACTGGAATCAGCGTCAGTGGTCCGACGCAATCGACGGCCTGCGTCTGCGACGCGAGGTGTGGGACGTTGGTGGACTCGGTTTGTATCCTCCCCCATTCAGCCTGGTGTTCGGAGACCGCCTGCACGTTCTCGCGCGTCTCGGCGTGCCGGAATATCAGTGATGCCGGATCCCGTGGACACCTTCACGAGTGGCGCGTGGGAGGCCGCGTACGTCCGATTTGAAACACCCGAACAGGAAGTTCGCAAGTTCATTGCCCGTCTTCGCCGTCTCGGTGCAGCGAAGTGGCCGAAAGACGCCGCTGTACTGGAACTGTTCTGCGGGCGAGGCAGTGGGCTCGTGGCTCTCGATCGTCTCGGTTTTGGCCGGGTGCACGGCATCGATCTGTCGCGGCGGCTCCTGATGCTGCATCAATGGCGCGGCCGTTGCGTCGTCGGCGACTGCCGCCACTTGCCCATCCACAGTCTGTCGCACGATCTTGCGATCGTGCATGGAGGCTTACATCATCTGGCAACACTCCCGGACGATCTTGAACTGACCGTTGGCGAGGTGCGACGGATTCTAAGGCCAGGAGGTCTGTTCATTGTGGTCGAACCATGGGAAACGCCATTTCTTGAATTGGTCCACCGAGTCGGATCCCGTGCGGTGGCGCGCAGGCTGTCGCGGCGCATGGACGCATTGATGACCATGATCGAGCACGAGCGGCGAACCTATGAGCAATGGCTTTCCCAACCGCAAGGCATCATCGCGATTCTGACGTCCGCATTTGAACCGATCAGAATGGAACAGCGATGGGGGAAACTTCTGTTCGTCGGCCGAACCACCTAGTGCTACCGAGTTATCGGAAGCACGGCAATCCGAGTTCCCCAAACGATCGAACCGGCGTACGCCGGCGATCGACGAGCATCAAACCAGAAGAGCCGTCCAATGGGACGTAGTACTCACGCAGGTGGGACAGGATCGCCGGGTAGGCGGCGAAGTCTTCGAACACGGGGTCGTTGGCCGAGAACACAAACGGCACCGACTGCCGACGGAGGAGGCCGAGCGTCTGCTGCTCATGCAGTGAATCGGTGCGCCACTTGTGATGCCAGAACAATTGGCCTCCGGCGATCGGCAGGTCTGCGTAGAACCCGACGTGATAGGGCGTCATCCCTGTAACGAGGACACGATCGCCGGCAGAGGCGCAATCGAACATATACCGGATCAGGACAGCGCCTCGATCAACGCTCCCCGCATTCCATTCCGCGCGACTGACGTGCACAGCGTGCGCTTCCGGCTCGAACGCGTCAATTGGAGGCGACGTCACCAGTCTCTGGAGCGTTGATTCCACCGAGTCTGCGATCCCTGCTGGGTGGAAGATCTGTGTGCCTCGGGTCCAAGCGACGATTGCGTACACCGTAAACGCGAACAGCGGCACGGCGACGACGAGGCGAGCGGCCCGCACCCGCGGAGCCTCTCGTTCCGGGGGCCATAACAACACCGCAGCAAATGCCGCCACGACTGGCGTCACGAGGACAACGTACGAGGCCTCTCGAAAGAGGCGGCTTTCTGCGACAAGTAGGAATAGCGACGCAACGATAACGGGGTACGTATTCGGCTGGGGCCTGCCGGCAGGCCGTCGCGCCCACTGCAGGAATTGCGACGCCAGCAGCACGGCCGGCACGATGAACGCCATCTGCATCAGCCACAGTTGCGCATTCGAAATGGACGGAAAGCGTGACTGGCTATCGCGCGTCGCATCGAACTGGAATCCGTTGCCGTTACGGATGAACCGATCCAGACCTGCCAGATTTGGATCGAACACGTTTGCGACTTCGTACAGGTAGCGCCCTTCGTCGTCGCGCCGCCTGAGTGGCCGCAGCCGGTATTGGGTTTCGAGACCCTGTTGCTGCGCTTCCGCCACGTCCGAGCTCCACACGAATCCAACGACTGCAGATTTCGGCGCGGGTTGAGCTCGGCGGAACAACTCCCGAATGGGATTGATGTGGGCGACGGCCTGCAGCGGGAATGTCGAGGCGGACCACGCTCTGTACAGTTGCGCCCTCGACTCGACGTATTCCCCGATGCCTTCACCGCGTTGAACCGCGACGAGCCATGGCGTCAGCACGATGAGGGCCCCAGCCAGGCAGGCGGCGTTGTCGACCAAAAAGAATCGGACATTTCTCGAATTGCGGTCCGCCAGGCGCGCGAGCACGAACGCGAGCGCTGCAGCGGCCCCGATGTACACGCCGTGGTCGTGTCTGAACAAAAAAGCCACCGCCGTGACGACCCCGATCGCGGCCGCCCGCCGCGCCGTCGGTTGATCCAGATACCGCCATGTGAGCCAAATGGCCAGCGGATAAAAAAACAACTTGGGATAGTGATACGTCGGCGTGACCGCGAGCAGGAGCACAGCCGGAATCATCGTCGCGAGCACGACAGCACGCGAACCACACAGCCGCAGTCCCAGACCGGTTGCGATACCGACACCGGCAACGATGAACGCCCACTGCACGACGAACTCACCAAGGAGCCGGTAGCCGAACACAAACTGGCCCAGCGCAGACACGTAGGCTTGCAGTGGAACGCCCCACTCGTACAACTCACGGTACGGGTGATCACCCGCTAGCAGATTGGTGGCTTCCCACAGCGTGTAGAAGTTGGTGTCGGCGATCTGCGCGCCGCCGGTGGCCAGCAGAACGATCAAGGACAGTGCTGCCACGAGAATCGGCACGGCACGCGATGACTGCTGCACGACTTAACTTAATCTAGTTCACGCAAAGATGGGCGAACCGCACCGTCCTACGATCGTCGCCGTCGTCGCCTCGGCGGGATTCGTGCTGGTCGTCACGGCAAGCACACAGATTTTCGACGCGACGTTCTATGCGATGTCCAATGCCGTTTCGTTGCTGGCCGGTGATCGCATCTACCGGGATTTCTTCGAGCCCGGGGTGCCGCTGGCGAGCTATACGGCGGCAGCGGCGCAATGGCTTTCCGGGTACCGGCTGATCGGCGAATTCATTCGACAGTGGCTGTTTATCCTCGGTGGCTTTGCCATTGCCGCGCATCTCGGTATGCGCGCGTCGTGCTCAAGGCGTGCGACGTTGGCTTTGATGGGAATCGCACTGCTGATTCTTGCGGTGACCCCGATCTATCACCACGACAAGCTGTTTTTCTTCCCGCTGATCATCTGGGTGTGCTGGCGGTACATCGATCGGCCAACGCCGCGCCGCGGTGCGATCTGCGGAGGCGTGACTGCTCTTGCGTTCCTGTTCCGCCACGATTACGGCGTCTATCTGGGGACGGCATCGGTCGGTGCATTTCTCCTTGCGCGGATTGCCGTGCCCGGGTCGAGACGCGTATCCGCGCTGGTGCGTGACGCAACTGCGTATCTGGCCGCCGTCGCGATTGTGCTGGCCCCGTGGCTTACTGCTGTCGCAACCACCGAGGGACTGGCGTACTACACACGTTCGCGCGTCGAACTGTTTGAGGGAACTCCCGGTATTGCGTACGCGTCGTTGCTTCACATCAACCCGCTTCGAATAATTAGGCTGCCAGTCACGACGTCAACGAACGACGCGATCATCTGGGTTCAACAGATGGCGCTGCTGGTGCCAATCGCGTTGCTGGTGGCGGGACTTCTGGAGCTCCGGCGCGAATGGCGCTCGGAGAGCCTTCGCGCCGATGCGTGCCGCATGCTGCTCGCGGGCGGTTTTCTCGCGATCGTTGATCTCGCGCTCCTGCGTCAGCCTTCGTACGTCGTCGTTGCGGCGCCGATCACCGCAGCGCTGAGCGCACGGTTGCTGACAAGCCACTCGGCCGTCGGTCGAGGATGCGCCGTGACGCTTGGCATCCTGACCACAATCGCGGCGCTTATCTGGTTGAGGGGCAACCCGCTCTACGACGTGTCTCGGCCGCTGGAGTTATCACGTTCGGTCGAAAAAACATTTGTCCGCCTGATTGCGTACCCGCCCGATTACGAGTACCTGCCGTTTCAGTACCTGCGTGAGTGCACCTCACCGGGCGACCACATCCTGGTAACGGGTCTCACGCCGCCGCACGTGAGCTATTACGCGCAACGGCCGATCGCCGGTGGGCACATCAGGTGGCGACGTGGTTGGCGCTCTGATACGGTTCACGAAGCTCAATCGCTCGCGCTGCTCCAGCATCAATCGGTTCCGATTGCGTTCTCGACCGCCGATCCGGTGCTGGACACCTTCAAAAGCTATCCGCGCATTCATGCCTATCTCGAGCAGTACTACACGCCGGTTGAGGGGACGAAAGGTTTCATCCTGGTGGATACGAGGCGCCACCCCACGGGTACATTTGCGTCTACCGGATTTCCATGCTTCCGATGATCGCTTCTTGTCGCCGCGCCGAGAGGGTCTTCGTGGTCCTCGCCGTGGTCACCTATGCGTCCGCCGGCTGGATCGCACGACTGCAACAGACCGACGGTCCTCCGGCGCAGCGTGTCCACATCCGGTGGGCGCCCAATGTCTCGCCCGATGAGCGAGTACGCGCCGAGCAAGAACTCACCCTTGTAAGGGGCGAGCACCTCGACGGACGCACGTGGCGGTATTTCCTTCCGAAACGGTCGCGCAACGACATCAGACGACTGCTCAGCGATCGGCGCATCGAGGACACCTTTCACATCGATCGTGAGGCGCTGAGAGTCCAGATCGATCGCCCGGACCTCTCGCCGCGCGCTCGCGCGCTGCTCGAATCCGATCGCCTCGATGAAGTCAGCATCTTTCTGATCTTCGCTTCGATCGTCTTTGCGTGGTGCGCAAGAAGGCTGCTCATCGCAGTCGTCTCCGTATCCGCATCCACGATTGCCACGGTATTCGACCGACGAAGGGAGCGGACGTATCCAACGTGGCTCGAGCTGGCGATCGGCGCCGCAATGGGCATCCTGTTTCTCATTCCGCTTCTTCCGTATGGTCCGTACGAACTGGAATTCGTTCAGAACAGCATCCTGCCGAATCAGGTCTTCTACAGGGAGCTGTTCCATGGCCGGTGGATGTACTGGCTAAACAACCTGGGGTTCGGCGCGCCAATGCCGCTCGGCGTCCCGTTGATGTTTCACCCGGTATTCGCGCCGCTGGTGGCATTCACGTCGCTGCGCGTCACGATGACGGCCGTCTGGCTCGTGCAGATGGCAGTCATGGTCGTCTATTTCCTGCGGCTTCTCGCGGCGACCGATATTCGGCTGCCGGGGCTGCGGCTGTTGTTGACGGCCTTCCTCGTCGCGTCAGCGCCGTCGATTTTCTACTTCTACCAAACGGACTGGATTGACTATCTGATCGCATGGACTCTTTATCCAGTACTGGTGTTGTATCTGCGCGCGGCCATTCTTGGCGAGGCGCGAGAACGGTTCTGGGGCACGGCTCTGCGGCTTGGATTGCTGTTCGGGTTCTGGGTCATCAACGCCCATCCAGGTTTCATTATTACGTCCGTGCTCGCAATGACGGTCTATGTCGTCGTTGCGGCGCCGCCGGAACGGCGCGTGTATCTCTGCCTCGGCACAGCCGCGGCTCTCTGCGTCGGAATCGCCTCGCCGCGCATCTACACGCTCGTGCGTGAACTGCAGTTATTTCCGGTCACATCGGCGGCGATCCGTGACGGCGTCGACGTGACGTCCTATGTCGGAGCGTTGGTGTGGCCGCTCGCCCCGAATGGTGGTCGGGCGCCCTTTATCGGGTTCGGTCTCGGCGCGGCAGCTATCGCCGCGTTGGGATGGTTCCCATGCGTCAGGGACGCGCACCTGCGTGGTTGCGCCGCTGCCTTCTTCGCGTCCGCTGTGT
>Ga0075428_100002637_pt1 | contig 19511 bp, 34 predicted proteins | sample RhiMetdeltSRZDD2_FD_75291 | JGI IMG/M metagenome (GOLD analysis project Ga0075428, IMG submission 75291) | Populus rhizosphere microbial communities from Tennessee, USA - Rhizosphere MetaG P. deltoides SRZDD2 | ecosystem: Host-associated > Plants > Roots > Rhizosphere > Soil | place: USA... | reverse complement strand
GCTTTTGGCAGCGTCGTCTCTATCTTGCCGTGCATGACGAGACTGGTGGCTAGGCCTTTTAGCAACGCGCGGCGCTGGTCGCGTTCACGACCAAACTTGCGCCCTTTGTATCCGTGTCGATGCATTAGAGTTCAAGCTCCGCTAGTTTATCTTTAACTTCGTCGAGTGCCTTGCTGCCGAAGCCTTTGAGCTCGCGCAAATCTTGTTCGCTCAATGTCACGAGGTCGTGCACGGTGCGAATGTCATTGTTAACGAGTGCATTGGCAGTGCGGGCAGTCAGGTTTAGTTCTTCGATAGGAGTATTCAGCTCGCCATCGTCGTCTTGGTTATATTGGCCAAGTGCAGGTGCAGCAACCACAGTGGTGCTACCAGCTAGCGCAGTGTATTGGTTGACCAATATAGCTGCGGCTTGCTCGAAAGCTTCGCGTGGCGACAGCGACCCATCGGTTTCAACCGTCAGGCTCAGTTTGTCGAGGTTGGTTTCCTGACCGACACGAGTGTTGGCTACTTTGTAACGGACGCGCAGAACTGGACTAAAGACGGCGTCGAGGGCAATCATGTCGCTGTGTAGGCGACTAATGCTCGAGTCTTCGATGGTGCGGTAACCGCGGCCAGATTCGACGACCAGGTCGATAGTCACTGACTTTTTAGGATCGTCGATAGTAGCGATGATTTGGTCGGGGTTGACTATCTCTACATCGGCAGTGGTTTTGATGTCACCGGCGGTGATAACGCCAGCGCCCTTTTTCTCCAAGCGCAGCTCGATGGGCTGGTCGCTGTGAACTTTGAGGCGGACGTTTTTGAGGTTGAGCATGATGTCAACAACATCTTCTTTGACGCCAGCAACGGTCGTGAACTCGTGCGAGGCACCCTCGATGCGGAAAGCAACGATTGCCGCGCCTTCGATGCTAGACAGCAGCACGCGGCGCAGGCTGTTACCAAGGGTATTGCCGTAACCGGCCTGTAGAGGCTCGATAAGGAACTCCGCGCTGGTGGCGTCGTGCTCTTCGATGTTCGCAAGTAGTGGATTGTGAATTACTTTTGACATGTATATATCTCCTTACCCTTAACGTGAATAGTACTCAACGATGAGCTGTTCATTAATATCAACTTCGGCTTCTTCGCGTTTTGGTAGACCGGTAATTTCAATCTTTAGTTTCTTGGCGTCGCTTTTCAGCCAGCTCAATGGACCTTGGACAGAATCTTTGACGATGTCGTCGATTTGCGAAAAGTAACCAGATTTGGTGCTTTTAGGACGAACGACGAGTTCGTCGCCGGGCTTGAGGCGGATTGACGGAATGTCAACGCGGCGGCCATTCAGGATAAAGTGACCGTGGCCAACTAATTGGCGGGCGGCACGACGTGAGGTTGCAAAGCCTGCGCGATACACGGCGTTGTCGAGGCGAAGCTCGAGCAATTGCAACAGGTTTTCACCTGCCAAGCCTTCTTTACGACGAGTTGCCTCGTCCATCAAGCGAGCGAATTGCTTTTCCAACAGACCGTATGTGCGTCGGACTTTTTGCTTTTCACGCAGCTGTGTGGCGTAAAGGCTTTGTTTACCTTGGCGACCACCGCTGTGCTGACCTGGAATGCCAGATTTTTTCGCGAGTATTTTGTGTGCTTTAGGGTGAAGCGCGTAGCCTTCGCGACGGCTTTGTTTCACTATTGGTGAAGTATCTCGTGCCATTGCTATGCTCTCCTTGCCTTGCGTGGACGGACGCCGCCATGAGGCACGCCGGTCACGTCTTTAATGCTGTCGACGGTAATGTCGAAGTTGCTCATTGCGCGAACTGCAGCTTCACGACCCAGCCCAACGCCCTTGACGAAGACGTCAACGTTTTTGATGCTATGTAGTGTTTTTGCTGCTTCGGCGGCTTTTTCGGCAGCAACCTGGGCGGCGTATGCCGTACCTTTTTTGCTACCGCGGAAACCACAGGCGCCAGCGCTGCTAGCGGCCAATGCGTTACCTTTTTTGTCGGTAAATGTGACAATCGTGTTGTTGAACGTTGCCTGAATGTGCAGCTGACCAGAAGGGACTGATCGGCGCTGCTTCTTGCGAGTTGTCGTTTTAGCTTCTGCCATATCTCATCCTTCCTACGTCTTAGACGCCGCTTTCTTTTGTGTTCCGCCCACTGCAACTGCTTTACCCTTACGAGTTCGTGCGTTCGTACGGGTTCGTTGACCGTTTACGGGAAGTCCGGCTTTGTGACGTAGGCCACGGTAGGCGTTGACTTCCTTAAGACGCTTAATGTTATTAGTTACCAAGCGCTGTAGGTCGCCTTCGGTCGTGTAGTTGGCATCAACTAATTCGCGAATACGTTGTTCTTCAGCCTCGGTGAGATCTTTCACCCGAGTGGTCGGCTCAACTTTTGCCGCCGCAAGGATGGTCGATGCGAAGTGTGGACCGATGCCGTAAATGTACGTCAAAGCGATCTGCACTTGCTTTTCTGATGGGATGACTACCCCAGAAATTCGAGCCATGCTTAACCCTGCCTTTGCTTATTCTTAGGTTTTTTCTTGTTGATGACGCGCAGTCGGCCTTTACGGCGAACTAGTTGGTCATCGGGACTGATTTTTTTGACACTCGCACGAACTTTCATGAGCGCATAAAACTCCAGTTTCTTCCGTTAAATTTAATCTCTCGAGCGGAAGACGATTCTGCCCTTGGTAAGATCGTAAGGGGTCATCTCGACTTCCACGTTGTCGCCTGGCACTAGACGGATGTAATGCTTGCGCATTTTACCCGAAATATGAGCCAGAATCTTATGGCCGTTCTCTAGTTCAACGGTAAATTGCGTATTAGGCAGTGCTTCCACTACCTTCCCGCGCATTTTAATTACTTCCTTTTGACTAGCCATAGATAACAGTAGTAGATTATACAGTAAAAGACTACCGGCCGCAAGCGTTTTTTAGGAATATCGCTTCGGTTTCTTCAAAGCGAAACAAATTGATAGTACTATTGTAGCGGATTATGGATGCCAGTCAAGACACTAGGCACTCATAGCATGCTTTGCAATTGGCCGCCAATCGACAGTGCTACCGAGGGCAACGGTATCAATATCCTCAATACTAACCCATTCCGGCTCGAGACCATAAAGCTTTTCGTCTTCCTCTAGGCCATCAGTGGAAAGACTTCCGTCGATTACGTCGCAATGAAAATAAAGTAAGAGGGACTGAACGTGCGCGGCTTCCATCGCGGGATTGCGCGTGTGAGTAAAGAACGTCGAGAGCGTACCCGCAAGTCGCGGATTTGTGACCGTGAGGCCAGTCTCCTCTTTGACTTCGCGAATCACGCCATCTTCGGGTAGTTCGCCCAAATCAATACCACCGCCTGGCATATGAAATAGCCCACGCTCCTTCATCAGTAGTATTTTGCCATCAGCAACAATAATTGCATATGCCGCGGGACGCCACGTTAATTGGTCAGCGGTGACATGGTATGTATTGCCGTAAAGGTCGAGACTCTGGATGGATTTACTTTTCATGCAGAGGGTGACTAGTTGATTCTTTCGGTAAATACGATAACTCGGTCGCTGTAGGTGTGGGAGGCTTTGTTGTAGATGCCGCCGCAGGTGATGAGGTTGACGGCTTCTTTGCCGGGCGTCGTTGGACGCGTGACGGCCGCCATGTCTACTTGTGTGGTAGGCTTTTGCTCGACTTTAACGACGCTATATGCAAAAAGCTGTCCGTCGCCACGCTGAATTTGCAGCTGGTCGCCTACTACTAATGTATCTAGTGTGAAGAATATACCCGGTTGATTACGCACGTCATTGACATGTCCGTCTATGACCAACGCGCTGTTGGTAGCAACCCCGGGCAACCCACTTTTATCATACCAGCCCACATCCCAGGCGGTTTTAGGCGCGTCCATTGAACCATCCGCAAGCACACCAACGGGCAGTATATTAGCGTCGACCGACAGCTTGGGTATAATCAGCTGCCTGGGGTGACTAGGAGGTGCTGTGTAGACAGCTTTTTGGGCTGGGGTTTTCTGCGCAGGATTAGTAACGTTGGTTTGCGTTGGTTGCTTGAGCGAGGCTATGTTGATAGCGGCAGTTCTAGGCCAGAAGGCGGCGGCAAGGATAGCAATGAGAGCCGCAAGAATGATAAGCCAAAGTATTTTTTTACGATGTTTTCGAAGTGTCTCCACGCGCATTGCCCTCCAATATATTATTTGTAATCGTCGTAGGTAACCATCAGTGCGCGCGAGTTGATTTGTCGCAATGTTTCTAGGCCAACTGATACCACGATGAGCAATCCGGTGCCGCCAATGGCGAGGTTGGCAGCGTTCACGCCCAGCTGGGCGAACACATATTCGGCGCCAAATGGCATAACTGCAATGATACCAAGCGCTATCGATCCGAATAGAATAAGACGGTTGACAGTGCGTGCAAGGTATTTCTCGGTTTGGATACCTGGTCGGACGCCCTCAACAAAACCACCCTGTTTTTGCAAGTTCTCGGCTATTTCGTTGGCGTTAAATACAATGCCGGTGTAGAAATAAGTGAAAAGAATAACCAGGACAAAGTAGCTCAGTGGGTAGATGAGTGCGCTCAACGTGTCGCCCGCAAAGGCGCCTGGCTGCGGCGCCTGAAACCACGTAATGAGGTTGTTGGCGAGTTGCAGGTAGGCTGGGTTGTTGCTAGCCTTGAGAACTTGACCAATGAATGCCGGTAGCGACAGGAAGGCGACAGCAAAGATGACAGGTATAACGCCAGCCGCGATGAGCTTGATAGGCAGAATGCTTTTGACGCCACCATAGCTGCTATTACCCTGGACACGTTTGGCGTAGTTGATGGTAATAACGCGCTGGGCTTCATTGATTTTAACCAAAGCATATAAGACGATGATTGATGTGAGCGTCACACCCAATGTCACCCAAAAGGCTAAGGGATTAACGGGGATATGAAACCAGCCGAAGACGCTAAGGTCGCCGTTTTTTGTGTCCAAAAGCGAACTGCCAATTGAGGCGAGCGTTTGAGGTAGCTGGCTAATAATACCCGCAAAGATGAGCAGGCTGATGCCGTTACCGACGCCCTGTTCGGTGATGAGCTCGCCCAACCACATCAGCAGGACTGAACCAGCGGTCATGGCCGTAACTGCGACAATCCATTCTATGGCCGTCGGGTCGGCCAGGCCAGTGGTATTGCCGGCCAGGACGGTCTGGCGCAGGATGTAAATAAAGGCGATGGATTGAACAATAGCCAGTGGCACGGACAGTATGCGTGTCCATTGGTTAATTTTGCGACGGCCAGATTCGCCATCTTTATGCAGCTCCTCGAGGCTCGGGATGGCTTTGGTGAGCAGCTGGGTGATGATAGAGGCGGTGATGAAAGGACTCATGCCCACCAGGACGATAGACAGCTGAGCCAGTGCTCCGCCCGAGAGAAGGTTGAGGAAGCCGCCAAAACTACTACCGCCAACAACGCTATTAATGACTTCTTTTAGTTGCGTCGGCTCGGCCAAAGGCACGGGTACGTGCGCCAAGAATCGGTAGGCGATGATGATGCCGAGCACTATCAGTAGGCGCTTCTGCATGTCTTTGTTGGTGAGTGATCGGAATATGGTCTTCCAGTTCATGAATGTTACCCTCTCTTCAAATCGTCGTGGTTATTACTCCACGAAGTATACTGTCGCTATACTCAGTATACTCCGAAAAGTACAAGCACGGGTACTATTTGTCGGCTTTTTCAGCTTCTTTGGTGCTTTTTTTCAAAGGCGTGTCAGTTTTTGTGAAACTACCACCAGCTTTGACGATAGCATCCTGGACGCTTTTGCTGGCACCTTGGACATGCAACGTGACTGGCACAGTCAATTCACCGCGAGCGATGATTTTAACGGTGTGGAATGGCGTTGCAATCAGGCCTTCTTTGAACAACAGTGCGTTGTCGACAGTTTTGCCCTTGAAGGCGTTCAGATGGTCGAGGTAGACTACTTGTGCAGGAGTGCGCAGGCTCTTGAAACCGCGAGCTTTTGGCACAGCCTGTACCAGTGCGCGCTGGCCACCCTGGAACATGACGCCCAGTTTTTTACCAGTACGCGCACCCTGGCCTTTGGTGCCGCGACCGGCAGTTTTACCTTGGCCGGCAGCGATACCACGACCGACGCGTTTTTTGGTCTTGCTGGCAGATACTTGGAGTTCGTTGTATTTCATTACTTAGCCTCCTCTTTTGCTGCTTTTTTCGGTGCGTTCAGCCATTGGTCGCGTGGTACGAGGCTTTTCAGGGCTTCGATGGTAGCGTAGGCAATGTTGACTTTGTTGGTCGAACCGAGTGATTTAGACAGCAGGTTGCGGATACTGGTGACGCCGATGATAGAACGAACAACACCGCCGGCAATGATACCGGTACCAGGCGCGGCTGGTTTGATGAGCACCCGGGCGCCAGAAACCTTCAGCTCGGCGTCGTGTGGAATAGTGTCATTGGCGATAGGAATGACTATCATGTTCTTTTTCGCAACATCGGTTGCTTTGGCGATAGCAGCCTGGACGTCGGCGCCTTTGGCAACGCCAACACCGACTTTGTTTTTGCGGTCACCCACAACAACAAGGGCTTTGAAGCGGAAGCGACGGCCACCTTTAACGACGCGTGCAACACGGTCGATGTTGATAACCAGCTCTTCGAACTGTTTTGGCTCTTCGGGCATAGCGCTACGGTTGTCGCGGCGACCACCTGTACGAGCTTTGTTTGCAGTTTGTTCGGCCATATTAAAACTCCAATCCTTCCTTGCGCGCAGCATCGGCCAGTGCGGCGAGCCGGCCAGCGTACTGGCGGCCGTTGCGATCAAATACGACTGCGGTTAGTTTAGCTTTTTTTGCCTTTTTGGCGATATCTGCACCCACAAAAGCGGCTTGTTCGGTAATCGTGCCAGTCTGTTTGGTGCCGACGGTAGTGCTGGCGGCCAACGTGTGCTGTGCGACGTCGTCTATCAGCTGGGCACTAACGTGCTTGTTGCTGATGGTAACGGTCAGGCGTGGGCGCTCGGCGGTACCGGTAATTTTGCTACGGACGCGGTTTTTACGCAGTGTTTTGTTGAGCGTTTTCTTAGCGAGGTCACTCATTACTTTTTACCAGCCTTTCCTGCCTTGCGAAGGATAACTTCGTCGGCATATTTGATTCCCTTGCCTTTGTAAGGTTCAGGTTTTTTCAGCGCGCGAATTTCAGCAGCAACCTGGCCGACTTGCTGTTTGTCGATGCCGTTGACCGTGATGGTCATCTTTTCGACAGTCAGCGTCACACCAGTAGGCGCGGTATATTTCACAGGGTGCGAGAAACCAAGGCTCATTTCGATAGCCTGGCCGCCACCCGCAACGCGATAACCGACACCGTTGACTTCGAGTTTTTTCTCGAAACCTTTGGTGACGCCATCAACAGCGTTGTTTAGGAGGGCGCGCTGCAGCCCGTGCTGGGCTTTGGCGATGCGCTCGTCATCCTTGCGGGTAACGATAGCTTGTGTACCTTCCAGGGTGACAGTGACGTCGCTCAGGTGTGGGACGGTCAGTTCGCCTTTTGGCCCTTTGACCGAGATAACATCTGAATCAACCGTGATTGTCACACCAGTAGGCACGTCAATGGGTAGTTTTCCGATTCGACTCATATTTCTTCTCTTTCTTTATTAGTATACTTTTAGCAACAGTTCGCCGCCTAGGCGGTGCTTGACTGCTTCGTGGCCTGTAATAACACCCTTGCTGGTGCTGATGAGTACCAGTCCACGGCCGCTTTTGACGCGTGGAATGTCGTCGGCACCAACATAGACGCGGCGACCAGGCTTGCTCAAACGGGTTAGTTCGCTAATGACGCTGTTTTCACCAGGTTTGTTGATGGTGATAACGAGTGTATCGCGTGGTTTGCCAGCTTCTATCTTGACGTCGGTCAGGTATTTGTTCTTTTTGAGTTGCTCGGCAACTGTTTTCTTCAGTTTGCTCGATGGTACACGGATTTCGTGCTTGCCAACCATGACGGCATTACGAATGCGAGTCAGAAGGTCGGCGATTGGGTCAGTTGATTGTAGTGACATATATCTTGTTCCTTTCCTTCTTACCAACTACTTTTCGTGACGCCAGGGATTTGGCCTTTTGATGCTTTTTCGCGGAAATTGATACGGCTCAGGCCGAAGCGACGCATAAACCATCGTGGACGACCGTCGATGACATCGCGGTTTTTCCAGCGAGTCGGACTACTGTTGGCTGGCAACTTAGCCAGACCTTCCAGGTCGCCTAGCTCCTTTAGTTCGGCGCGCTTGGCGGCGTATTTCAGTATCATTTTCTTGCGCTTTTCGTCGCGGGCAATCATTGATTTCTTAGCCATTAGCGTTTGCCTCCTTTTTCAAATGGTATGCCGAATTTCTCTAGCAAGGCGCGGCTGTGTGCAGGATCTTCGTTTGTGATAGCGAAGGTAATCTGTAGGCCGTGGAGCACTTGAGTTTCTTCGAAGCTCAGTTCTGGGAAAATAGATTGTTCGACGATACCGAGGTTGTAGTTGCCGCCCTTGTCGAATTTGGCGCCCACACCGTGAAAGTCACGGACGCGAGGCAAAGCGACGTTGGTCAAGCGGTCGAGGAACTCGTACATACGAGCGCCACGCAGGGTAACGTTGATGCCGACGCGGTTGAGACCGGCGCGGACTTTAAAGCCTGCGATGGACTTTTTAGCCATGCGGTCAACAGGCATTTGGCCGGTGATTTTGGTCAACGTGTTACGAACAACTTCGTAGTGACGTTTGTCGTCTTTGTTTTTCCCGATTCCCACACTGACCACAATCTTCTCGAGCTTGGGCACTTGGTGCACGTTTGCGAGGTTCAATTCGGCCTGGAGTTCTTTGACAAAGGTATCTTTGTACAAAGCTTTCAAGCGAGGAGCGGGTGCGGTAGTAGCGTGTGCCATTACTTTATCTCCTTGTTTTTAGCCTGACGTGCCAGGCGAACCTTGGCGCCATCGGCGTTTTTAACGTAACCAACTCGGCTGGTTTTGGCTGATTTCTCGTCGACGACGAGCGCCAGTTTGTGCAGTGGAGTTGCCACGTGGATGTCTTTGCTGCCACCACGAGGGTTTAGCTGTGATGGTTTGACGTTGCGGTGTTTGGTGCCAACGCCTTCAACCAGCGCGGCGTTCTTTTTCGTCAGTACGGCCAGCACTTTGCCGGTAGTACCTTTGTTGTCACCGCTGATGATTTTGACGATGTCGTCTTTTTGAATACGGCGTGCCATATTAGAGTACCTCCGGCGCAAGGCTGATGATTTTGCTGTAACCTAGGTCGCGCAGTTCGCGCGGCACGGGGCCAAACACGCGGGTTGCCTTGGGGTTTTTGTTGTCGTCGATGATAACTGCAGCGTTGTCGTCGAATACAATAGTGCTGCCGTCTTTGCGCTGAATCTGGTCGCGAGTTCGTACGATGACGGCCTTGACGACTGATTTGCGCTTGACTGCCCCGGTTGGGTTAGCAGTCTTGACGGTTGCGACGATGATGTCGCCAACACGTGCGTAGCGACGCTTGGTGCCACCGAGAACGCGAATACACAAGATACTCTTGGCACCGCTGTTGTCGGTAACTTTAAGGCGGGTTTCTTGTTGAATCATGCTATTTTACCTCCGCCTCGTCTTCTTTCAGCTCGATGCTGCCGTGTGATTTCTCTAGCACAGTGTCGAGTTTGAAGCTTTTGGTTTTAGAAATAGGACGACTTTCCGAGATGACCACTTTGTCACCTTTTTTCGCCTCGTTGTTTTCGTCGTGGGATGTGTATTTACGGCTGACAGTATACTGTTTGCGATAAATAGGGTGAGTCTCACGACTAGTAACAGTGACGGTGATGGTTTTGTCGCGAACGTCCGAGGTCACGATACCGGTCAATGTCTTGGCCATATTATTTACTCTCCTTTTCCGCTAGTTCAGCTGCTCGGATAGCAGTGTTCAGGCGGGCAATTTCTTTACGTGTCGCAGTGATGACTCGTGGGTTTACCAGTTCGCCAGCAGCGTTTGCACGCTTGTTTTGCAGCTGGTCGGCTGTTTTGGCCACGAGGTCTTCGCGTAACTGCTGGATAGTCTTGACTTCTTCAGCTTTCTTGGCGGTCTTTTTGGTTGTTTTCGTTTCAGCCATGATTACACCTCCTCTCGTTTGATGAATTTAGTCTTGACTGGCAGTTTGTGGCTGGCGAGGCGCATGGCTTCGCGAGCGATTTCTTCGGTTACACCCTTCATTTCGAACAGAACGGTGCCGGCTTTTACCTTGGCGGCGAAATATTCAGGGTTACCTTTACCGCTACCCATTTTCACATCGGCAGGTTTGCGGGTGCGTGGGGTGTGTGGGAAGATACGGATCCAGATTTTACCACCACGTTTGATGTAGCGGGTCATGGCCTGGCGCGCAGATTCGATCTGGCGACTGGTCACATCGCTGTTGGTTTGGGATTGCAGAGCGAAGTCTCCGAAGGCAACGTAGTGGCCACGTGAGGCGACGCCTTTGTTTTTACCTTTAAATTCTTTTCGGTGCTTTTGCTTTTTCGGCATTAACATAGCTTAGCTCCTCTCACCTTTGTAGACCCACACTTTGACGCCGATGATACCGCCAGAGTTTGGCGCTGTCGCACGGGCAGAGTGGAAGTCGATGTCGGCGCGCAGCGTGTGCAATGGTACCGAGCCTTCGATAACCTTTTCGCGGCGAGCCATTTCAGCATTGTTCAAACGACCAGCAACCTCTATACGGATACCTTTGGCACCAGCGTTGATGGTGTTCTGGGCAGCCATTTTGGTTGCGCGGCGGAAGTTGATGCGGCGCTCCAGCTGGTGGGCAATGTTTTCGGCGACCAGTTTGGCTGACAATTCAGGCCGTTTGACTTCTTCGATGTTGATACGAACGGGCAGGCTGGCGATTTTTTCAATCTGAGCCTTTAATTCAGTGACGCCTGCACCACCACGGCCAATCACGACGCCGGCTTTGGCGGTGTGAATGGTAAGGGTAATGAGGTTAGCCGAGCGCTCGATTTCGATACGAGCGATGGTTGGACGTGATGCAAACTTCTTTTCAATCAGTTCGCGAATACGAATGTCTTCCACAAGCCACTTGGCAAAGTCTTTTTTGCCAGCGAACCAGCGTGAGTCCCAGTTCTTGTGAACTTGCAAGCGGAAGCTAATTGGGTTGACTTTTTGTCCCATTATTTGCTCTCCTTTGCAGGTGCGTCAGCGGTTTTTGCCGCTGGCTTTTTCTTAGGTTTCAGGGCGCCTGATACTTCAACCAATATGTGGCTGCTTTTTTTCTGGAAAGGCAGTGCACGGCCGCGGCTGGCTGGCTTGAACCTTTTCAGGCGTGGGCCAGCAGTCACGGTCAGGGTTGTAATATCGAGGGTTTTGCCGTCCAGGCCATGGTTGTTGGTGGCGTTGGCGGCTGCGCTGGCGATAGCCTTTTTGACAGGCAATGCAGCGCGTTTTGGAACGTGTTCCAGGATAACCAAAGCGTCGGCAACGCTACGGCCGCGCACCAGGCCAGCCACCAGGCTGACTTTACGCGGCGTCTGGTCGACACCTTTGGCGTACGCTCGGACAGTCAGTGTATCAGCCATTATTTTTTATCCTTTCCACCGTGTTTGCGGAACTTGCGAGTAGGGCTAAACTCACCGAGCTTGTGACCTACCATGTTTTCCGATACCAACACGGGCACGTGAACTTTACCGTTGTGAACGGCGATTGTCCGGCCTACCATCTCTGGGCTGATGGTGCTTGCGCGAGCCCAGGTTTTGATGATAGTACGGTCGTCTGCAGTCAAGGCCGCCACTTTTTTAGCGAGCTTGAAGTCGACGAATGGACCTTTTTTGAGTGATCGACTCATAAACTACCTCTTCCTCTTCGCTTCATGGCGACTTTTAACTATCAAACCAGCCACGTCTTTACGGCGACGGGTGCGATACCCAAGGGTCAATTGACCCCATGGCGTCATAGGCGGCTTGCCGGGTCCATGACGTCCACCGTCACCACCACCGTGTGGGTGGTCTGCGGCGTTCATCACGACACCACGAACGCTTGGGCGAATACCCTTGCGGCGGTTGCGGCCAGCTGAGCCAATTTTGACGTTTTGGTGCTGAACATTGCCCACGATACCTAGGGCAGCCGTAGCCTCCAGGCGGAAACGACGAACTTCACCAGATGGCATGCGCACTTGGGCGTAGCCGTCTTCTTTGGCCATCAGCTGAGCTTTCGTGCCAGCTGCGCGCACCATTTGGGCGCCTTTGCCGGGGTGAATTTCGATGGCGTAAATTTGCGAACCGACTGGAATGTTGGCTAGCGGCATGCGGTTAGAACTCTCGATAGGAGCGTCTTCGCCGCTGACAATCACCTTGCCCTTGGTCATTTGCGTATCTGCCAAAATGTAGTGATACAGACCATGCTGGTCTTTCACACGTGCAATACGCGCCGAACGGTTTGGGTCGTATTCGATTTCTTCGACAGTTACTTTTAGGCCAGGTGCTAGCTTGTGATTTAGCAAACGGTAGTGTCGTTTGACACCGCCACCACGGTGACGCACGGTAATGCGACCGGTGTTGTTACGACCTGCGTTTTGCTTCTTGCTTTTGATCAGGCTTTTCAGCGGCTTGCGAGTCGTAATCTCGCTGTAATCCTCGGTGGTCATGCCGCGGCGAGCCGGAGTAGTTGGGTTATATGCTTTGATTGGCATTACTTCGTCTCCTCTTTCGCTGGCTCGTCGAACACTTTGATACTGTTGCCGGCTGCAAGCGTCACGTAGGCCTTTTTAGTGTCCTTGCGTGTGGTTTTGCCGGGCTGCGCACGTTTGCCGCGACTAAAGCGGATGGCTTTGCCGTTTTGGACGAGTGTTTTGATGCCGGTTACTTTGACTTCAAATTGCGCTTCGACTGCGGCAACAATTTCTTGTTTATTGGCGGTCAATGGCGCGTTAAATACGTATACGTTGTTTTGCGACTGGCCGTAGGCTTTTTCAGTCGCGCGTGGGATAACACTGATAGCTGTCATATTATGCCTCCTCTTTCACGAGCCAGTTTTTGATGGTCTCGATAGCTGATGGGGCGATGACAATCGTGTCGGCGTTTAGGATGTAGTAGACGCTCAGGTAGGTGCTGCGAACCAACAGGACATTTTGGATGTTGGCGGTTGCGCGTATCAGCTGAGGAGTCTTTTCGTCCACGACAATCAATACCTTACGGTCAAACTTGTTGTCGGCTAAGTACTTAGCGACTTCGGCGGTCTTACCCGTAGTTTTGATGTCTGCAACGACAATCTTGCCGGCTTGCTCAGCCAATGTCAGCGCTTGGCGCAGGGCAACGCGCTTGCTGGTAGTGCTGACGCGTTTGGTGTAGTTCTCGTTGCCGCGTGGGCCGAATACAATACCACCACCGCGCCAAATAGGGTTACGGCTAGAGCCGAAACGTGCGCGGCCAGTTCCCTTTTGCTTCCATGGCTTTTTACCACCACCGCGGACTTCGCCACGCTGTTTGGTGGTTGCGCTTGCCAAACGGTTGTTCGCGAGGAACGAATCGTAGGCCAGGCGCAGAAGCTCGTGGTTTTGAACTTCAACAGCAAAAACCTCTTTAGGAAGCGTTGTTTTAGCTGCTGCTTTTTTCGTAGTCTCAGCCATTATGCTTTCCCTCCGATAATAATCAAGCCCCGTTTTGGACCAGGCACGGCGCCTTTAAGGCCAATCAGGTTGCTGGCGACGTCGACATAAGCGACCTCGAGGTTTTTGACCGTCACGCGGTCGTGACCCATGCGGCCAGCCATGCGCTTGCCCTTGAAGACCTTCTGCGGGTACATAGACCCGATTGAACCAGGCTTGCGTACGTTGCCTTGGCCACCGTGGGTGCTTTTGCTGGTATTAAAGTTGTGGCGTTTTACCGTACCGGCAAACCCTTTACCTTTGCTTGTGCCAGTCGCGTCCACCACGTCGCCTAGCTCAAATTTTGTGACATCGATAACGTCGCCGACCTTCAGGTCTGCGGGTAGTTCATCGACACGAAATTCCCGAATGTGTTTCGGGGTGACACCGGCTGTCTTTGTGTGACCAGCCACGGCCTTGCTCAAGTTCTTACCCTCACCATATGCCACCTGGACTGCGTTGTAGCCGTCGATTTCGACAGACTTGACTTGAGTCACAGTCACGGGGCCAGCTTGAATCAACGTGACTGGAATAGCCGCGCCGCTTTCGCTGATGATTTGGGTCATACCAATTTTGGTACCGAGAAGTGCTTTCATTGCCCTCTTGCTCCCACTTAAAACTCTTGGTGGAAGGTGGTTTCTACGATTGTAGACCTACCAATTCACCAAGAGACAGTTGTTATTACGTAATAAGTTACCGGTTGATTGTAGCATACTCTCTCGAGGGCGTCAACGTTTTGAGAAGGGTCATTTCATGACATGGCAGCTCATCGACTAGTAGCGGCGCGCCGATTGCTGCCTGAGAAGAAAAACGCGAAAAAATACTGCGGCGTACGGCGATAATCCGCGAAGTAGGCCGTTTTTAAAGCGCCTGCCCGACGTCGTCACTGGCACATCAGGCGTCATCGCGATACGACCAATACGATGCACGCGGAATCCCAGGTCGATATCATCCATGTCGGCCGCTTTTTGCGAGAAGCCGCCAGACTGATGATAGGCGGCTGCTTTGATGGCAAAGTTCGATCCGGTCAGCCAATAGTGCCTAAATACAACCCGGTAAGCCACCATCAGGCGTGGCTGTAACCAGTTGAACTGACGATTGATTCGCAGCGAACAGTCTTCGATTCGGCACGTCCCTGCCACTGCTACGGCGCCGCTGTCTTCCAATGTGCTTACGAGTCGCTCAATCCAATCTGGCGGTACAGAGGTGTCGGCATCGGTAGAAAGAATGATGTCGCCGCGTGCTACCGCAAAGCCTGCGGCTCGCGCAGCACCCCGGCCACTGATGGGTTCGGTGATGACTTTCAAGTGAAGTTGCTTGTCGAATTTTCTGGCGGCTGCAGCCGTCTGATCGGTCGATGCATTATCGACCACGATGACTTCGAAAGTATACTTGGTTACTTGATGTACCAGCGCTTCCAGTAGCATTCCGATAGTTTCGGCTTCGTTGTAGGCAGGAATGACGACGGTAACCCTGAGATTCATCAGATAACCAGGCCGGCGGGCACGAAATAACAGATGATTGTCACAACAACCAGTACTGCATACCATATTTTGCGATCGGACTGATATTTCTCGAAATGACTCACGAGGATAAGGCCGAGCAGGAGCCCGACTGGTATGCCGTAAAGTGGCACGCCTAGCCAGGTGACGGGCATTTGAAACTTGAGCCAGAGCGTTCCCAGGAGCACAAAAACGACGAGTTTTAGGAAATAGGTGCCATCTGATTCAAAGATTCGCTCAGTGATGCGACTACTCGCGGTTACAGTCTTTTTTTGGTTTTTCTTGATCATACGCATTTTAGTATACCATAAGCCTAAAGGCACTTGCGCACTTGGCATCAATCGGCCATACTATAAAGAAGTTAACTTTTTCGGAGAGCATATCTATGGCAGCAAAACGAAAAGCAAGTTCATCAAACTCGGGCGCCGAGCCACGATCATTCCAAGTCTCGCCGCCAATGGGGCCGTTTTTTAGTATGCAAACGAGCCAACAAACAACTTATTGGCTCATTCTAGGGATTCTCGTACTTGGGCTAGGGATTTGGGTGACGTACTTGAGTATGCAAGTGCAGCAAATCTACGATCGCATAGATGCACTGAACGCCGACAGTAGTGTCGTGACCATGCACCATACTCAAAAGCGGCATTATTAAAGATTGCAATAAAAACCTCCGCACTGCGGAGGTTTTTCGTGACACACAGTAAACTACATGCGAATTTCTGCATCAACACCAGCGGGAAGGCTGAGGTTTTGCAGGCTGTCGATAGTCTTTGGCGTAGCGTTGGTGATGTCGATAAGACGTTTGTGGACGCGCATTTCGAAAGCTTCACCACCCATTTTGTAGACATGGGGTGATTTAACTACCGTAAATGTACTGCGACGAGTTGGCAGCGGTACGGGACCAGCAACGCTCGCGCCAGTACGAATGGCAGTGTCGATGATTTGTTTTGCTGATTGGTCGATGACCTTGTGGTCGTAGGCTTTTAGGCGAATACGAATTCGCAAACCTTGGTCTTTTGCTTCTGTCATGAAGACTCCTTTATGTGCAACCCTGTAACCTTGAGCTGGAGTGGCTACCAGACAAGTTCTCGGGGTAAATTGATATTCAATTAGTAGTATAGCAGGTTTTAGCGAATCTGCAAATTTAGACATAGGGCAAGCTTAGCCAAGTTCACACCATTACTATGCGACTGCGCACCGAAACAAAATACCTCTCATATTTCAGAGAGGTATTTGCAATCAGTGGGCTGATTATTTAGTGATGCTGGTTACCACACCGGCACCAACGGTACGGCCACCTTCGCGGATAGCGAAGTTCAAGCCTTGTTCCATGGCGATAGGTGCAAGCAACTTAACCTTGAAGGTAAGGGTGTCACCTGGCATAACCATTTCTTTGTCAGCAGGAAGTTCAACTTCACCAGTTACGTCCGTAGTACGGAAGTAGAACTGTGGTTTGTAGCCCTTGCTAAATGGTGTGTGGCGACCGCCTTCTTCTTTCTTCAAGATGTAGACTTCAGCGTCAAATTCGGTGTGTGGCGTAATACTGCCTGGTTTGGCGAGTACTTGGCCACGTTCGATTTGTTCGCGTTCGATACCGCGGAGCAATAGACCAGCGTTGTCGCCAGCTTGACCTTGGTTCAAGTTCTTCTTGAAAGCTTCGATACCAGTCACAACTGAAGTTTGTGACGCTTTGATACCAACGATTTCGACTGGGTCGTTCAATTTCACGATACCCTGTTCGATACGGCCAGTCGCAACGGTGCCACGACCCTTGATACTAAAGACGTCTTCGATAGGCATCAGGAATGGCTTGTCAAGGTCGCGGGTAGGCTCTGGAACGTAGTTGTCGAGTGCGTCAACCAGTTCCATGATAGCGTCCTCAGACGCAGCGTCACCTTCGAGGGCTTTGGTAGCAGAGCCCTTGATGATAGGAGCGTCTTCGTCGAAGCCGTTTTTAGCTAGCAGTTCGCGGATGTCCATTTCAACCAGCTCGACCAATTCAGGATCGGCCAAGTCCATCTTGTTAAGGAAGACAACGATCTTTGGCACGCCAACTTGTTTTGCCAGCAGAACGTGTTCGCGAGTTTGCGGCAATGGACCATCGTTCGCAGCAACTACCAGGATAGCGCCATCAATTTGGGCAGCACCGGTAATCATGTTCTTGACGTAGTCGGCGTGACCTGGCATGTCAACGTGAGCGTAGTGACGCTTCGCTGATTCGTACTCTTGGTGAGACGATGCAATGGTAATACCGCGTGCGCGCTCTTCGGGAGCGTTGTCGATTTGTGCGTAGTCAACTTTTTTGTTGGTTGCGCTAGGTAGTTTTTTAGCCAGAACTGCGGTAATTGCAGCTGTCAGGGTAGTTTTACCGTGGTCAACGTGACCCATAGTACCGACGTTAACGTGAGGCTTGGTTCGATCGAAATCTGCCATTTTGGATTATTTCTCCTAAATTATTATATTTTCGCGCACAATCTCTAAAGAGACCACGCGACGTATGAGGTAGATTATACAGGGTTTATGAAGCTTCGTAAAGAGGTTCGGCGGAAATAGATTGTTCGTGTGCATAAAGCCGCTCGAGAGCACGGCAACAGGTCTGTGCGAGCAGTCGCCGCGTACGGTCTCGTCGTTCCTCGTCTTGGATTAAACTATCGGGTCTTTCGAGGCCAGCTATAAGAATTGGCCATACTGCTTTGTATTTTTCATCTGACTTGAGTCGCTTGACCGGGTCTTCGCCCTTTGCGAGCGCACCGTTATCTAACGTGTCGGCTGTTTTCACAGCGACAGCCCCCGGAGATTCTTTCATGACGAGATTGAAGACGTGTCGCGCATAGGCTTTGGTTTTATTTTCGTCTGGCGAGTCCAGTGGGTTTGATACCTCAAGTGTCGTATCTGCAATCTGAGGGCTGAGGAGCTGCACCAGTGCTCCATACCCCATTTCTCTACGTAGTCGCTTATCTGTAGGTATCGCTTCGAGCGGACTACCGCTCATGAGCGCCAGCCTAAGCGGATGATCCTCAATTGTATCGTGCACAGGGCCAACCGCAATAACCTCTGGGTCTGTAATTCCAAAATCCAAAAGACGCATTGTTGTACGTATCGGGTGGTTAAAGTACGGCTCATAGGTTCGCCTGTGACCTCTATGTGCCAGCGCGCCAACTTTAATGCTTCTATTGATGAGCGGATGATTAGCGAGTCCTGCTCGCCCTAGCTCGTGACGTAGCGCACCAAGAAGTTCAAGAGTGCTTGCCTCAGGCTCAAATTCTTCAACTTCCAGTTCCAATGCGCCTGGTTTCCATACTTCATGCTGTGCCATATCGTTTATGCTAACATGTACGTAGGATGTGCGTAAATCTTGACTTATGACAAATATACCGCCTTATTAGGCGGTATATTTTGTGAAAGATGGCGCTATTTGCTGCTGCGCTTTTCGATTATTTCCTGCGCAACGTTTGGCGGAACTTCTTCGTATTGCCCCAGCTCCATAGTGCTGGCAGCACGGCCTTGGCTCATGCTGCGCAGGTCGTTGGTGTAGCCAAACATGCTGGCCAGCGGTACAACTGCACGGATGAGCTTGGCGCCGCCCTGCAGGTCTTCCATAGCTTCGATGCGGCCGCGACGGCTGTTGAGGTCGCCGATAACGTCGCCGGTGAATTCTTCGGCAGTCGTGACTTCCACCTTCATGATTGGCTCCAATAGGATTGGCTTGGCGGCTTTGATACCGTCGCGAGTTGCGAGCGAGCCAGCAAGCTTAAAGGCCAATTCACTCGAGTCGACATCGTGGTAGCTACCATCGTACAGAGTTGCCTTGACGTCAACTACTGGGTAACCGGCGATCACACCGCCGTCCAGAGTTTCGCGAATACCTTGTTCGACAGGCTTGCGGTATTCTTGTGGCACCACACCGCCCTTAATGGCGTCGAAGAATTCGAAGCCCTTGCCAGGTTCGTTTGGTTCGAAGCGTACCCATACGTCACCGTATTGGCCACGACCACCAGATTGTTTGGCGTGCTTACCCTGCACTTCTGATGTACCCTTGATGGATTCGCGGAAGGCCACTTGGGGTTCACCCACGTTGGCTTCTACGTTGAACTCGCGCTTCATGCGGTCTATCAGAATATCGAGGTGCAACTCGCCCATGCCCGACATAATAGTCTGGCCGGTTTCTTCGTCGGTGTGGACGCGGAAGGTTGGGTCTTCTTCGGCCAAGCGCTGCAGGGCGATGCCCATTTTTTCTTGGTCGGCTTTGGTTTTTGGCTCAACGGCGATAGACACGGGTGGTTCTGGGAACGAAATGCTCTCCAAGGTAATGGGGCTGGCAACGTCACAGATGGTTGCGCCGGTGAAGGTGTCTTTCAGACCCACCACTGCGGCGATGTCACCGGCACCAATCAT
>Ga0075428_100002636_pt1 | contig 19516 bp, 15 predicted proteins | sample RhiMetdeltSRZDD2_FD_75291 | JGI IMG/M metagenome (GOLD analysis project Ga0075428, IMG submission 75291) | Populus rhizosphere microbial communities from Tennessee, USA - Rhizosphere MetaG P. deltoides SRZDD2 | ecosystem: Host-associated > Plants > Roots > Rhizosphere > Soil | place: USA... | reverse complement strand
CTTCCGTGCCGTGAGATCCCGGGTCACCGACTGCTTCCGACGCTGGGTGCTGGTGCTCGTCTTTCTCATCGCCGTCCCCCCTGGTTGATCAATGGCTGGCGAACTCAGTAGGCAAGGGCTGTTCCACGCCGGGGCGAGGCGCAAGTGCTTGAATCAGTGACCGGAGGTGAGACGCCCAGGAGAGCTGCGGGCAAAGAGCCCGATCGCGCAGCCGCACGGGCGCCCGATCTGCGGGCTCGAAGGACCGGCGCTCAGCGCTTGGCTGGGGGCCGGTCGGACATGGTCTCGCGCAGCATGCGGACGGGCTCGAAGGCGTAAGAGATAAGAGAGCGGCGGCCGACCATGACGTCGGCGCGACCGCCCATGCCGGCCAGGAATGGTCGCGCCTCGCCCTTCACCTGCACGCTGCGCTCATCGAGGTCCACCAGCACGCGGAAGACCTGATGGTCCTTGACGGACACGCTGGCCGGGCTCACCCAGCGCACGGTCCCGTGCTTGATGCCGTAACGCTGGTAGGGAAACGCATCGTAGAGCAGGCGCACCGGTTGACCGGGCTCGATGCGTCCCGTCCCGGTGGGCGTCACGCTCACCTCGGCCTGGAGCTGCTCGCCGGCGCAGGCCACCTCGGCCAGCATCTCGCCGTCCTGCACGACCGCACCCGGCGCGTTGATCGCCAGGCGTAGGACAGTGCCGGCGCACGGCGTCGTGATGGTCAGCTCGGCGCCGCGCGTGCCGTCGAGCTCGTCCCGTAGGGTCGTCGCCCGGATGCGCGCCTTGGCCGCGTCCTCCGAGAGCCGGCGGACCGTCTCCCGCTCCTCGGCGTCCCGAGCGCCGCTGGTCTGACGCAGCCCGGCCAGCGCGGCCTGCGTCTCGCTCAGCTCCGTCTGCATCGCGGCCACGCTGAGCTTCCAGTCGATCTCCCACGTCTGGTGCTCGGAGCGCATCTGGCTCAGCTTGAGCTTGCTGCTCTCGAGCGTGCGCTCGAGCTGCTGGCGCTCCACCTCGAGCTTGGTGGCCTCTAGCTTGCGGTTGTTGTACTCGAGCCAGGAGATCGAGCCGTCCTTGTAGTAACGCTCCAGCCGGTCGGACAGCTCCTTGGCCACGGTGTACTGAGTCTTCTTGAAACCGATCTCGCGCTCGGTGATCTCGATGTCGTTGCCCTGGATCTCGAGATCACGCTTGAAGCGCGCCTCGCGCACGTCGCGCAGCCCGCGCTGCTCGGCGAGCTTGTCGCGGAGATTGCCGGCGCGCACGCTCAGCCGGCGCTCCTCCTCCAGGTCGGCGCGCCGCTGGCTCTCGAAGCGCTGCTTGGTGTTGAGCCGGCTCTCCTCCGCTCCGCTCATCTGCGTCTCGAGGCTACGCATCTCCGCCGAGCGGTCGCCGGCCGCGGCCGAGCGGATCACGAAGGCCGGCGTGCCGTGCACGATCGCCTGCCCCTCGGTGATCCGCACCGCGGCCACCACGCCGCTGCGCGTGGACCGGATGGGGTCGGCCCCGCGCCCCGGCATCAGCACGAAGGGGCTCGAGATGGTCTCCGGCAGCGTGATGACGATCGACGCGACGAGGGCCGCCGCGAAGACGATCATGACCATCATCGAGAGGCCGCGCGCCGCCCAGTGCGGCGGGTCGCTCTCGAGGAACGGCTCGGCGGCGTCGGACCCGGGGGAGCGCGGCTCGTCGGCCATGGCGCTCAGAGCCCCAGCTGCTGGCTGACCAGATAGAAGTAGAGACCCTGACGCTTCATCAGATCGTCGTGGCTGCCGTGCTCTACCAGCCGGCCCTTCTCCAGCACCATGATGAGGTCGGCGTCCCGCACCGTGCTGAGGCGGTGCGCGATGACGAACGACGTCCGCCCCTGCAGCAGCCGGTCGATGTTCTCCTTCACCGCACGCTCGGACTCGGTGTCGAGCGAGGAGGTGGCCTCGTCCATGATGAGCACCGGCGGCTGGTGATACACCGCGCGGGCGATGGCGATGCGCTGGCGCTGACCGCCGGAGACGGCGAGGCCCGATTCGCCCACCTTCGTCTCGTAGCCGAGCGGCAGACGCTCGATGAACTCGTGAGCGTTGGCCACCCGCGAGGCCCACATCACCCGGTCCATGTCCGGCTCGTCCTCGCCGAACGCGATGTTGCGGGCGATGGAATCGTCGAAGAGATGGTTTTCCTGCAGGACGAACCCGATCTGCCGGCGCAGATCGCGATAGTTCAACGTCTTGAGGTCGACACCGTCATAGAGGATCGTTCCATCGGTCGGCTCCAGCAGCCCCGCCAGGCACTTCACCAGCGTGGTCTTGCCGCAGCCGCTGCGTCCCACGATGGCCACCATGCGCCCGGCCGGGACATCGAGGGTGATGCCGTCCAGGATTGCCGGCGACTCCGGGCCCCCGTAGCGGAACCCCACCGACCGCAGGCTGATGCGGCCCTCCAGCGTGCGCACCGGCGCCAGGCGCGAGCGGTCCCGTCCCTGCTCGGGCTCCTGCTGGAAGACGTCGTCGAGGCGGCCGAGCAGGACGCTGGCGAGCTGGAAGTTGTCCCACAGGTTCAGGATGGTGGTCAGCGGCCCGTTGGCCATGGCCACCAGCGCGTTGAACGCCACCAGCGCACCGATGGTGAGATGGCCGCCCAGGACCTGGCGGGCCCCGACCCACAGGAAGAGCGCGGAGGTGAGGAAGGTCACCATGGTCACCGCGCCCTCGTACGTCATGATCGTGAAGTCGGCGCGGAACTGGCGGCGGGCGATGCGATGGAACTGGTTCAGCATCAGCTCGCGGAACGCGACCTCGGCGCCCATGGCCTTGACCGTCTCGATGCCCTTGATGGCGTCGATCTGGTGGGAAGCGTAGCGGCCGAATCCCTCTTCCAGGTCGTCGAAGATGGGGCGCAGGCGCTGCGACGAGAAGCGCATCAGCCCGAGATAGAGCGGCACCGTGATGAGAAACACGCCGGCCAGCACCGGGCTGTAGACCAGCATCAGCGTGAGCGCGGCCACCAGCTGCACGACCGACGTGATCCCGGCCACCGCGCTCTGCACCATGAACTCGCGCACCTGGCGCAGGCCGGACAGCCGCCGCTGGATGTCGCCGGTACGCCGGGCGCTGAAGTACGACATCGGCAGGGCCAGCAGCGTTCGTGTGAGGTAGTCGAGCGTGGCGGCGTCGATCCGGACGGCGCTGAAGCTCAACAGATAGCGCTGGACGATGATCGACACCGTCATGAAGCCGAGCGCCGTCAGCATGGCGATGATCAGCCAGTTCAGCAGGCCGACGTCCTGCTCGACCAGCACCCGGTCGACGATCACCTGGGTGAAGACCGGCAGGAGCATGGCCAGACCGCTGGCCACGACCGCCAGCCCGATCGCCCGCCCGATGACCGACTTGAACGGCCGCACGAACGGCCACAGCCAGGCCGCGCTGGGTGCCTCCACCGGTGCCCGGGCGAAGGCGTCGGTGTAATCGAACAGCGCGGTGTAGCCGCTCCAGCGGCGCTCGAAGTCCGCGCGCGGCAGCCGTCGCAGCCCCAGCGCGGGATCGGCGATCCGCACGTGGCTCTCGGTGACGTCGTAGAGCACAACCCAGTGGTTGCCCTCCCAGTGCACGATGGCCGGGAGCGGCATGAGGGGCAGGTTGCGGGCGGAGGCCTTGACGGGTCGGGCGGCCAGGCCCAGCTCGGTCGCCGCACGGCACAGCGCCCGCAAGCTCGTGCCGTCGGTCGAGGTGAAGCAGAGCTGGCGGATGCGGGCCAGACTGACCGCGCGCCCGTGGTGCCGGCACACCATGGCCAGCGCCGCGGCCCCGCAGTCCATGGCGTCCAGCTGGCGCACGTGCGGGAAGCGTCGGATGCGCTTGGCGCGCTTGACGAAGCGCCCCTCCGCCGTCGAAAAGGGCGCGCCCGACGCCTCGTCGTCCTCCGCCTCGTCCTCGTCCCTGGTCGCTTCGACCTGGCGCGGGCCGACCTTCTCCTTGACGCGCAGCTCGGCCGGCAGCGTCTCCTCGGCGAAGTCCAGCGGCACGCGCGCCACCATCCGGTAGTCGTACTGCGCGATGCGCTCCTCGAGCTGGGTGCGGAACTCCGGGTAGGCGGTCAGCAGACGGGTGAAGGTCCCCTCGGTCAGGCGCAGCAGCCGGCAGGGCGCCACCGCCTCGACGGTGGTCGAGCGCGCCTCGCGCTTGAACAGCGACAGCTCGCCGAAGAAGTCGCCGCGCCGGAGATAGCGGATGTAGCGACGCTCGCCGTCCTCCTCCACGAACACGCGCAGCCGCCCCTCCTCGACCACGTACATCGGCCCCGGCGGATCGCCCTCGCGGATGACCAACGTGCCCGGCTCCACCGCTTCCGACTCCAGCTCGGCCAGCATGGTGGCCAGCGCGTCCACCGGCAGACGGGCGAAGGCGGTGTAGGAGCGGAAGAAGTTGTGCAGGCGGCGGTGGGAGGCCTGCAGCTCCAGGTACTTCTTGAGGTCGGGCGCCGCCGCCAGCAGCGACTCGAAGGCGGAGCGGTCGAGCCGCAGCGCGTCGACGTCGCTGCTCGCCCGCACCGTGGCCATGCGGTTGGTCTGCTCCAGCAGGGCCATCTCGCCGAAGGCGTCGCCGGCCCGAAGGACGTTGAGGGGAACGTCCTCGCCGGTGTCGCCGCGCTTGACGACACGGGCCCGCCCGCTGACCAGGACGTACAGCGCGTCGGCGGGATCGCCCTCGCGCACGATGACCGCCCCGAAGGGGTAGCTGGCGCGCACGAACCGGCGCGCCACCTCGGCCCGCACGGCCGGCGGGAGGAATTCGAGAAGCGGGAGCTTGCCGAGCGCGTCGGCGTCGCTTACAGCGTCCCGTGCCATGTCACGCGGTTGGCCACCTCCCGCTCCACGGTGCGCGCCAGCAGGGCGTGCTCGGCGCGCGCCCGCACGTCAGGATCGTCGTCCGACGGCAGCCGCTTGTCGCCCACGGTGAGGACGAGGTGCCCTTCTTTCCAGGTGAGCGGACCGAGCACGTCGCCGGGCTGCGCACCGATGAGCGCGTCACGCAGCGTCTCGTCGGCGTCCTCCAGCCACAGGTCGTTCGAGTCCGCGCTCAGACCGGCTTCCTCCGCCACCTCTTCGATCGGCCGACCGTCTTCCTTCACGCAGAGCGCGATCTCCCTGGCCACGTCCTCGTCCGTCACGACGACCGAGGCGGTGGCGATGCGCACCCAGTCGAGGCGCCGGGAGGCGATGAGGCCGCGCAGCGCGTCCGGCGGCGCTACCAGCTCGGCAAACCTTCGCCACGCCACTTCCAGGCTCGCCACGGCCGCCACCCGTTCGCGACGAGCCCTGGCCGCAACGTCGGGAAGGAAGCGCTCCAGCTGGTCCTCCGGAACGGCCGCCGCAAGACTCGCCGCGGCCTTGTCGTCGACGGCGTCGCCGGAGGCAGCCGCCTCCTCGGTCGCGCGCGCGTGGATCGCCGCCCGGCCGGCCAGGCGCTCGACGAGACGCCCGGCAACTCCGCTACACACGGCTTCGCAGACCATGGTCTCGGCCACCTCGTCGTCGTCGGCCTCGTACTCCTCGCGGATCTCGTCGAGGTCCTCCGCCCATTGCTCCAGGAGGAGCGAGCGCCGGATGAAGTCGAGCCAGCCGTCGATCGTCAGCCCGCGCTGCTCGAGCCAGGCCTCGAGGTCGTCGGCCGCCACGAGGTCACGCGCGTAGCGAAACTCCGCCGCGGCCGTGTCGACCTCCTCCTCGCTGAGCCCGTCCTCGTCGTCATCGTCCAGGTCGTCGAGGCGGGCCAGACAGATCAGACCGTCGCGGACGCGCTCTTCGAGGGTGGCCCAGTCGCCCCACAGACAGCCGACAGCCACCAGGTCCTCCCAGACGTAAGACCGGTTGCCAATGGTGAAAAGCGACCGCCCGGCCAGGGTCGGCATCGAAGTGGGCCAACTATAGCAAACCGGATGCCCCTCCCTGGCATGACGGGCCGGTCAGGGTCCGACCGTGATGGCGCGAAGGGCGAGCAGCCGTTCCAGCAACGTCCGGATCTCGCGGCGCGAGGCCGTGAACTCCACGGCGCCACGCCGGACGGTGCCCGAGTATCGGGCCATCAGATCACCCACCCGGAGGGGCTCCGAAGAGGTCAGCCGGCGCAGCAGACCGGGCATTCTGGGATCGGCCGGCACGGCGATGGCGTGCCCGTTGGCCGAGCAGACGATCTCGTCACCGACCGTGACCCAGCGTAGGGGGAACTCCGGGTCTCCCCGCACGACATCCCCGGCGGCAAGGACCCGGGCCGGCGCGGCCGGCGGAACTCGGATGAAACCGGCGCCGGTCACCCGGTTCAGGCGGTCGGCGGCCAGCGCCCGCGCCAGCGACGGACCATGTGCAATCGCCCGGAGAGTCCGCAGATCGCGCTGGACGCCTGCGGCGATCCCCTTGGCGGCCCGTGGGCGGCGCGGACGCCCGCCGGGCGAGCGAGTGGCGATCTCCTGCTCGAGGGTTTGCGCCAGGTCGGCTCCAGGCTGCGGATCCATGAAGAGCGCCAGGCTGATCGCGATCGAGGGTCCCCCGGCGTCTTCGCCGATGTGCCAGTACGAAGCGGGCCAGTAGATGACGTCGCCGGGGCGAGCCTCGAGCACGACTGACTCGGGGTTGTAGCGCTCGTAGTCGAGCCGGTTGGTCAGGTCGGGCTTGTCGCGAAAGAACGCGTCGGGCCAGGCGCGGATGCGCTTGATGCCGTCCACCGCAAACATGAAATTGTCGGAGCGCCCGCGGTGCAGCCCGAACGGCGTCCGCGCATAGTTGCCGAGAAAGAGCGTCGCCTTGGCCTGCTCGCCGGGCAGGCCCGTGACGCCGTAGAGCTCGCGCACGAATTGCCGGAGCCGCCGCCAGATCAGCTCGTCGTGGACGTGGTAGTCGTCGACGACGAAACCGAACGTCCGCCCCTTCAGCTGCGCGGCCACCCGCGCGCTCCATCCCGCGACCGAGCGGTCCGCCACCGTGGGCAGGAAGCGATCGATGTCGGTCAGGGCCTGGGCGTGCTCGACAAAGAGCTCGGGAACGAACGAGCGATCCGCACCGCCCCAGTGCTCACTGGCCGCAACCAGACGTGCGAAGACGTGGTCGGCGGACACCAGCGGCACCCCGGCGGGGGCCGACAGCACGGTCCCGCGCCGCCCCCAGAAGCGGCGGTGGAAGCCGGACCAGAAGGCCGGCGAGAGCGAGAAGCTCAGTTGCCCGCCTTCTTGCCCTTGCCGAAGCACGGTCCTACTGAGGAGCTCCTACAGCTTCTTCCGATCGCAGGGCCCGACCGCGCCGCCCTTGACCTTCGCGGCCTCACCACGCGGCGCGAGGTCCCGCGCCTTCAACGCCTTCTTGCCGCGCTTGCTCGCCGCCTTCTTCGCCATGAGCAGTCTCCTCTACAAGGCTTTCCGGTTGCACGGACCGGTGACGCCGCCCTTGACCTTGGCGCCTTGGCGGGCGGCCAGGTCCTTCGCCTTCAACGGCTTCGTGGCTCTCCGCGCTTTCGCTTTCTTGGCCATCGCAGTTCTCCTGACCTTCGCGCTCGAACAGCGGGTGCGGATCGTAACCGATGGGCGATACGCTCCGCAACGAACCCTAGGATCGGGGCTACTTGCTGCTCAGGCGCTGAGGCGGGCGAGCAGCTCGGCCAGCGAGAGCTCGGCGAGCGAGCCGAGGCGGAGATCGGCGGCACCGAGATCGAGTCGGGCGGTCAACGGGTTCGGGACCGCGACACACGCCAGGCCCGCGCGCTTGGCCGCCAGCACACCGTTGGGCGAGTCCTCCAGAGCCAGCGCCTCGGCGGCAGGGATCCCGGTGGCCTCGAGCACCGAGAGATAGAGCGCGGGATCCGGCTTCACGCGCGGCACGTCGCCCGCGCAGCGCACCACCGCGAAGGCGTCGCGCAGGCCCAGCCGTCGCAGGTGGCCGTCGACCCAGCCGACCGACGACGAGGACGCCACGCCCAGCGTCATGCCGAGACGGCGCGCCTCGGCCACGTACTCCCGCACGCCGGGCAGCACGGGCTGGGTGGCGATGAGCGCGTCGGTGCGTATCCGATGGCGCTGCACCAGCGCGGGGCCGTCGAGCTCGCGTGCCACCAGCGTCTGTAGATCCGTGCACGGATCGAACACGTCAGCCGTGCCGATGCACTGCGCCCACTTCTCGAACTCCAGCGCGTGTCCGTGCTCGCCGTAGATCTCTTGCCAGGCGTCGTAGACGGGCGCCTCCGTGTCGAGGATCAGCCCGTCGAAGTCGAAGATCAGCAGCCGCTTCACGGCCGGCACCTCACGTGAGGTAGAACGGCCGCGCTGCCTCGCGGGTGTAGGCGTGGCGACGGAACACCTCGGGATCGGGGTCGGCGCCGAGCCCCGGCCCTTCGGGGACGTGCACCGCGCCGTTGGCGAAGCGAATGGGCGTGGCCAGCAAGGGCGCGCACAGCTGACCGGGCGGCATCTCGACGTACGGGACGCCCGGCGTCGAGGCCACGACGTGGAGCGTGGCCGCCAGCCCGGGGCCGAAGTAGAAGGAATGCGGCACGAACGTCACGTTGGCCGCAGCGGCCAGCACGGCGATCTTCTTCATCTCGCCGATCCCGCCCACCTTGGTCATGCTGGGCTGCACGATGTCGGCGGCGCCGGCGCCGATGATCTCGCGAAACGCGAACGCGGTGGCCTCGTTCTCGCCGCAGGCGATCGGGATGCGCACAGCCTGGCGCACACGCGCGAGGCCCGCGTAGTCCTCGGGCGGCCACACCGGCTCCTCCAGCCAGCGCAGGTCGTAACGCTCGAGCTTCCGGCCGATGCGGATCGCATCCTCCACCGTCCACGGGCAGTTGGTGTCGAGCATGATGTCGACGTGCGGGCCCGCCACCTCGCGGGCGGCCGCCACCGAGGCCTCGTCGATCTGGTGAAGCTTGGCCGCCGTGAAGCCGTCCTTCAACGCCGTCGTCACCGCCTGGCGGAGGTGGGCCGTCGTGTCGTAGCGCAGCAGGCTCGCGTAGGCGCGCACGCTCGGCTGGCAGAGCCCGCCGAGCAGCTGGTACACGGGCACGCCGCGCGCCTTGCCGGCGATGTCCCACAGCGCTAGCTCCACACCGCTGACCGCCATCATGGCCAGGCCCCGCCGGCCCCAGATCATGAGCGCACGATGCATTCGGTCGGTGTGCAGCTCGATCTGCGTGGGATCCTGGCCGATCAGCAGCGGCGCCAGCGCGTCGTCCACCACGTTGCAGACCGCGAGCGTGGCGCCATACGCGAAGCACTCGCCCCAGCCGACGAGCCCGTCGTCGGTCGTGATGCGCACGAGGATCTGGCGCCCCACGCCGGGAGCCCACGGCGAGGGCGGCGTCATGGGCGCCAGTGGGATACCGAGCGGGATCGCCTGGACCGCGGTGATCTTCATCTAGAGGTCACCCAGTCCGTACTCGGCCCAGCGCTGGCGCACCCGCGCCTCATCGTCGCCCGCCGGGCGCACGGTCGGCGGGAAGCGCTCGCCGCCCCACTCCGCCCGGCGCTCGAACTTCCACGACCGCGTGCAGTCGAAGAGCACGCGATTCCAGAGGCCGGTGCCGAGCCGCGCCACGTCGCGGTCCTCCATCGGCGTGGAGGGATCGATGGGCGAGCCGAAGATGCCGGGGAACACCACCAGCCCGCCCTCGCCGGCGTTCATGCGGTGGGCCAGCGCCCAGTCGATCTGCTCGTAGGACGCCGCGTCGATGTCGTCGTCCACCACGATCACGTGCTTGTAGCGGTACTGCGCGGCGCTGTTGCCCCACAGCGCGGCGGCAATCTGCTTGGGCTGGCCCTGGTAGGCCTTGCGGATCTGCACCACGATGTTCACGCCGTTGGTGATCGGATGGACGTAGACGTCACGGACGCCGGGGATGCCGGCGCCCTTGAGGATGTTCCATGCGATGCCGGCACGCTGCACGCCGGACATCACGCTGTTCTCGCTGTAGGAGCCGGGCAGCGTCCCCTCCAGGCAGCCGCGAAAGATCGGCTCGCGCCGGTGTGTGATGCACGTCACCTTGATGGTCGGCCGCGGCGTCGGGATGTCGGAGAGATGGCCGGTGTACTCGCCGAACGGCCCCTCCTTCTCCCAGGTGGCGGGATCGTCGCTGATGAAGCCCTCCAGCACGATCTCGGCCGAGGCCGGCACTTCGAGATCCACGGTCTCGCAGCGCACCAGCTCGGCCGGCTCGCCGCGGTAGGCGCCCATCACGTCCCACTCACAGACGCCGGTCGGAATCGGCGAGCCGGCCAGGAACGGCATGATGGGGTCCCAGCCGATCACGCACGCCACCGGCATCGGCTCGCCGCGGTCGCCGTACTTCTGGAAGTGGTGCCCCCAGTGCTGACCGCCCTTGATGAGCAGCATCGGAGTGGTGTCCTTCCGGCCGATCATGCCGCGGTAGATGCCCACGTTCATCACGCGAGTATCGGGATCGCGGGTGACGATGCCGGAGAACGTGTGGATGTATCGCCCACCTTCGAGATGGTGCCACTTGGGGACGGGGAACTCGTTCTGATCGATTGCGTCGCCGCGGACGATGACGTCCTTCACCGGGCCGGTCGGCACGATGCGCGGCGGGATGACGGCGCGGTTCTTCTCCATCACGTATTGCAGCAGCTCGGTGTTGGTGACGTCCCTGGGGAAGCCCAGGGCCAGCGCCAGGCGGCGACGATCTCCGAGGCCGCCGGTGAACAGCCGCGTGCAGCGGCCACCGCGATAGCCGGTGATGTTCTCGAACAGCAGCGCCGGACCTTTCTTTTCCAAAACGCGGCGGGCCACGGCGCCGAGCTCACGGTCCCAGTGGACTTCGGCGGTGATCCGCCGCAGCTCACCCTCTTGCTCGAGGAGCCCGATCCACTGCCGGAGATCCATGAACCCTTTCAACGCGTGTCCTCCCAGGGCGCCTATGATACTGCGAGACCTCGGGCGGCCACGACCACCGTCGGCCCCCCGGAACTCGATGGGAGGTGGAGGATGCGCTACCTCGGAATGGCACCCATGGCGCAGGACGCGCTGCTGGCCGATCTCCAGGCGATGCCGGACTACCTGGCGGCGGCCTTCACGGGGCTGTCGGCGGCCGAGGCCGCGGTCCCGGGCCCCGATGGCGCGCTGGCGCCGGTCGAACAGTGCTGGCATCTCGCCGATCTCGAGCGCGAGGGCTACGGGCTGCGCATCCAGCGTCTGCTCGGCGAGGTCGATCCGGTGCTGGCCGACTTCGACCGCGCTCGGATCGCGCGCGAGCGGGCGTATCGTGCGCGCTCGCTGGCCGAGGGCCTGGCCGCCTTCCGCGACGCGCGCCACCAGAACCTCGCGCGCCTGCGGTCGTTGACGCCGGACCAGTGGTCGCGGGGCGGGAGCCAGGAAGGTGTCGGGGCCATCGCGCTCTGCGACGTCCCCGCCATGATGGCGGAGCACGACGCCGGTCACCGGCAGGAAATCGGGGAGTGGCTGGGCGCGCGCGAGGCGCGTTGAGGCGCCTGGCACACACATGCCCCGGCAGAACCGCGTCACGCCGTTCTCCGAGCTGATCGCCACCGACGCTCGCGGCACCCTGATGGGCATCCGCGGCGTCCTGCACGACGATCAGCGACGCATCCGGAGGGCGTTCGTCGGCACGCGCTGGATCTTCTGCGTGCTGCAGTTCAAGAATCGCCGTCGCATCGTCATGACGCCGAAGCGCTACACCGAGCTGTTCTTTCTCGACGAGGCGACCGCGCTGGCCGCCGGCCACCGGCCGTGCGCCGAGTGCCAGCGCCCGCGCTATCTGGAGTTTCGCGACGCGTGGGCGCACGCCAATCCGGGCGCCGCGCGCCGACCGGCGCCATTGGCGGAGGCGATCGACGGCGTGCTGCACGCCGAGCGGCTCCTGCCGGGAGGGGCGAAGCGAACGTACCGTGAGCGGCCGTCAGGCCTTCCGCCGGGGGTGATGGTGGCCGATGGCGACAAGCGACCGTTCCTGGTACTGGAGGATGCGCTGCTGCCTTGGACGGCGGCCGGCTATGGGCGGCCGATCGCCCTCCCCGACAAGAGCCTCGACATCCTCACGCCACGGTCGATCGTGGGGGCTATCGCCAACGGATTTCGGGTCACCGTCCATCCGTCGGCCACCGAACAACGTGGGTGAGCGCGACGTGGCGCACGCAGCGGTCGCCGATCGTCGCCGAGCGCCGGGCCTCAGACCGCTCGCGGCGGCGAGCCCACCGGCTGCGTGGCCCGCCGGCCCTGGGTCACCCACACGGCCACGAAGCACGCGACGCCGGCAAGACCGCTGAGCGTTCCCGGAAAAATCAGCAGCACCGCGCCGGCCAGGAGTGTGATGCGCTCCCACCGCCGGGTCGGCGCGCGGAGATAGCCGATCACGCCGGTGCCGAGCATCGCGATACCCAGCGTCGCCGCCAGCGTCCGCACCGCGATGTGCGCCACGCTGCCGCTCATCAGCAGCAGCGCCGGATCGTAGATGAAGCTGAACGGGATGACGAACCCGGAGAGCGCCAGCATCATCGCCACCCACTGCGTGCGCCACACGTCGGCCCCGGCGATGGCGGAGGTCGCGTAGGTCGAGATGGCCGTCGGCGGTGTGAGGTCGGCCAGGATGCCAAAGTAGAAGACGAACATGTGGGCGGCCAGCAGCGGGACGCCGAGCTGCACGAGCGCCGGCGCGGCCATGATGGACGTGATGATGTAGGTTGCCGAGGTCGGCAGCCCCGTGCCGAGGATGAGCGCGGCGACCATCGTGAGGATCGACGTCACCAGCAGGCTGCCCTGGGCCAGGCCCACGATGCCGGTAGCGAGCTTGAGCCCGAGCCCGGTGATCGACACGACGCCCACCACGATCCCGACCACGGCGCACGCCAGCGCCACCGGCATCGCCCCGTAGGCGCCCTCCACCATGACGGTCAGCATCTTGGTCGGGCCGATCCGGCTACCGGGCCGGATCCAGCTCGTGACCACCGCCACCACCAGGGCCCAGAATCCCGCCCGCTCGGCCGTGTAGCCGCTGGCGAGGAACCACAGGAGAACCGCGGGGCCGGCCAGGAGAAAGAAGTCGCGTCGGAGCACGGCCGACAGGCGTGGCACCTCGGCGCGGTCGAGCACGGGCAGGGCCAGCCGCGTGGCCTCGAAGTGGACCATCACGCCGACCGCGACGAAGTAGAGCACGCCGGGAATGGCGGCAGCCACCGCAATGCTCCAGTACGACATGCCGAGCGTCTCGGCCATGATGAAGGCGGCAGCACCCATCACCGGGGGGATGAGCTGACCGCCCATCGAGGCGGTGGCCTCCACCCCCGCGGCGAACTCGGGACGGTAGCCCGCGCGGGTCATGAGCGGGATCGTGAACGCGCCGGTGGTCACCGCGTTGGCGATGGCGCTGCCATTCACCATGCCGAACAGCCCGCTCGAGATCACCGCGACCTTGCCCGCTCCGCCGCGCGTGGTGCCTGCCACCGCCAGCGCCAGGTCGGTGAAGAAGCCGAGCAAGCCGCCGTGGAGCATGACGGCGCCGAAGAGCACGAACAGGAAGATGAAGCTCGTCGAGACCAGCGTGGGGATGCCGAAGACGCCCTCGGTGGTCAGCATCTGCAGATCGACGAATTTCAGTCCGGTGACGCCGCCGTGGCCGAGGAAGCCCGGCAGCCAGGGGCCGAGGAAGGCGTAGACCACGAAGACCAGCGTCAGGATGACCAGCGCGCCGCCGGTGTGGCGGCGAGCGGCTTCGAGCATCAGGGCGGCAAAGAGGATGGCGACCGCCACGTCGATCGTCCGGGGATCGTCCACCATGGCCATGCGCGAGGCCAGCAGGCCGTTCCACGCGATGTAGTGCGCGGCGCAGGCCAGCGCGGCCGCCGCTGCGATCAGGTCGGGCCAGCGCGCGCGGCCGCCGGCCGGCGGGCTCAGGAAGCCGAGCGCGGTGGCGAACGCCACGTGCAGCGGGAGCTGGATCAGCAGATCGAACATGCCGCGGTACGCGGTCCACAGCTGGAAGGCCGACCAGACCAGGGCCAGCCACACGCGCGGCGACCGGAGGTCAGGCACGCGTCGCCTTCATCGCGGGCGGCCCCGCGTCACGCCTTGCCGTGCACGACGGTGCCGCCGACCATCGTGAGCCGCACCGGCATCGCGGGCAGGTCCGCGAGCGGCAGCGTGAGCGGATCGCCCTCCAGCGCGGCGAGGTCGGCGCGTCGCCCCGGGGCCAGCACGCCCGCCTCGCGCTCCGTGTGGGTGATCCACGCGCCACCCACCGTGAGGGCGCGCAGTGCGTCGATCCGGCTCAGGCGCTCGGCCGGACCGAGGACCTGGTCCGTCGTCATGTCTCGGCGGGCGACGACGGCCACGAAGGCCACCCACGGATCGGCCGGCTTGTTGTCGGTGGCCAGGCCGAAGGGAATGCGCCGGCGTTGCAGACTCTTGTGGGGCAGCAGCGTGTCGACGGCGCCACCGAGCCGCGCCACCTCGTCGGCGGCCGAGCGCCAGAGATACGAGATGGGATTCGTCGTGGCGACCGCGCCCAGCCGCTTGATCCTCGCCAGCTGCTGGGCATTGGCGCCGTTCAGATGCACCAGCACCCAGCGCAGGTCACGAATGGGGTGCTGCTTGGCGACCGCCTCCCATACGTCGAGCACCTCGGGCAGGCACCGCGTCACCAGCGTGTTGACGCGCACGCCGAGCCGCGCGGCCAGCGTGGCCTGCAGCACGTACGCTTCGTGGGCGTTGGCGCTCTCCACGAAGCCCGCCCACCCCGTGTAGGGCTGGGCCTCGTGCAGCAGGCGCGCGACCTCGGCATCGCCGCCGTAGTGCAGGCAGATGCCGGCCACGCGCAGGCGATCGTCGCCGAGCCCGCGCCCGCCCGCCCATGAGGCCACCTCGCGCAGCGCGGTGGCGGCCTCCACGGGGCCCTCCCACGTGGGGCTGACCGCCAGCGTGGCCCGCAGGCGCAGGGTCCCCCGCTCGTGAGCCTCGCGGTAGACGGCGAGCACCTCCGGCGCGATGCCATGCCCTTCGTAGACGCTGGTGACGCCGCGCGCCGCGTAGCGACGCTGCGACTCGACGAGCGCGGCCAGGCGCTCGGCGTGAGTGAAGCGCGGCACGTCGCGCATCAGCGTGAACTCGAGCACCTGAACGAGGTTGCGCTCGACGAAGACGCCAGTGGGCTCGCCGGCCGCGTCGCGCTCGATCTCCACGCCGTGAGGCGGCACCGTGTCACGCGTCACCCCGGCGCGCCGCAACGCGACCGAGTTGGCGACGGAGTAGACGGGCGGCTTGTTCCAGTAGCCCCAGATGCCGCGCAGGTACACGGGATTGTCCGGCGCGGCGACATCGAGGTCGGCCCGTGTGGGCCAGCGGCCCTCGGCGAGGCACGCCGGCACGTCGCGATAGAACGGCGGCGCGCCGAGCGGCATCGTCACGATCCACTCGCCCGGCTTGCGCCCCACGGCCAGCCGGCGCACCAGCATCTGCACGTCGGCGATCGAGCGGCACCGGGCCAGCGAGGGATGGATCAGCTTCAGGCCCTCGCGATCCATGTGGGCGTGGGCGTCGACGAGACCGGGGATGACGGTGGCACCGCGGAGGTCGATCACACGGGTGCGGCGATCGCGCCAGCCGCGCACGTCGCGGGGGCCGCCCACGGCGACGACGCGCTCGCCCTGCACGGCGAGGGCGCCGGCGGTCGGCCGGGCGCGGTCGAGGGTCAGGATCCGGCCGTTGGTGAAAACCCAGTCGGCCGCTATTTCATCCACCCCTTCTCGCGATAGGCCCGCTCGGCGCCCGGATGGAGCGGGGCGCCGACGTTCTCGGCCTTCCACGACGTCGGCGGCTCGAAGTCGGCCAGCCCGGCGTGGCCGCGCACCAGCGCTTCCTTGTTCTCGATCACGGTCTTGGTGATCGTGTAGGCGATCGGCTCGGGCAACGCGGCATTGGTGATGAGGACGGTCGGAAAGCCCACCGCCAGGACGGGCTGGCTCTGCCCCTTGAACGTCTCGGGCGGCATGGTGGCTGAGGCGTACCCCAGCGCCCCCAGCCCCTTCACCCGCTCGGCCTCCAGCGGGATGAACTTGATCTCACTGAAGGTCGCCATCTCGGTGATCGACGGGTGCTTGGGGGTGACGACCGCGATGAGGAGGTCGGCGCGCCCGTCCTTGAAGGCGTCCACGATGATCTTGTAGCCCTGGTGCGTGGTGGAGCCGCCCCAGCCCTTGATGTCCTCGTACGTCATGCCGTACTCGCGCAGCAGCTGCTTGGCCCCCAGCTCGCCCAGCGAGCCGACCGGCAGCGTGTAGAGCTTCAGCGGGATCTTGCGCGCCTTGATGTCGCCGAGTAAGGCGACATCGAGCTTCTTGCTGGCGATGGTGACGAGGTAGTACGTGTCGAGCCCGCCCACCAGGCCGCGCAGGTTGTCGAGCTTCGGGTCGAAGCCTTCCTTGCCTTCCATCGCCCAGCGGTTGGTGACCGTGAACGACAATCCCAGCGGTGTCTCGTTCTTGGCCACCAGCCGCGGATTGCCGACGCCCCCGGAGAACGGCTTGACGTCGATGTTGGAGCCGGCCGGCAGCGTCTTGCGCAGGAGCTCGGCCATGGTCGCGCCGTACACATACCAGGCGGTGCCCTGGCCCAGCGTCGAGAACGGCAGGGTCACCGGCGCCGGCGACGATTGCGCATAGGCAGAGCCCACAACGACCGCGAGCACGAGGACCAGCGCGAGGACTGCCTTCATCGAGAGCGTCTCCTTTCGAATCTCACCGCTCGAGTCTCGCCGCGCTCACAGCGCAGGGGCGACCTCGCCGAGAAAGCGCACGAGCTGACCGGCCTGGTCCCACGAGGCCAGGCGCAGGGCCATGTGGCCGAGCCCCGCCGCGAAGTAGGCGCGCAGCTGCTCGGCGCACTCCTTGGGGCCGCCGGCCACGGTCCACTGCTCCACGAACTCCGGCGAGAACTTTGCCGTGTAGTACGCGTCCAGGAAGGCTTTGGACTGGGCCAGCGCGGCCTGGCGGTCCTCGTTCACGTTGATGTTGTGATAGAGCGCGCTGCCGAGTGCGGCCGGGTCGCGACCTTCCTCGCGCGCCATGCCCTGGATGATTCCGAACTGGCGACGGAACTCGTCGGGCGACAGCTTGTTGGTCATCCAGCCGTCGGCGTAGCGCGCCACGCGACGCAGGCCACGCTCGACGGCCGCGCTGGACGCGCTGGCGCCGCCCTTCCAGGTCAGCGCGGTCGGATTGGACGCGATCCAGATCGGACACGGCTGCTGGACCGGTCGCGGCAAGACGCCGACCTGATCGAACCGATAGAAGCGGCCGGCGTGACTGGCGCTCGGCTCGGCGAAGAGCTTGCGGAGAATGGTGATGCCTTCCTCCAGCCGCTCGACGCGCTCGCCGGAGGCGATGCCCATCACCGCGTGCTCCGCGGCCTGGGCGGCGTTGGCGCTGTCCGGACCGCCCAGGCAGACCGCGAGCAGCGCGCGGCCCTCGGAGAGCACGTCGAGGCTCGCCCACTGCTGGGCCAGCAGCACCGGGTGGCGATGAACGAAGGTGGCCATGCACCCGACCGCCAGGCGCATGCGCCGCGTGACACCGGCCAGCGCCGAGAGCAGCGTGATCGACTCCAGCCGCGGCTTGGCCAGCAGGCTGTCGCCGACCCACACCGAGTCGAACACGCCGCTGGCCTCGGCCTGCTCGGCCTGATCCAGCAGGTCACGCGCCTTGATGGCGCCGAGCACCACCGCACGGTTGGCGACGATGAGACCGAACGACCCCTTCGCCATCGTCATCTCCCTCCGATCACGTGACTATCGCCCCTGGTATTTCGGCGGCCGCTTGTCGAGGAACGCGCGAACGCCTTCGTCGTAGTCGTGCGTCGAGCGCAACCAGGCGTAGGCCTTGCGCTCCAGCTCCAGTGCGGTGTCCAGCGGCGCGTCGGCGCCGCGGTTCAGCACCATCTTCAGCGTGCGCAGCGCCAGCGGCGGCCGTTCCGCCAGCTCGGTGGCCAGTGCGCCGACCGCGGCGTCCAGGCCGTCGTCGGGCACCGCCTGAGTGATGAGCCCCCAGGCCTCGGCGCGTGCCGCTGGAATGCGCTGGCCCGTCATCAAGAACAGCTTGGCCCGAGTCATCCCGATCAGCCGCAGGGCGCGCTGCGTGCCGCCGCTGCCGGGAATCATGCCCAGACGCACCTCGGGAAACGCGAACTCCGACCGAAGCGTGGCGATGCGGAAGTCGCAGGCGACCGCCAGCTCGAGGCCGGCCCCCATCGTATACCCGTCGATGGCCGCGATGACGGGCTTGCGGCAGCGCTCGGCCGCGGTCAGCGTGTCGCCCCACGCCTCCAGATCGGCCGGCGCCAGCGTGAGGAACTCGGCGACGTCGCCACCCGCGCTGAAGGCCTTGCCGCCGGCGCCGCGAATCACCACGACGCGCACCGCGTCGGAGGCCTCGAATCCCCGGAAGATGTCGGGGAACTCGTTGCGCATCGCCACCGTCATCGTGTTCATCTTGGGCTGGCGGTCGATCCACAGTGTGGCCACCGGGCCCGCCTGCTCGATTCTCAGGAATTCACTCATGTCGTGATCTCCGAGTACTGGCCGTCGCGGAGCAGGCGGCGCAAGATTTTGCCAGACGCGGTCTTGGGAATCTCGCGGACCAGGACGACGCGTCGCGGCCGCTTGAAGCCGGCCAGGTCGGCGCTGGCCCGGCAGTGGGCGTCGAGCATCTCGAACGTGAGGCCGGTCGTCGCCGGCACGACGAAGGCGACCACCCGCTGCCCCCAGCGCGCGTCGGGCTCGCCCACCACCGCGACATCGCGCACCTGGGGATGACGGGCCAGGACGTCCTCGACCTCGACCGGATGGATGTTCTCGCCGCCGCTGATGATCATGTCGTCGACGCGCCCGCTGACGAACAGCTCCCCGTCGGCATCGACGTACCCCATGTCGCCCGTGAAGTACCAGCCGTCCCGCAGCGCCTTCGCGTCCGCGTCGGGCCGCCGCCAGTAGCCGGCGAAGGCCTCGTCGCTGTCCAGGCTGGCGATGATCTCGCCCCGCTCCTGGGGGGCCACGATCTCGTCCGGGCCCACGCGGCGCTCGGTCGAAGCGCTGACCACACGCAGCGAGGAGTGCAGTCCCGGGCGGCCGGCGCTGCCGGGATTGAGGTGAACGTCGGGCCGGATCGAGAACGTGTAGATCTCGGTGGAGCCGTAGTGGTTCACGAAGACGTCGGGGCGGAACGCCTTCACACACGCGTCGGTCAGCGCTGCCAGCATCGGCGCGCCCGCGTACGCGAGCTTCCTGACCGACGCGACCCGCTCGGACCGGAATCCGGCCGAGGAGACGAGATCGTGGAAGAGCGTCGGAATCAGATAGAGCGCGGTGATCTGCTCGCTCTCGATGAGCGACATGGCGCGATCCGCGCTCCAGTCCGCCTGGCACACGAAGGAGCCATTCACCGCCGCGACGCTCGTCAACGAATGGATCCCCATGGTGTGGTAGAGCGGCATCACGCCGAGCGTGCGCTCGCCCCAGGTGTAGCCGCATTG
>Ga0075428_100002633_pt1 | contig 19529 bp, 18 predicted proteins | sample RhiMetdeltSRZDD2_FD_75291 | JGI IMG/M metagenome (GOLD analysis project Ga0075428, IMG submission 75291) | Populus rhizosphere microbial communities from Tennessee, USA - Rhizosphere MetaG P. deltoides SRZDD2 | ecosystem: Host-associated > Plants > Roots > Rhizosphere > Soil | place: USA... | reverse complement strand
GTGTACATGCCGCTGCCGTCGCCCTCGAGGCACACCACCTTTCGGTCCGGGCAGGCCACGGCGGCGCCGGTGGCCAGCGGCAGGCCGAGCCCGATCGAGCCGCCCATGTTGTTCAGCCAGTCATGCGGCGGCGCGCCCGCGGTCTGCCGGAAGAACCCGCGGCCGGTGGTGACCGATTCGTCGGCCACGATCGCGCCCTCGGGCAGGAGTGCCCCCAGCGCGGCCGCCAGCGTGTCGGGCGTGAGCGCGCCCGTCGGCAGCGCGGGGCGACTGGGCTGCTGTACGACCTCGCTGTTCTTCTTCGCGCCGACCGCGTCGGCCAGCGCCTCGAGCGCGGCGAGCGAATCCTCGGCCAGCGTGGACAGCTGATGGATCTGGCAACCCTCGGGGGTCAGCACGCTGGGCTTGTCCGGGTATGCGAAGAACGCCACCGGGGCCTTGGCGCCGACGAGGATGAGGTGACGAACGTCCTTCAGCACGCCGAGCGCCAGGTCGACCGGGTACGGCAGTCGCTCGATCGGCACCCGGCCGGCCCCGCGCTGGATGCGCGCGTTGCTGCCCTGGGCGATGAGCCGCGCGCCCGTCGCGATGGCGATGCGTCCGGCCAGCGCCAGGCCGTGCTCGCGGACGGCGCGATCCGTCAGCATGAGCATGGTCGGCTCGCCGGAGCGCAGGATCGTGGCACAACGCGCGACGGCGTCGGCGTTGACCGGGGTCCGCGCGGGAGCCGGGGCCACGGTCGCGACCCCATCGGCCTCGTTCCACGCGGTGTCGGCCGGCAGGATCAGCGTCGCGATCTGACCGGGCGGCGTCCACGCCGCGGTGATCGCCGCCGCCCCATCGGCGGCAACCGACCGCGCGTTCGGTGACGTGCGCACCCACGCCGAGACCGGGCGCGCGATGCCCTCGATGTCCGAGGTCAGGGGCGCGTCGTGCTTGATGTGGTACGTCGCGTGCTCGCCCACGATGTTGACGATGCCCGAGCTGGCCTTGCGCGCGTTGTGCAGGTTGGCCAGCCCGTTGCCCAATCCCGGGCCGAGGTGCAGCAGGGTGGCGGCGGGCCGGTCCGCCATGCGCCAGTAGCCGTCGGCGGCGCCGGTGACCACGCCCTCGAAGAGCCCGAGCACGCAACGGATCCCGTCGACCTTGTCCAGGGCGGCGACGAAGTGCATCTCCGACGTCCCCGGATTGGTGAAGCACACGTTGACCCCGCCCGCCACCAGCGTACGCACCAGGCTCTCCGCCCCGTTCATGCTTGCCTCCCGTCTCACTCTGACCGCCGAGCCGTAGTGTATGCGGGACGTTCGACGACGGAAAGCGACGCCACGATGACCCTGACCGACGCCGGCGAGCAGTGGGACAATGACCCCCGGCGCCGCCGCCGTCACGGTCAGGCGAGAGTTGAGAGGAGACGGAAATCATGGCGATAGCTTCGAGGCGTAAATCTCCGCAGGCCCCGGCGCGGACGGCGCGGTGGGCCGATCCCGGCTCGAAGTCGGCACAGCTGTTCGCCCGCGCCCAGGGCGTGCTGCCCGGCGGCAACTCGCGCACGACCGTGTACATGGCGCCCTACCCCCCGTACGCCGCCAGCGGCGAGGGCTGCTGGATCACCGACGTCGAGGGCGACCGCCGACTCGATTGCCTCAACAACTACACCGCGCTGATGCACGGCCACGCCCATCCCGCGATCGTGGAGGCGGCCACCCGACGGCTCGGGCTGGGCGCCTCGTTTCCGCTGCCGACGCCGGAGGAGATCGAGCTGGCGGCGGTGCTGTGCGAGCGCCTGCCCTCGGCGGAGCGGGTACGCTTCACCAATTCCGGCAGCGAGGCGGTGATGATCGCGCTCAAGGGCGCGCGCGCCTTCACCGGACGGCCCAAGATCGCCAAGTTCGAGGGCGCCTATCACGGCTCCTACGACTACGCCGAGGTCAGCCTGTCCTCGGCCCCGGACACCTGGGGCAGCCTCGCCGCGCCCGCCAGCACGGCCTACTCGCGCGGGACTCCACCGGCCGTGCTCGAGGACGTGGTCGTGCTACCCTTCAATCACCTCGAGCACACCGTGGCGCGCATCGAGCGTGAGGCCCGGCACCTGGCCGCGGTCCTGATCGATCCCGTCCCCAACCGGGTCGGCCTGGTCCCCGCCCAGAGCGAATTCTTGAAGGCCGTGCGCGAGGTGACGCGGGCGCACGGCATCGTGCTGATCTTCGACGAGGTCATCTCGTTCCGTGTCGGCTTTCAGGGCGCGCAGGGTGCCTTGGGCGTCACGCCCGACCTCACCACGCTCGGCAAGATCATCGGCGGCGGCTTTCCGGTGGGCGCCGTCGCCGGGCGCGCCGACGTCATGGCGGTATTCGATCCCACGCGGGGTGGACCGCCGGCTGCGCCGCACGGGGGGACGTTCAACGCCAACCCGGTGACGATGGCCGCCGGCCTGGCGGCGATGCGCCTGCTGACCCGCGAGGTGTACGGGCGGCTCGACGACCTCGGCGCCAAGCTGCGCGCGAGCCTCGACGATTGCTTCCGGCAGGCCGGGGTTCCCGGGCGCGTCACCGGCATGGGATCGCTCTTCCGCCTGCATCCGGTCGACCGCGAGCTCACGGACTACCGGAGCACGCGGGCGTCCGCGGCCGAGGCCGAGCGCCTCACGCGTCTGGTGCGCAGGCTCATGGAGCACGGGGTCCTCATGTCGGTGACGGGACTCGGGTGCCTGTCGACGCCCATGGGCGACTCCGAGCTGGAGGGGCTCGTCGAGACCTTCGCCGCCGTCCTCGAGATGGAGCGGGCCCCCTGACCCACCCTCTCGCAGGCCTCACCGCCGCGACGCCAACCGGATAGAATTGGTGAATGGGACTCGAGGACAACGACCGGAAGCTGGAGATCGTCACGGAGGTACCCGACCGGGCGATGGTGGTCTTCGCGCACCCCGACGACGCGGAGATCGGGTCGGGGGGTGTGGTGGCGCGATGGGTCGAGGCCGGGTGCGAGGTCACCTACGTGCTGTGCACCAACGGGGATTCCGGGACCGCTGACCGGTCCTTGACCCCGACGGAGCTGGCCCACAAGCGGGCCGACGAGCAGCGCGCGGCGGCGAACTTCATGGGCGTCAAGCACGTCGTCATGCTCGGCTACCCCGACGGCGAGCTGGAAGACACCCGGCAGTTCCTGGGCGACATCGTCCACGCGCTCCGCAAGTACCGGCCCCACACGGTGTTCGTGCACGATCCCTACCGCATGAGCGGCTTTCAGCATCGCGACCACCGCAAGGCCGGCATCGCGACCACCGACGCCGTCTATCCGTTTGCCCGCGACCACCTGCACTTCCCCGAGCACATCACGCGCGACGGGCTGGAGCCGCACAAGGTGCGGGAGCTCTGGTACTGGGGTATGGACACGCCCAACGTCATCGTGGACGTCACCAGCTCGATCGATCGTCAGATCGCCGCGCTGATCCGTCACGAGAGCCAGATGCCGGGATTCAATGTTCCGACGGGCGAGACGATTGGGGCGCGGGTCAAGAAGGGTGGGGCGGAGAACGCAGCCGGGTACGGCTTTGAGTACGGGGCGGTGTTCAGGAGGTTGATCGCTCGCCGGTAGGCGGATCGATGATAAGCGCCCATCTGCTTCGTTGGCGCCCGCGGCTGCGGGCTCAACGTACAGAGAGTACGCCTCGCCCGCAGCGCGCGGGCGCCGCCTCGCATCTGGACCCTTCTCATCGATCCGGGATTGCGGGTTAGGAGGAATGTGATGTCGCTTCGTGAGCGCATGCAGGGAGCGTTGCCCCTTACCGCACCATTGGTGCTCAATCCATTGATGGCGCGGATGGCGGAGGCGGCGGGGTTTGCCGCGGGCTATCTGGGTGGGGGCGCCACGGGGTATCAGAAGGTGGTGTTGGAGGCGAATCTCAACGTCACGGAGATGTGTCAGGCGGCGCTCGATATACGGGCGGTGTCGTCGTTGTTGCTGATCCTGGATGGTGCGTGCGGTTATGGGGATCCCATGCACATGCACCGTACGGTGGGGATGGCCGAGGCGGCGGGGTTCTCGGCGATCGAGATCGAGGACCAGCTGGTGCCCAAGCGCGCTCACCATCACGTCGGCATCGAGCACATGATTCCGATGGAGCTGATGGCGGCCAAGGTGCGCGAGGCGGTGGCGGCACGGCGCAGCCCGGAGTTCCTGATCATCGGGCGCACCAACGCTGTGCGCGCCAGCACCATGGACGACGCGCTTCGTCGGGGCGAGGCCTATCGCAAGGCCGGCGCCGACCTGGTGCTGCTGTCGATGGCCAACACGCCGGAGCAGCTGCGGCTGATCGCCGAGCGCCTCGGCGGACCGCTGATGTACCTGGCCGGCCGCGGCGGCCTGGCTGGTCTCGGCATGAGCCTCAAAGATCTGGGCGGCCTCGGCTACACGATCGTTGCCGATCCGTCTACGCCGCTGCTGGCCGCCTTCGCGGCGTGGAAGAAGATCTACGCCGATCTGGCCAACGACTTCGGCAGCGCCCAGGCCCGGACCGACTGGTCGCCGGTCGAACACGAGATGCTGGGCGTCATCGACATCGAGAAGCTCCTCGCGGTCGAGCGCGCCACCGTGGAGAAGGGCAAGGGCGCGTGAGCCGACGCTCGCACATCAAGCTGACGTCGCACCCCGGCGGGGCGCCGCACCTGCCCATCGTGTGGGGCGCCGCCGAGCCCAAGATCCGCGGCCCCCTCATCGGGTCGACGTCCGCCACCGAGCACCGCAACGTCATCGGCACGCACGCCGGCTCGTACGCGATCTACCGGGCGCTGGCGGTGGCGTCTGGCGCTCTCGACCGCGTGTGGCGGCCCGATCTCACGGATACCGCGCCGACCGACCGCGTCGGCCCGCACCCGCAATGGTTCGAGCCGGGCCGCATCGTGTCGCTCGATCCGTTCGGCGCCGTGGTGGCCGAGGTCTACGCGGAGTACCTGGCCCAGGGCTTCGACATCCGCCCGACCATCGCCATCACCAAGGCCCACGTCGACGTCCCCGAGATCGGGCGGGCCATCGAGGCCGGACGTCTGCGCCCGGACGGCGTCATCCTGCGTGACTCCGGTGCGGCGGTGGTCACCAAGGTCGCGCTGGAGCCCGTGTGGTACCTGCCGGGTGTGGCGCGGCGCTTCGGATGCACGGAGGCCGAGCTGCGTCGCACGCTGTTCGAGGAGACGGGGCGGATGTTTCCCGAGCTCGTGACGCGGGGCGATCTGGAGGTGTTCCTGCCGCCCATCGGCGGCCAGACCGCCTACGTGTTCGGCGACGTGGCCCAGCTGGCCGATCCCGCCGTGCCACTGACCGCCCGGGTGCACGACGAGTGCAACGGCTCCGATGTCTTCGGCTCCGACATCTGCACCTGCCGCCCGTACCTGGTCCACGCCATCGAGGAGTGCATCCGCGGCGCCCAGGCCGGCGGCGCGGGACTCATCGTGTACTTCCGGAAGGAGGGACGGGGACTGGGCGAGGTGACCAAGTTCCTCGTCTACAACGCGCGCAAGCGCCAGACGGGCGGCGACCGCGCCGAGCAGTACTTCGCCCGTACCGAGTGCGTGGCTGGCGTGCACGACATGCGCTTCCAGGAGCTGATGCCGGACGTGCTGCACTGGCTGGGCGTACGCACGATCCACCGGCTCGTCTCCATGAGCAACATGAAGCACGACGCCATCGTGGCCGCGGGCATCACGGTCGGCGAGCGCGTGCCGATCCCCGACGCGCTCATCCCGCCGGACGCGCGGGTGGAGATGGACGCCAAGCTCGCGGCCGGCTACTTCACGAACGGTGACGTCCCCGACGCCACCGAGCTCAACCGACCCAAGGGGCGCGAATTGCCGTGAACGTCGACCCGGCGGCCGAAGCCGCGGTCGCGTATCTGCGAACTCCCCAGGCCATCCGCGAGCGCGCGGGCGCCGTGCTGGCCCGCGGGCTCGATGACGGACTGCATCATTTCCGGATCGACCTCACCCGCCTGACGCCCGCCGCCGATCGCGTGGCTTCGATCACGCGTGCGCGCTTTCCCGATCTCCACGTGCCGGTGCACAGCCGCTGGCGGCACTTCGATGTCGGCGGGTGCAACCGTGCCGCCGAGCTCGAGGCGGCGCTGGCACGGCGATCGAAGGACGAGCGGGCCCGAGCGCGGATCGACCTCGCGGTCGTCAGCGTGCTGCTCGACGCCGGCGCGGGGCAGGCGTGGCGGTATCACGAGGCGGAGACCCGCGAGGACTACAGCCGGTCGGAAGGCTTGGCGGTGGCGAGCTTCCGACTGTTCGCCCGTGGTGTCTTCTCCGCCGACCCCGCGGACCCGTGGCGCGCCGACGCACCGGCGCTCCGCGCGCTGACGGACGAGCGACTCGCGGAGGGCCTGCAGGTCTCGGCCGGCAATCCGCTCCCGGGCATTCACGGCCGCGCCGCCGTGCTGCGGGGCCTGGCCAGAGCGCTGGAACAGGCGCCCGATCTGTTCGACAAGGACGAGCCGCGTCCCGGCCACCTGCTCGACGCCCTGCGCACGCGGGCCGCTGGCCGCTGCGTGGCGGCGGCCGACCTGCTCACCGCGGTCCTGACGGGATTCGGCTCGATCTGGCCGGGACGACTGACCCTTGGCGGCGTCCCGCTGGGCGACGTCTGGCGTCACCCGGCGGCCGGCGGCAACGGTCCCGGCGCCGATCTCGTGCCGCTGCACAAGCTCTCGCAGTGGCTGACGTACTCGCTGATCGAGCCGCTTCAGTCCGCGGATCTCGACGTCACGGCGCTCGACGCGCTGACCGGGCTGGCCGAGTATCGCAATGGTGGGTTGTTCGTGGACACGGGCGTGCTGGTGCCGCGGCATCAAGCGGTGGTGCGCGAGACGCACCGTCCCGGCGACGAGGTGGTGGTGGAGTGGCGGGCGCTCACGGTGGCTCTGCTCGACCGGCTGGCGCCGCTGGTGAGCCAGCAGCTGGCCCCGGCCGGACGTGATCTGCCACTGGCGTCCATTCTCGAGGGCGGCACCTGGGTCGCCGGTCGGCAGCTGGCCGACGAACGCCGCCGCGGGGCCGCTCCCATCGTCGTCGAGAGCGATGGGACCGTGATGTGAGCGCGGTCGACGTCACGATGTCGTCAAGGAGGAGAGCACGCTGATGGCCGGTCAGGTCCACGTCATCGATCATCCTCTCGTGCAGCACAAGCTGAGCCTGATGCGCATGAAGAGCACGAGCACGTCGGCCTTCCGCAACCTGCTCGGCGAGCTGAGCATGCTCATGGCCTACGAGGTCACCCGCGACCTGCACACGCACGAGGTGCCCATCGAGACGCCGTTGACCCGCATGAACGCGCCCATGCTCGACGGCAAGAAGATCGTCCTCGTCTCGATCCTGCGCGCCGGCACCGGCATCCTGGACGGCATGCTGCGTCTGATCCCGAGCGCCCGCGTCGGTCACGTCGGCCTGTATCGCGATCCCAAGACCCTGGTGGCCGTCGAGTACTACTTCAAGGTACCCAAGGAGATGGCCGGCCGTGACGCCATCATCGTCGATCCCATGATGGCCACCGGCAACTCCGCGGTGGCCGCGGTGGACCGTCTGCGCGAGACGCATCCCCGCTCGATCAAGTTCGTCTGTCTGCTGACGTGCCCGGAGGGACTTCGGACCTTCCATGGCCATCACCCCGACGTCCCCGTCTACACGGCGTCGATCGACAGCCATCTCAACGACCACGGCTACATCGTCCCCGGGCTGGGCGACGCGGGCGATCGTCTCTACGGAACGAAGTAGCGCCTACCGCGGCGGGGTCCCGAAGGCATCGGGACCGAAGGCCAGCGGGAGGAGCTCGCCGAGCGTCGTGCTGAGCCGGACGCCCTCGGGGCCGCAGAGGTGGACGCGGGTCGCGGCGGCCGCGAACTCCTTCAGCTGCTGGCGGCACCGGCCGCACGGCGGGCAGAGCTCGGCGCCCTCGGTGAGGATGACGACCTCCACGATCTCCCGGTCGCCCGCGGTGACCATGGCCGCGATGGCCGCGCTCTCCGCGCACAGCGTCAGGCCATACGACGCGTTCTCGACGTTGGTGCCCGCGTGCAGTCCGCCGCTCGCCGTGCGCAGGCAAGCGCCCACGCGAAAGCGCGAGTAGGGCGCATGCGCATTGGCCAGCGCCCGCCGCGCCATCTCGAGCATCGTCGCGAGTTCAGTCATTGCTCGTGGGGGGCCCCGACATGGCCCGTCAATTTACATGGGGGCCTCGACATGGCCCCCAAACCCCCAGCGCTCGGAAGCGCCCCGGGAAACCCGGGGCGCTCCTCGGTTCTGCGTGCTCTGCGGGCCACCGATCGGCGCCCCGCATCTTCATCGGTCCTTGAGGTAGGGCACGCCGATCGCGCGCGGTGCGACGGCGCGGCCGACGAAGCCGGCCAGCAGTGCCACCGTCAGGATGTACGGCAACGCCTGCACGAGCTGCAACGGCACGACGCCGATGCCGGGCAGGGGCGTGCCCTGCAGCCGGGCCTGCGCCGCGTCGGCGAAGGCGAAGAGCAGGCAGGCGCCGAGGGTCGGCAGCGGGCGCCACTGCCCGAAGATCAGCGCGGCGAGCGCGAGATAGCCCTTCCCGGCCGACATGTCACGGATGAATGCGGCGTTGTGCGCGATGGACAGGTAGGCGCCGGACAGGCCGCAGAGGGCGCCGCTCAGGATCAGCGCGCGGTAGCGCGTGCCGGCCACCGAGATCCCCGCGGTGTCGACCGCGCCCGGGCTCTCGCCCACCGCTCGCAGCCGCAGCCCGAAGCGTGTGCGATAGACGAGCCACGCCACGACCGGCACCGCAACCACCGCCGCGTAGACGAGCACGTTGTGGCCGCTCACGACCTCACCGTAGACGAGGCCGACGCCCGGCATGGGGGCGAGCGCCGCGGCGCCGGGGAGCTGGATGGGCGCGAAGCGTCCGCCGGGTGCCAGCAGCGGCGTCTGGCCGCCCTGCTGGAACCAGGCGTTGCCCAGCACCGCCGTCAGCCCCGAGACCGTGATGTTGAGCGCCATGCCCGAGACGACCTGGTTGCCGTGATGCGTGATGCACGCGAAGCCGTGCACCAGCGCCAGCGCGACCGACGCGGCGAGCGCCGCGGCGAGACCGAGCCATGCCGAGCCGGTCACCGCGGCGACGGCCGCGGCCGCGAACGCCGAGCCGAGCATCTTGCCCTCGAGCCCGATGTCGACGATCCCGGAGCGCTCGGAGAAGAGGCCGCCGAGCGCGGCGAGCACCAGCGGCGTGGCGCCGCGCAGCGTGGCGGCCACGAGGAGCGCGCCGAGGAGGACGGGCTCGCTCACACTCGCTGCACCAGCGCCGCGACGGGCCGGTGCAGCGCCTGCTCGAGCGCGCCGCACACGAGGATGATCAGCCCCTGGATCACCACCACCAGGTCGCGGTTGAGCTTCGGCATGTCGAAGGTCAGCTCGGAGCCGCCCTGGTAGAGCGCGCCGAACAGGATCGCCGCCAGCACGATGCCGACCGGATGGTTCCGGCCCATGAGCGCCACGGCGATGCCGACGTACCCGCTTCCGCCGGGGAAGTTGATCAGCAGACGATGCTGCACGCCCATGACCTCATTGAGCGCCACCAGGCCGGCCAGCGCCCCCGAGATCGACATCGCCACGATCACCAGCCGTGCCGGCACGATTCCGGCGTACACGGCCGCCGTCTCGTTGTGGCCGAGGGCCCGGAGCTCGTAGCCCCACCGCGTGTGCCAGAGATAGAACCAGACCAGCGCGCCGGCGCCGAGGGCAAACAGCAGCGAGAGATTGAGAGGCGAGCGCCCGATCTCCAGGCCGAACACCTGGGCGACGTCGTGCAGCTGCGGCAGCCAGGTGTTGGGCGCAAACTCGCGTGTCTCCGGCGACTGCTGGCCCGGCTTGATGAGCACGTTGACGAGCAGGTGAGTCATCAGCGCCGAGGCGATGAAGTTGAACATGATCGTCGTGATCACGACGTGGCTACCGCGTCGGGCCTGCAGCCAGGCCGGCACGAAGGCCCAGCCGGCGCCGAAGGCTGCGGCCACGACGACGGCGGTCGGGATCACGAGCAGCGCCGGCCAGCGATCGGCGCCTAGGCACAGCAGCGCCACGCCCAGGCCCGCGATGTAGGCCTGTCCCTCGGCGCCGATGTTGAAGAGTCCGCCGTGAAACGCCACCGCCACCGCCAGGCCGGTGAAGATGAAGGTCGTCGCGTAGTAGAGCGTGTAGCCGAGCGCTTCGGCGTTGCCGAACGCGCCGGTGACCAGCAGGCGGAGCGCGCGGCCCGGGTGCTCGCCGACCAGCACGATCACGACCGCGGAGAGGGCCAGGGCCAGGGCGAGATTGAGCGCGGGGAGCAGCGCGGCCGCCACCCAGCCCGGGCGGGACCGCGGCGGGAGCGACGCGGTCATTCCGGCTGGATCCCTACCGTCATGGCCGAGAGTGTAGCCCGATGGCCTTGCGCCCGGGCCGACGAGCAGGCTTCTAGCCGACCCCGGCCATCATCAGGCCGATGGTCTGCTCCGTCGCGTTCGCCTGCGCGACGTCGCCGACGATCCGGCCGTCGTGCATCACGAGGATGCGGTCGGCGAGGGCCAGGATCTCGTCAAGCTCGACCGAGACGACCAGCACTGCGCGGCCCGCATCGCGCAGGGCCACCAGGCGGCGATGGATGAACTCGATGGCGCCGATGTCCACGCCGCGCGTCGGCTGGCCGACCAGGAGCAGGTCGGGATTGCGGTCGAGCTCGCGCGCCAGCACGATCTTCTGCTGATTGCCGCCCGAGAACGCCGAGGTGGGCAGGAGCCCATCGGCCGGGCGGATGTCATACTCGGCCGCCTGGCTCGCCCAGCTCGAGGCGATGGCTTTGCGGCGCAAGCGGATGACGCCGTTGTACTTCGACTCGCCCTGGTAGCCGAGAATCGCGCTCTCGCGCGCCACGAATGGAATGATGAGCCCCAGCCGCTGGCGGTCCTCGGGGACGTGACAGACGCCGAGCCGGCGCACGCCCCGCGGCTCGGCGGCGTCGAGATCGTGCGACTTCCAGCGGAGGCCACCCGACTTCACCGGTCGCATGCCGGCCAGTGCCTCCAGCAGCTCGGACTGGCCGTTGCCGGCGACCCCGGCCACGCCCACGATCTCGCCCCGGCGCACGGTGAAGCTCACGCCCTTCACGCGCTCCACGCCGAGGCCGTCCTCCACCACGAGATCCGTGACCTCGAGCAGGGGCTCGCCGGGTCGGCACGGCGTCTTGTCCACGCGCAGGGTCACCGCACGACCCACCATCATCTCGGCCAGCTGCTCGGGCGTGGTCGCAGCAGTCGGTTGCGTCGCGACCACGCGCCCTTGACGCATGACCGTGACGACGTCGGTGGCCTCGCGAATCTCGCGCAGCTTGTGGGTGATGAGCAGCACCGTCTTGCCCTGGGCGCGTAGCGCACGCAGGATCTGGAAAAGGTGATCCGCTTCCTGCGGCGTGAGGACGGCGGTGGGCTCGTCGAGAATCAAGAGGTCGGCGCCGCGGTAGAGCGCCTTGAGGATCTCCACCCGCTGGCGCTGGCCCACGCCGAGGTCCGCCACGCGCGCGTCGGGATCGACCTCAAGGTGATACTCGCGGCCCAGACGCGCCAGCTCGGCGCGGGCCCGCGCCATCCCCGCGCCGAGCCGGAAGCCACCCTCGAGCCCCAGCACCACATTCTCCAGCACCGTGAACGGCTCCACCAGCATGAAGTGCTGATGCACCATCCCGATCCCCGCCGCCAGCGCGTCCTGAGCCGACCGGAACGCCACCGCGCGCCCCCGCACGAGCATCTCGCCCCGATCCGCCCGGTAATACCCGTACAAGATCCCCATCAACGTCGACTTCCCCGCCCCGTTCTCCCCCACCACCCCATGAATGGTTCCAGCGCGCACCACGAGCGACACATCCTGATTCGCATGGACCGACTCAAACGATTTGTCGATCCCCCTCAACTCGATGACCGGCGCCAAGCTGTCGATCGTTCCACTCCGAGCGCCGGCTCCGCCGGCGCAATCCTGCTGTTGGGTCTGGGGGAGGCAGCGCGGAGCACGCCGTTAGGCGTGCGACAAGCGTCGGAAGGGGGGCGGAGCCCCCCTCCGAGTTATTTACTCATGTAGTCGGTGACCTTGATCCGGCGGGCCGCGATATCCGAGCGCGCCTGGGTCAGACGCAGCTCCATGTCGGGCGTGATGAGGCTGCGATTGTACTGGTCGAGGGAGTAGCCGACGCCACTCTCGGCCACGCCGAGGTTGCGCACGCCCGCCTGCCACAGCCCTTCGCGCGCCGTCTTGAACGCTTCGTACACCGCCAGGTCGACGCGCTTGACCATCGAGGTCAGCATCGTGCCCGGGTAGAGGTAGTTCTGGTTGGAGTCCACGCCGATGGCGAGCCGGCCCCGGTCCTTGGCCGCCTGCAGCACGCCGAGCCCGGTGGCCCCGGCGGCCGCGTAGACCACGTCGGCGCCGCGGTCGAACTGGCTGCGCGCCAGCTCGCCGCCCCGGGTGGGATCATTCCACGCCGCCGGGGTCGTGCCGGTCATGTTCTGGAAGATCTCGATCTTCGGGTTGATGTACTTCGCGCCCTCCTCGTAGCCGACGGCGAACTTGCGGATGAGCGGAATGTCCATGCCTCCGACGAAGCCGATCTTGCCGGTCTTGCTGGCCATGGCCGCGGCGATGCCGACCAGGAACGAGCCCTCGTGCTCCTTGAACACGATCGACTGGACGTTGGGCAGGTCCACGACCGCGTCGATGATGGCGAACTTGGTCCCCGGGAACTCCTTGGCGACCTTTTCCATGCCGCTGGCCTGGGCGAAGCCGATGCCGACCACGATCTGCGAGCCCCGGCGAGCCATGTTGCGCAGCGCCTGCTCGCGCTGGGCCTCGGCAGTCACCTCGAAGTCGCGGTACGCGATGCCGGATTCCTTCTTGAACCGCTCGGCGCCGTTGTACGCCGACTCGTTGAAGGACTTGTCGAACTTGCCGCCCATGTCGAACACGACGGCCGGACTGAACTCCTGGCCGATGGCGAGACCGGCGAAGGCGAGGGTGACGAGGAGCAGCGCGGTGCACACGAGCTTCGAGGCGGTCGTCATGGTCGGAGCCCCCCTGAAATGTGCGCCGATCATACCGCATGGTGGCGGCGCTGCCGGGGTTCGGCTACCCTCAAGGTCCCGTGAGCACCAGGGCGCGAATCTACATGGCGAGCCCGCTGGGATTCTCCCAGGCCGGGCGCCACTTCTACGATGCGGTCCTGCTGCCCCTCGTGCGCCGTCTCGGCTACGAGATCCTCGATCCGTGGGCCCTGACCGATCCGGCCCGGCTCGCGGCGACCCAGGCGCTGCCCTATGGGCCGGCCCGGCGCGAGGCCTGGCGCACGCTGAACCGTGAGATCGGCGGCATCAACCGCGCCGCGATCGACCGCGCCGACGGGGTGGTGGCGGTGCTCGATGGGGTGGACGTCGACAGTGGCACGGCCGCGGAGATCGGCTACGCGTTCGCGCGGGGCAAGCTGATCGTCGGCTACCGCGGCGATTTTCGCCTGAGTGCCGACAACGAGGGCGGTACGGTCAATCTGCAGGTCGAGTACTTCATCCGAGAGAGCGGCGGTACCATCGTCGAGCGCTACGAGGATCTCGAGCGCGCGCTCGCGTCACTCCAGGGAGGCTCCGCATGATCGCCAGGATCGTCGCGCTGGTTGCTCTGCTCCTCGCCACCGCCGTGGCCGGGGTCGCGCCGGCCGCCGCCCAGGACCCGCCGGCCAACGATCTGCTCAACGCGGTCTTGTGGATGCAGCGCTCGGTGGAGTACCGGGCCTCGGCGATGACCGCGTTCGCGCTGGCCCGCATCCGCCTGGAGCAGGCGCTCACCGATCCGAGCTGGACGGCCGCACCTCGCGAGCAGGCCGCCCGCTATCAGTCCTTGCCGCCCGCCGTGATCCTCGACATCGACGAGACGCTCCTGGACAACTCCGGCTACCAGGCATGGATGGCCCTGAAGGACACCACCTTCGATCCCAAGACCTGGAACGCCTACGTGAACACGGTGACCTCGCAGGCCATTCCGGGCGCCGTCGAGTTCGCCACCTACGCGGCGGCCCGTGGCGTGAAGGTGTTCTACGTCTCCAACCGCACGGCCGAGGAAGAACCGGCCACCCGGAAGAACCTCGAGAAGCTCGGCTTTCCGCTCGACGACAAGATCGACACGGTGCTGAGTGCGCGCGAGCAGCCCGACTGGGGCTCCGCCAAGGGCACTCGGCGCGCCTTCGTGGCGAAGAGCTACCGGGTGCTGCTCAACGTGGGCGACAACTTCGGCGACTTCGTCGACGAGTACCGGGGCACCGAGGCCGAGCGGCTGAAGGTCCTCGAGGGGCACAAGCATCGCTGGGGCCGCGAGTGGATCATGCTCCCCAACCCGGCCTACGGCTCGTTCGAGTCCGCGCCGTACCAGCACGACTTCAAGCTGTCCAACGAAGACCGACGCAAGGCCAAGCGTGCCGTGCTCGACGCGTGGCCGGGCCCGTGAGGAACCCATCATGACTGTCGAGTTCGGTGTCCTGATCCCAACGCGCGAGGCGATCATGTCCGGCCGGCCCGAGACCGGACCGCTGATCACGATGGCGGAGCGGGCCGAGGCGGCCGGCTTCGACTCGGTCTGGATCGGTGATTCGATCACCGCGCGCCCCCGCCACGAGCCGCTCACGCTGATGGCCGCCCTCGCCGCGCGCACGCGCCGCGTGCGGCTCGGCACCGGCGTGCTGCTGCCCGCGCTGCGCAACCCCGTCGTCCTGGCGCACGTCATCGGCACGCTCGACCGCGTCGCCGAGGGGCGGGTGATCCTCGGAGTCGGCATCGCCGCCGACACCCCGGCGATCCGGAAGGAGTTCGCCGCGACGGGCGTGCCGTGGGACCGTCGCGTGGGGCGCTTTCTCGAGACACTCGAGATCTGCCGGGCCCTGTGGACGCGCGACGCGGTGAGCTTCAGCGGCAAGCACTTCACGCTCGACGGCGCCACGGTCGAGCCGAAGCCGCACCGCGCCGGCGGCCCGCCGATCTGGATCGGCGGCAGTGGCCCGACGGCCTTCCGCGAAGCCGCGCGCTTCGACGCGTGGTTTCCCACCGGGCCCAGCGTGGAATTCTTCGCCGAGCACTTCCCGCGCATCCAGGCCGCGGCGCGGGCGGCGGGCCGGCCGGCCGGCGCCGTCAGCGGCGCCGCGTATCTCACGCTGGCGCTGGACGCCAATCGCGCCACCGCCGAGGCGCGCATGGATCAGTTCCTCGAGACCTACTACGCGGCGCCGGCGCGCGTCATCAAGGCGCGTCAGGCCGGCTACGCCGGACCGCTCGAGGGATGCGTGGAGTGGATCCAGCGCTGGATCGACGCGGGCGCGCGGCATCTCGCGCTGCGCTTCGCCGGGGGCGACCAGCTCACCCAGGTCGACGAAGTCGCCTCGCGGCTACTGCCGCGTCTCACTCGTCCGACCTAAGCACCAGGGTCGAGCGCGCGGGGCGACGTGAACGGGGTGGGCCTAGGGAGAGGACTCCGGGAACCACGCATTGGCAGGCCGACTTGAACCGGCCTTGGCTGGGCTCCACCTCGAGCGGGGCGCACGGTCGTAGGCGGCGGGAACGAGTTCCCGGAGCCCTCTCCCTAGGCCCACCCCGCTCACGTCACCTCGCGCACCCCACGCGTCTGACTGGGGCGACTCGCTCGACCTCAGCTCAGCCGGAGGGTTCGTCCTGCATCGGTGGCGAAGTGTTCCAGGGCGGCGGCGTCCATTTCGGGCGAAGGCCGGAGGATGAGTCGGTCGACGCCGGCGACCGTGTAGGCGTCGATCGTCGCCTGATCGGGCACGCCCGGCGTGGGCGGGGTGATGCTGATCTCCAGGCGTCCTAGTTCGGCGGGGCGGGGGTAGCGTTTGGCGGCATCGCCAAGGGCGGCGACGAACGTTTCGGTCGTTGCCACGTCCAGGCCGAAGCCGTACCAGCCGTGGCCCTGGGTCACGGCGCGACGGAACGCGGGCGCGGTGCGGCCGCCGACGACGATCGGCACCGGCGTCTGCACGGGGCGCGGCATAGCCTGCACGCCCTCGAACGCCACGTGACGACCCTTGTAGGCGGGCTTGGTCTGCGTCCAGACCGCGCGCATCGCCGCCAGATACTCGTCGGCGATCCGGCCGCGATCGGCGAACGACGCGCCGACCGAGCGCATCTCGGGCTCGCACCAGCCCACGCCCAGACCGAAGACGAGCCGGCCCTTGGACAGGACGTCCAGCGACGCCAGCTGCTTGGCGATGACCAGCGCTTGCCGCTGCGGCAGGATGATCACGCCGGTGCCGAGCAGGACGCGCTCGGTGTGGGCGGCGAGGAAGGTGAGGGCGACGATCGGATCGAGCAGGGGCATGTCGGGCGCCATCGGCCGTCCGGGCACCGGCGGATCCGGCAGGACGACGTGATCGGCCACCCAGAGCGAGTCGAAGCCGGCGGCTTCGATGGCGCGTGCGAACCGCGCCGCCGTGTCGGGATGGGCGCAGCCGTGGAGATTGACGCCGTGCACTCCGTATTTCATCGCGCGTCCTCCAGCTTGTAGAAGCCTTTCGCACCGCCGGCCAGGATCGCGCGCTTGGTGGCCACCGACAGCTCCGGCCGGTCCATGATCAGCTTGGGGGCGCCGGGGAAGAACCCGTCGGGGTGCGGATAGTCGGTGGCCCAGAGAATCTTGAGCGGGCCGATGTAGTCGGCCAGCACCGAGAGGCTGCGCTCCACCGGCTCGAAGGAGATCCAGCAGTTGCGCTGGAACAGCTCGCTCGGCCGGATGGTCAGCTGAGAGTCGTTGAAGCCCTGGTCCTCGAAGTGGCGGTCCATCCGGTCGATCCACCCCGCGATCCAGCCGCCGCCGGATTCCAGGAAGGCGATGCGGACCTTGGGATGGCGATCGCACACGCCCTCCCAGATCACGCTCATGGCGGCCAGCATCATCTCCATGGTGTGCGAGATGATGTGACGCGCGCCGCGCGTGGTGAAGCGATCCACGCCCACCTGCGGCATCCCGCCGCTGGCGCCCTCGTGCAGGCCGATGGCCACGTCGAGCTCTTCCACCTCCCGCCAGAACGGCTCGTAGTCCGGGTGATGGAGCATGCGATCGTTGTAGGGGTTGGGGCGCAGGAACGCCGCGCGCATGCCGAGCTGCGTGCGCGCGAAGCGCATCTCGGTGATGGCGGCCTCGATCGACTGCATCGGAAGCATGGCCACGCCGAAGAGCCGATCGGGATAGGGACGGCAGTAGTCGGCCAGCCAGCGGTTGTAGGCACGGCACATCGCCGCGGCCAGTCCCGGCTCCTTCACCGCGCCGGCGAAGAGGCCGACGCTCGGATACAGGAACGCGGCATCGATGCCGTCCAGGTCCATGTCGGGGATACGCGCGTGCGGGTCGAAGCCACCCGGCCGGCCCTCGACGTACTTCATGGTGGTCTCGTCGGGCCGCCCCTGCCGGGCCCCGATGGCGCCGATGTTGCCGAAACCCTTCTTGCTACCGAGCACCTGACCCTCGACGAGCAGCCGCTCCTTGCCGTCGGTGTCGATGATCAGGCGAGGGGCCCGGTCGCGGTAGGCGGGGTCGATGTATTTCTCCCAGATGTCGACCGGTTCGAGCACGTGCCCATCGGCGTCGATGACGTTGTACGTGCGCGCCATGATCGATCTCCTTTCGACGTTGGGGGCCCCGACATGGTCCCCCCCCCACCCCCACGCTCTGCGTCCCGGGAAACCCGAGACGCTACGCAGCTGTCGCGCGGGGCGCCCTGGCAAAGCCGTGGCGCTTCTCGCTACCCCGCCTACACGCCCAGATAGTACTTCTTCACGAGCTCGTTCTCACGCAGCTCGTGGGTGCTGCGCCCCTCGAACTCGATCTTGCCGTGGACGATGATGTAGCCGCGGTCGGCGATCTTGGTGGCCTGGTTGAAGTTCTGCTCGGCCATCAGCACGGTGAGCTGGCGTCGCTCCTTGAGCTCCTTGATCTTGCCGATCACGCGGCTCACGAGAATGGGCGCCAGTCCCACCGACGGCTCGTCGACCAGGAGGATGCGCGGCGAGGACATCAGCGCGCGGCCGATGGCCAGCATCTGCTGCTCGCCGCCGCTCATGCTGCCGGCCAGCTGCCGGCGCCGGGCCAGGAGCACAGGAAAGGCCTCGAAGGCGAAGGCCAGGTTGCGGGCGATGTCGGCGCGCGCGCTCGGCCGGTACGCGCCGAGCAGGAGGTTCTCCTCCACGGTCAGCTTGGGGAACAGGCGGCGGCCCTCGGGCACCAGCGCGATCCCCAGACTCACGATCTCCTCGGTGGTCTTCCGGGTGAGATCGATCCGCGTGCCGTCCAGCTCGAGCACCACCTCGCCGGCGTCCGGCCTGACCATGCCCATGATGCACTTGATGAGCGTGCTCTTGCCGTTGCCGTTGGTGCCGAGCAGCGCGACGGTCTCGCCGTCGCGGACCTCGATGGACACGCCGTGCAGCACGCGCACCGCGCCGTAACCGGCATCGACGTCGCGCAGCAGGAGCCTACTCGCCAAGGTAGGCCTTCTCCACGGCGGGGTTGCGCACGACCTCGTCGGGCGTGCCCTCGGCGATGCGCTCGCCGGCGTCGAGGACCACGATGCGCTCGGAGAAGCGCATCACCGCCCGCATGATGTGCTCGATCATGATGATGGTGATGCCCTGGGTGTTGAGGCGGAAGAGGATGGCCAGGATGTCGTCCACCTCGGTGCTGGAAAGCCCGGCCATGGCCTCGTCGGAGATCAGGAGCTTGGGCCGCGCCGCCATCGCGCGGGCCAGCTCGAGCTTGCGCATCTCGATCTGCGTGAGCCCGGCCGGGCGCAGGTGGGCCTTCGCGTGCAGGCCGATGCTCTCGAGGATCTCGTCGGCATCGGCACTGCCCTCGCCGCCCGCGCGTCCGGCGGCCGCGTATTCGAGCGGGATCCCCAGATTCTCGCGAACCGTCATGCTCGTGAAGGGCTTGGGGATCTGAAAGCTGCGCACGATGCCGAGCCGGGTCCGCTGGTGCGGTGGCAGCGCGGTGATCTCGCGCCCCTCGAAGCGAATCGAGCCGCTGTCGACGGGCAAGGCTCCCGAGACGCAGTTGATGAGCGTGGTCTTGCCCGAGCCGTTCGGCCCGATGAGGCCGAAGCGCTCGCCGGCCTTGACCGACAGGCTCACCCGGTTCAGCGCGGTGAAGCCGCCGAAGCGCTTGACGAGCCCCTCCACCTCGAGCAGCGGCCCGGCCATGTTCAGCGGCTCCGGAGCTTCCGCACCAGGCCCAGGATCCCTTCGGGCGCGAGCACGACGAAGGCGACGAGCACGACGCCCACGATGAACAGGTTCATCTCGGAGGAGATCGTCACCGTGGCCAGCTGCGACGCCGTGCCGAGAAGCACCGCGCCGATCACCGGTCCCACCCAGCTGGTGGTCCCGCCGATCATCGGCATGGCCAGGGCGTTGACGGCGTAGTCGAGCGCGAAGGCCGAATTGGGCTCGACGA
>Ga0075428_100002632_pt1 | contig 19531 bp, 17 predicted proteins | sample RhiMetdeltSRZDD2_FD_75291 | JGI IMG/M metagenome (GOLD analysis project Ga0075428, IMG submission 75291) | Populus rhizosphere microbial communities from Tennessee, USA - Rhizosphere MetaG P. deltoides SRZDD2 | ecosystem: Host-associated > Plants > Roots > Rhizosphere > Soil | place: USA... | reverse complement strand
CCCGGCGTAGACGTAGCTCCAGGCCGGCGCTGACCCACCCCCGAGACGGGCGAGGACGATCGCGCGACGGTAGAGGGAGCCCGCAGCGCCGAAGCCGCGGAAGGTCTCGATCGGATCGAGCACCTCGAACAGCCGCCGCGGGTCGGGGATCGAGTAGAGCTCCCCCTCGACGGTGCCTCCCGCGCCATCGACGCGGAGCCCCGGGTACGCCCCGAGGTCGAGGAGGCTCCCGGCGATCCGTGCCGGCACGCAGTCGGTCATTCCGAGAGCCGCGAGGTGATGGGAGCGCTCCTCTCCCGCCATCAGCGTGCCGTAGACGAACAGGTGGCGGACCGGCCCGGCGTGTGCGTCGCCGGCGGCGGCCGCCTCGAGCGGGGCACCGTCGAGGCCGTGGGCGTGAGCGCCGCGGCGGACGACGTCGAGATACGCCCCCGCGGGCGGGACGAACGCCTCGCGGTGCGCCGGCGCGACCTCGTAGAAGAACGCCGCGTGCTCCGCGCCGTCGTCCGTGAGGGCGACGCTCGCGACACGCCGGTAGCGATGGCCGCGGCTCTCCTTGTCATCGAGAAGACGTGCCGCGCGATCCTCGAGGCGGAACAGCACTCCTTCGACCGCGCACCCCGTCGCTTCGACGGCATCGAGGACGCCGCCGCCGCGAGACGAGGAATCGTGGGTGAAGGCGAGCCGGCGGTCGGGAAGGTAGGCCCGCGCGACCGGCGCGAGCGCGATCCCGAAGCGCGCGAGGTCCCCGGCGTCGAGGTTGGACCCGTACGCGAAGTACAGCATCGACGCGGATTCTAGGGGAGCGGCTCAGAGCCCGTCGCGGGTCTCCAGGACGAGCGCGACGAGGGCATCGAACTCGCGCTTGGCGCTCCGGCGCTCGGGCGGGGAGGCGAGCCGCCCCTCCGGGCCGCGGGCTTGCCGCTGCGCGAAGCGGTCGATCACCTCGTAGAGAGCGTCGGGGCCGAGCGCGCGGTGGCGCCGGGAGAGGCGCGAGGCCGCGTGCGCGATCGCATCCCCCGTGATCCGCGTGTAGGCGTTGATGACCGCCGAGCGAGCGCAGACGTCCGCGACGATCCGCGCGGTCGGCCGCCCGGACAGACGCGCCGCGCGACGGATCAGCGCGAGATACGCCGACTGGAACCGCCGCGCGCGCGCGAGCTTCGCCGGCGTCGGACGCCGGTCGGCCCGCGTGGCGTAGGACGACGCGGCGAGGTCGAGCACCAGCCGCGGCGGGAGCGGCTTCATCTCCTTCGCGAAGATCCGCGGCAGCTCCCGGAGGAGGTCCCGCGTCGAGTACACCGCGTTCCAGGTGATCCCGTCGGGGACGGTCACGCGCCCGCGCGCCGAGCGCGCGGTCTCGAACCAGGCGTGCGTCCGGTCGAACCTGCGGACGAGCGGCCGGGCGCGGGCGAGGAGCTTCGCCGCCATCCCCCCGTCGAACCCGATCCGGCGGAGGAGCAGGCGGTCGCGGGTGTCGTCGAACGACTCGGAGAACACCTTCAGGAGCGGATCGCGCGCGAACGCGCGCAGCGGCGTGCGGCGCCCCGTCTCCAGCGCATCGACGATCTGCGCGAAGCAGGAGACGATCGCGCGCGCCTTCGCCTTCTGCTCGGGGAGCGCGGTGGACCAGCGCGGCCCGTCGTCGAACCGGTACTCGCGATGGTAGAGGCCGAACTGCCGGACCGAGCCGTAGTCGATGATCGAGCCGTCGAGCAGGATGTTGTCGCCGTCCCAGTCGAGCCAGCAGAAGACGTACTCCCGCTCGAACGTCGCCGCGACGCGGCCGAACGCCCGCGCCACGTGCTCGGCGAAGGCGCGATAGGCCTCCGGGGCCGACCGTGCGGGGGTCAGCATCCCGTTGGCCCGCTCGCGCCCGACCGCGTAGTCCATGGCCGCCCGTAGACGGACGAGGTCGTTCTGCTTGAGCGGGGCGAAGAGGTGCGACGGGCGCAGGAGGTTCTTCGCCGCGCGGACGTTGATCGCGAAGCCTCCCGGGAGCGCCAGCACGGCGAGCACCCGCTCGGTCGCGATCCCGTTCCGATGGAACGTCTCGCTCATCAGCGCGGCGCCCAGCCCTTCCTCGATCGACGCCGTGCCGCAGCCGTACGAGGCCCGGCGGCTCCCCGTCTTGTAGAAGCGGTTCGTCTCCGCGGTCGCCGGGCACAGGCGGGTCACCCCCGTGCCGCAGCTCGAGATGTCCCAGGTGACCCCCGCGTGGCGCCACGTGCCGTTCCACACGCTGCGCCCGTCCCCCGAAGTGTCGCCCCGTCGCCCCGGGTGCTGGAGCTGGAGGTAGCGGGTCGCCATGTACGGGTGCGCGCAGCGATCGGCGCGCCTGACACGCAGGCCGTGCGCGAGGTCGTACTCGTTGACGATCACGATCGCGAAGGTGTCGAGGATCGCGCGGCGCAGCCCCGGCGTCAGGACGTCCGGATGCTGCGGCGGGATCAGCCCCATCTCGCGCGCCAGCCCGAAGTTGAAGAAGGCGACCGTCGCGTCGTGCCGGCGCCGCGCCGGGTAGTCGACGTGGCCGCCCGGGACCGCGTCGCGATACGGGTGGCGTCCGTCGATCCGCGAGAAGGCGCGGTACGACGCCGGACGATGAGGAAGAACCGAGGCAGCCACCCGAGAAAAGCTAGGTTCTTGCTGCATGTTCGGCCAATCCGCGGGCCGGCCGTGGCACGATGACCTCATGGACCCCCATCCTCACAACCCGCAGCACAAGCAGATGGCCGACGCGTCGATGGTGCGGACCCTGACGTTTCAAGCCGAGGCGATCTGGCCCCAAGAGGTCGAAATCTTTCGCCGTTACGGCCTTTCCGGTCCTCTCCGCGTGCTCGACGTCGGGTGCGGGACGGGGGAGATCACGGCACGGCTCGCGGAGCTCTACCCCGAGGCCTCGTTGACCGGCATCGACCTGATCGAGCCCCACCTCGAGACCGCCCGCGTCCGGTGCGCCCGCTTCGGCGGCCGGGTCTCCTTCCGCGCGGCCGACGCCTTCGCGCTCCCGTACGAGGAGGGCGAGCTCGACCTCGTCGTCTGCCGCCACATGCTCCAGGCGGTGCCGCGCCCGGGCGACGCCATGGCCGAGATGGTGCACGTGCTCCGTCCCGGCGGCCGCCTGCATCTGCTGGTCGAGGACTACGGGATGATCCACATGCACCCGACCCGTCTCGACGTGGACCGTTTCTGGGCCGAGGGCCCATCGGCCTACGGCGCAGCGACCGGGACCGACCTCCACATCGGCCGCACCGCGGTCGGCCGCCTCCGCGCCCTGCTCGTGGAGGATGTCGCGCAGCACTACGTCGTGGTGGACACGCTGCGCGTGGCGCGCGAGACGTTCGCGGGGATCTGGGAGGCGTGGCGCGACGGCTACGTCGACGAGATCGGCCTCCACACGCGCTTCTCGCGGGAAGAGGCGCTCGCGATGTTCACGGACATGCTCGCCTGCATCCGCAGCCCCGACGGCTACGCCGTCTGGCAGGTCCCGATCCTCACCGCCCGCAAGCGCTTGCAGGACCGGTGAAATCGGTCACAATGCGGAGCAGGAGGCACGATGCCGCGCATGCACTGCCTGGTTCCCGCGATCGTGGCCGCGGTGTCGCTCCTGACGCCGGCCGCGCGGGCCGAGACCCGCGTCTGGGTGGACCTCGCGGGGCGCGACGACACCATCCCGAAGCTCGGGATGCCCGGCATCGCGGTGCACGTCCAAGGGTTCGCCGCGTCGCCGCGGAGCGCGGTCGCGGCCGAGGTGGCGGACGAGCTGAAGCGGGTCGTGCACACCCGGCCACTCGGCGACGGGGAAGCGGGGGATTACGACCTTGAAATCCTGCTCGAGGCCCCGCGTCCGCAAGGCCCGGTCGTGACCGTGCCGTTCGCGGCCGAGCTGCGCTCGCGCGGCGAGCGGGTCTGGCGGATCACCGGGCGCTCGGAGGTCCGCGACGAGCCGGTGGATGCCGCGACGTTCGCGAGCATCGGACGGAACGTCGTCGCGGCCCTGGCGCACGACGGATGGGTCCAGCCGCGTTACGACCCGGACAACCCGCCCCCCGCCGCACCCGCGGTCAGGATCCATCCGGACCGCTAGGTGCAGCTCAAGGTCCTGACCTACAACATCCATCGGGCGATCGGTGTGGATCGACGGTTCCGGCCTCAGCGGATCGTCGAGATCCTGGCCCACCACGACGCGGATCTCGTGCTCCTCCAGGAGGTGGACGAAGGGGTTCCCCGCTCGCGGGAGCTGGACCTCGCGAAGGACCTGGCGCGCGACGCCGGCTACCCGCATCTCGCGGCGGGGTACAACGTGTCGCTCAGGAAGGGACGCTACGGGAACGCCATCCTCAGCCGCTGGCCGCTCTCGATCCATCGGAACATCGATCTGACGGTGGACGGGCTCAAGCGCCGCGGCTGCCTCCACGCCCGGATCGGGGTCGAGACCCCGCAGCGGGGGATCCGCGACCTGGACATCTTCAACCTCCACCTCGGCCTCCAGGCGCGCGAGCGCACGCGGCAGGTCGGGATGCTCGCGAAGTCGGCCGAGTTCAACGCCCTCCCCGCCGACGCTCCCTGTCTCGTCGCCGGGGACTTCAACGACTGGCTCGCGCAGCTCCATCCCGTCTTTCTCGAGATCTTCGGGTTCAAGAGCGCGATCCGGCACCGGTGGGGGTACCAGGCGGCGATCCGGACCTATCCGGCCTTCTCGCCGACCGGGGCGCTCGACAAGATCTACTACCGCGGCCCCATCCGTTTCCTCGGCGCCCGTAGCTGCCGGCTCGCGGTCTCGCGGGTCGCGAGCGACCACCTCCCCGTCATCGCCGAGTTCGAGCTGATCTAGCCGGTCGGTTGCCTTCCCGACATCGGGGACCAGATTTCCCCAGGCCGGGGTCCGTCGAACCGGCGCGACGGGAGGGGTGTCATGCGTAGGGTGTTGGCCATCTCGGCCTTCGCGGTCTGCGGCATCGTCCGGGCGGACGACGTTCCGGACGACGCGGCGCGGCGCGAGGCCGCCGTCCTGGATTGGCAGGAGCCACGGCTGCTCGCCGTCCCGTGGAGCGACGCGCCGGGGGCGACCACCGTGATCACCGCGGAGGAGATCGAGCGCTCCGGCGCCGCGAACATCTTCGATCTCCTGCGCCGCGTTCCCGGCGTGGACATCCGGTACACGCCGATGGGCGGCCACATCTCGATCCGCTCGAACGGCTCCTCCCCCTTCTCCGAAGAAGTGCTCATGCTGATCGACGGCTCGCCGTACAACAGCCCCGACAAGGGGGGGTTCCCGGGGCACCCGAACTACACCGGCTTCTTTCCCCTCGACCGGATCTCCCGCATCGAGGTCATCCGCGGGCCGATCTCGGTGATCTACGGCGCGAACGCGTTCGGCGGCGTGGTCAACATCGTTTCCAAGCAGGCGGCCGACGCGATGGGCGACCGCGCCGAGGGAACGACCTACGGCGGGAAGGTGGTCGCGGGGAACGAGGACATCGCGGGCGCGCGCGGCAACTTCGGCTGGGTGAGCGCGTCGTCCTCGGTCGCGGTCGAGGCCGGGGTCCTCCGCGGGAACACGCCCATCCGTATGAACGGCGACGCCGAGCACGAGCGGGGGGACGTCTACGTCTCGGGGGCGCTCGGCGGGCTCTGGGGCTCCGTGCTCCATCAGGAAAGCAAGTACGGCTCGTTCTCCTTCGAAGGCCTGCCGACCATTCCCGCGCACAACAACGTGGACATCGCCGACCTGCACTACGACGTCCGCGCGGGGCGCGCGATCCTCCGCGCGTCGGCGACTTTGAACCGCTACCGCGGGACGACCTGCGCGAACTGCCACAACAACCAGAGCGGCCCTCCGGACGACGCCGTCACGAGCGACGTCGGGAGCGAGCGGGAGACGGACAGCCGCGTCCGCGTGGCGCTCCGTTCGGACATCACGCTCAGCGACCGGCAGGACCTCAACGCCGGGCTCGAGCTGTTCCGGGACGAGGTCGAGCGGCGGATCGTCGTCCAGGCGGGGGCCGAGCACGAGCTCGACGGCGGGGGGGCGTTCGTCCAGCACCAGTGGCACGCGCGGAGCGGACAGTTCCACCTGCTGACCGGTCTCCGCGTGGACACCCTCGAGGGGCTCGACGCCGCCGTGTCGCCCCGCGTCGCGGCCGTGATCGAGCCGAACGCCGATCTGAGCGTCCACGTCTCGTGGAGCCGCGCCTATCGCGCGCCCACCTGGAACGAGCGGTTCATCCGGCAGCGGTTCCTTCCATTCGATCTCGCGCCGAACCTGATCCTCGTCATCCAGGGGAACCCGGATCTCGACCGGGAGCGGATCGACTCGGCGCAGTCGGGTGCCGCCTGGCGTGTGGGAGGACGCACCGTGCTCCGGGTGGACCTCTACGCGAACCGCGTGTACGACTTCATCTACCGGGCCAACACCGTTTTCGTCCCCGGCACGCCGAACGAGATCCGCCAGCCCTTCGCGAACAAGACCGAGCCGTTCTCCGTGCGCGGCGGGGAGGCGACGGTGCTCACGCGTCCCGTCGCGCCGGTGGCGCTGATGTTCGCCTACGCCTACCGCGGCCTCTCGCTCGGCTACGGGGACGGGGCCGCCGCCTACGCGCCGCGCCACAGGCTGTACGGGACCGTGGACTGGACCCCGGCGCCGCGCTGGAGTGTGAACGTCGGCGCGAGCTGGAGCAGCTCGTACACGGTCTCGTCCCCGAACGTCTTCGGGCTCCGGCCCCAACCCGGCTATTCCCTCTACGACGCGGCCCTCCACTACTCCCTCCCCGTCGGGCGCGGGCGGGTCCTGCTCGGGCTCGACGGCCACAACCTCACGGACGAGCACCCGTACGAGACGCTCGTCGGTCCCGGCATCGATACCGGGCTCCGCGGCCGGATCGTCACGGTCGGCGCGACGCTCGAATTCTGACGATGCGGATGGGCGTCCTCCTCGGCTTCCTCATGCTCGTCGCCGCGAGCGTCGAGCCTCCGGCGGCCGCGCGGACGGTCGTGCTCGTGTCCCCCGGGCCGCAGGCCTACCTGGACGCGGCGGAGGGGGCGCGCGAAGCGCGCGGGGAGGACGCGGTGGGGGGCGTCGAGACGATCGTGCTCGACCAGCACGACGACCGCGCCGCGGGGGAGTCGGTCCGTGAGGCGGACGTCGTCATCGCGGTCGGCTCGCGCGCGGCCCGTCTCGCGCGCGAGCGCGCGCCGGAGACGCCGCTGGTCTACGCGATGGTCCTCGATCCGGCGTCCGTCGGCCTGGCCGCCCCGGGGGAGGTCCCCGCAAACAAGAACACGGGCGTCACCATGGACGTCTCGACCGACCGCCAGTTCGAGCTGCTCCGTCAGATCGCGCCGGGAGTGCGGCGGGTCGGCGTGCTGTTCGACCCCGCGGTCTCCGGGCCGCTCGTGCGGGCCGCGAGGCCGATCGCCCGAGCGCACGGCATGGAGCTGGTGGCGCAGGCGGTCCGCGACGACGGGGCGGTCGTCGGCGCGGCCAACCTCCTGCTCGGCTCCGTCGACGCGCTGTGGGTCGTCGCCGATCCGACGATCCTGACGCAGGCGAACGCGCGCGCCCTCATCCTCATCGCCCTCCGGACGCGCAAGCCGCTCATCGCCCTGTCCGAGGGGTTCGTCCGCACGGGGGCGCTCGTCGCCCTCGCCGCGGACCCGCGTGAGGTCGGACGCCGCGCCGGCTCGATGGCCCGCCGGATCGCCGACGGCACGCCGGTGCGGGACCTCGCCCCCGAGGCCCCGCCGCGTCTCGACCTCTTCATCAACCGCGCCACCGCCGAGCACATCGGCCTCCCCGTCCCCGCCGAGCTGATCGAGCGGGCGCGCACGGTGTTCCCGACGCCATGAGCCGCATCGCCGCCCTCACCCGCAGCCTCGCCTTCCGCCTCGCGGCGCCGCTGTCGCTCGCGATGATCGCGATCGCGGCCGGGGTCGGCGTCTACCTCGGACGGTCGGTGCGCGACGAGGGTTTGCGGGAGCTGGGGGAGCGGGCGGAGCTGCTCGCCTCCACGCTCGCGGCGAACGCGGAGCTGCCGCTGCTCGCGGGCGACGCGGACGCCCTCACCGCGCTGCTCACCGCCGCGCGGGCGGATGTGGACGTGCTCGACGCGGCCGTGCTCGCGCGGGATGGACGGGTCGTCGCCCGAGTCGGCGAGGCGCGGCCGGGATCCGCCGGCGCGATCGAGGTCCAGCGTGCGGTCGCCACCGCGCAGGCCGGCTCGGCGAAGGACGAGAGCGCGTTCGCCCTCGATCGCGGCGCGGTCGCGGCGCGGCGGGAGATCGGGCGGGTCCGCCTGACGGTCTCCACCGCGCGCACGACCGCCCGGACCCGCAGGATCCAGGAGCAGATCGCCGCGGTCGGCGCCGCGCTGCTCGCGCTCGCGATCGGCCTCGGGCTCGTCATCGTGCGGATCGTCGGGCGCCCGCTCTCGCGGCTGGTCGAGGCGACGCGCCGCATCGCGCGGGGCGAGGTGTCGGTCCGCGTCGAGGCCTCCTCCCGCGACGAGATCGGCGAGCTGGCCCGGTCGTTCAACAGGATGGCGGAGGACCTGGAGAAGACGCGGGCCGAGCTGGAGGAGGAGCGGCGGGAGCTGGAGCGGCGCGTCGTCGCGCGCACGGAGGAGCTCTCGCGCGCGCAGCAGACGCTGGTCCACGCCGAGAAGATGACGGCGGTCGGGCAGCTCGTCGCCGGAGTCGCCCACGAGCTGAACAACCCGCTGACCGTGGTCCTCGGGTACGCGGGGCTGCTGGCCGAGAGGAACCGCGATCCCGCGATCCAGAAGAAGCTCGAGATGCTCGCCGCCGCGGCGGAGAGCTCGCGGAAGATCGTCCAGAACCTCCTCGCGTTCGCGCGGAAGAAGAAGCCGGAGCGCGCGCGCCTCGACGTGAACGACGTCGTACAGAAGACCCTGTCGCTCCGGAGCTATCACCTCCGCACCGAGAAGATCGCGGTCGATTCGCGCCTCGACCCGCGCCTCCCCGCGACCTGGGCGGACGCGCAGCAGATCCAGCAGGTCGTGCTGAACCTGCTCGTCAACGCGGAGCAGGCGATCGAGGCTTCGGGGCACGGCGACCGGATCGGCTTCACCACGCGTGCCGTCGAGGGCGGGATCGATCTCGTCGTCGAGGACAACGGCCCGGGGATCCCGCCGGAGGTCCGCTCCCGCATCTTCGAGCCGTTCTTCACGACGAAGGAAGTCGGCAAGGGGACTGGCCTCGGGCTCTCGATCTGCTACGGGATCGTCGCCGAGCACGGCGGGGAGATCCGCGTCGAGAGCGAGCCGGGGCAGTTCACGCGCTTCACGCTGAACCTCCCCGTCGCGCCGCCGTCGGTGCTCGCGACCGCGGAGCCGGCCGAGCGCGCCCCCGAGGCGATCGCCGCCGCGCTCTCCGTCCTGATCGTGGACGACGATCCGGCCGTCCTCGAGTTCGTCGAGGAGGCGATGCAGGGGGAAGGCTTCCGCATCGAGACCGCGCGGGGCGGCCGCGAGGCGATCAAGCGCCTCTCCACCGGCGCCGGGTTCGACGCCGTCGTCAGCGACCTGCGCATGCCCGACGTGGACGGGCGCGGCCTGTTCCGCTACATCCGGGAGCAGCGGCCGGAGCTCGAGGCTCGGCTCGGGTTCGCGACGGGGGACGTCGCCAATCCCACCTCGCGGAAGTTCCTCGAGTCCTCCGGCCGCCCGGTGCTGGAGAAGCCGTTCACGATCGCCGCGCTGCGCGACACCGTGCGCAAGCTCTCCGGAGGCGCGCGCTAGTACCGGTAGTGATCGGGCTTGTACGGCCCCTCGACCGGGATCCCGAGATACTCCGCCTGCTCGCGGGTCAGCTGGGTCAGCCGCACGCCCAGGTGATCGAGGTGAAGGCGGGCGACCTCCTCGTCGAGCGCCTTCGGGAGCACGTACACCTTCCGCTCGTACTTGTCGTTGTGGAGGTGCAGCTCGAGCTGGGCGAGGACCTGGTTCGTGAACGACGCCGACATGACGAAGCTCGGGTGGCCCGTGGCGCACCCCAGGTTCAGCAGCCGCCCCTCGGCGAGCACGAGGATCGAGTGCCCATCGGGGAAGATCCACTCGTCGTACTGCGGCTTGATGTTGACGCGCCGGATCCCGGGGGTCTTCTTCAGCCCGGCCATGTCGATCTCGTTGTCGAAGTGGCCGATGTTGCCGACGATCGCCTTGTCCTTCATCCGCGCCATGTGGTCGGCCGTGATGATCGACTTGTTGCCCGTGGCCGTGATGAAGACGTCCGCGGTCGTGACGACGTCCTCGAGCGTCGCGACCTGGTACCCCTCCATCGCCGCCTGCAGCGCGCAGATCGGGTCGATCTCGGTGATCACCACGCGGCACCCCTGGCCCTTGAGCGCCTGGGCGCAGCCCTTGCCGACCTCGCCGAAGCCGAGCACGACCGCGACCTTCCCCCCCAGCATCGTGTCGGTCGCGCGCGCGAGGCCGTCCGGCAGGGAGTGGCGGCAGCCGTAGATGTTGTCGAACTTGCTCTTGGTGACCGAGTCGTTGACGTTGATCGCGGGGAACAGGAGCGTCCCGGCCTCCATCATCTGGTAGAGGCGGTGGACGCCCGTCGTGGTCTCCTCGCTGACACCGCGCAGGTCCTTCGCGACGCTCCGCCAGCGGGAGGGGCTCGCGGCCAGTTCCGCGCGGAGCAGGTCCAGGATCACTCCCCACTCTTCCGGGTCGCTCGCCGCGTCGAACGACGGCACCTTGCCTGCGGTCTCGAACTCGACCCCCTTGTGCACGAGGAGGGTCGCGTCGCCGCCGTCGTCCACGAGCAGGGTCGGTCCGCCGCCGTCCGGCCACATCAAGGCCTCGCTGGTGCACCACCAGTACTCGGGGAGCGTCTCCCCCTTCCACGCGAAGACCGGGATCCCGCGCGGGTCCGCGGGCGTGCCGCCGGTCTCGGGCCGGCCCACGACGACTGCCGCCGCCGCGTGGTCCTGCGTCGAGAAGATGTTGCACGAGACCCACCGCACGTCCGCGCCGAGGTCGGCCAGCGTCTCGATCAGGACCGCGGTCTGCACGGTCATGTGGAGGGAGCCCATGATCCGGGCGCCGGCGAGGGGCTTGGCGGCGGCGTGCTTCCTGCGGACCGCCATCAGTCCCGGCATCTCGTGCTCCGCGAGGCGGATCTCCTTGCGTCCGAACTCGGCGAGCGAGAGATCGGCGACCTTGTGCGGCGTGCGGCCGGCCTTCGCGGCGGCGGCGAAGGGGTGGATCGAATCGGCGACGGTGCGGCTCATGAGCTTCTCCTGGATGCGGATCGTGCGTGACGTGAGGCCGACGCGCGGCGGACCGCGCGCGCGGCGAACAGCGCGGGCCCCTTGGCCCGCGGATCGGAGGGGAGGGGAACGTGGCGGACGCCGCCGAAGCCCGCTTCGCCGAGCAGCCGCTCGACGTCGGCTTCGGCGAAGCCGAGCCAGAGGTGGCCCATCTGCGCCCGGTACTCGTCGCGGTCGTGCGGGAGCATGTCCACGAGCACCAGGCGCCCCCCCGGCTTCAGCGCGCGGGCGACCTCGCCGAGCGCGACCGACGGATCGGCGACGTGGTGGAGGACGAGGAAGAGCGTCGCTGCGTCGAGCGAGGCATCGTCCACCGGGAGCGCCTCGAGCGTCCCGAGGCGGAGATCGACGTTCGCGTGGGCGGCGAGCCGCTTCTTCGCCGCGCGGAGCATCGAGGCGGACGCGTCCACGGCGATCACCCGGGAGACGAACGGCGCGAGCGCATCGACCGCCTGCCCGGTGCCGCAGCCGAGGTCGGCCACGACCGCGTCCTCGTCGAGCAGGCCGAGGAGCGCCGGCATGAAGAAGCGGCGGCCGAAGAGCTCGTCGCGGAGCCGGTCCCACTGCGCCGCGCCCGCGCGGAAGAACTCCTCGGAGCGGGAGCGGCGCGCCGCCAGCACGTGGCCGAGCCTGCGCTCGTCGTGCTGGGCGGCGAGCGTCCCCGCCGTCTCCTTCCGCACCAGGAGCCACAGGGCCCGCAGCGGTGCGTCGAGCCCCGAGGCCGCCATCGCGTAGCGGCGATTCGTCCCGTCGGCGCGGGAGGAGAGCCACCCGGCGTCGGAGAGCGCCTTGAGGTGGCGGCTGACCGTGGACTGCGGCGCCTGGACCACGCTGCACAGCTCCCCGACGGTCAGCTCGTTCCGCTCCAGGACGAGCAGGAGGCGGCTGCGCATCGGGTCGCCGAGCACCGACATCTGGCCGAAGAGGGCCGGGGGCTTGGTCATGTATCCATCCGCATATTCGGATGAAAGGATACACGGAGCCGGCGCCTTGTCAAGGTCCGGGGCCCCCGGCTATGGTGGATCCGTGCACGCCGTCGGGCTCGTCCTCGCCTTCCTGCTCCTCGCGGGCCCCGTTCCGCGGTTCACCGCCTACTTCACGCCGGCGTTCACCGACGCCGCCTACCAGAAGGAGGCGGCCGCGCGGGTGCTGAAGGCGTGGAAGGCGCCGCCGGGGGCGCCGGCGGGCAAGAAGACCGTGCTCATCGCGCAGATCGCCCGCGACGGCTCGCTCGCGGGTCTCCGCGACAACATGCTGACCGGATTCAAGCCCTGGGACGACGCCGCTGTCGCCGCGGTCCGGAAGGCCGCGCCGTTCGCCCCGCTCCCGAAATCGTGGCCCCATCCGACGATGGAGGTCCACTTCCACTTCGAAGCGGCGAAGAAGTGATCGTCAGGCGACCGGCCGCTTCGTCGCCGGGTCGTCCGCCCAGGCGACCTTCTTGACCGCCGCCGTGACCACGTAGACGCGGGCGTTGTTGCTCCCCGGGTCGGCGGGGATCACGAAGAACCCCTGCTTGTCGCGGCTGTATCCGGTCGTGAACCCCGCGATCACCTCGCCGTCGGCGAAGGTGACCACGATCTTTCGCCCGGGGCCTTTCGCGCTCGCGACGTCCAGGTCCTCGACGTGCTTGGAGTCGCCGTCGTAGGTCTTGACGAAGAACAGCGCCTTGAGCGCGGTGATCTTCACCGCGATGCCGCGCGCCCCGGCGTCCTCCCGCACGTAGAGGTGGAACATGGGCTTTTGCGGCGCGAAGTCCTGGGTCGTCCCCTTGATCACGCGCCCGTCCGCGAACCGGGCGACGACTGCGGAGCCGCCGACGGTGGGTTTGTCCACGACGAGACCTCCGATCCCCCTTGCAGGGCGCCGCAGAACCTAGGCTCCCCCCGCGGTGGCCGCAAGCTTGTTGACAGCCGCCGGGCGATGTAGGGAGCGGGGCGTTCGGAGGGCGGAATTCGGGGTCGCGGCGCCCGCGCGGACGCACGCGTGACGCGTACGGCCGATTCGGAGCTAAACCTTTAGACCAGAAATACTTACCTTCGAAGCGTCAACAAGCTAGCGGCCACCGTGGAGTTGGAGCTCGTGCTTCTCCTCGACGACGTCCGCGCCCCATCGACGCCCCGGCCGCTCCTCCGTCCGCACGAACCCCTCGGCGGCGTAGATGCGCGCCGCGGACGAGAGGGCGCCGACCGTCCACAGCACGACCGTGTCGTAGCCCGCCTCTTTCGCGAACGCGACGGCCTCGTGGACGAGCAGCGAGCCGATCCCGGCGCCGCGATGGGCGGGGTCCACCAGGAACCAACGGAGCTGCGCGGTCCGGTCGTCGGCGGCGGCGATCGCGACGCAGCCGACGATCCCGCTCGCCGCTTCGGCGATCCACAGGCGCTCGCGCGGCGACTCCCTGAGAGCGAGCTCCGCGAGCGGTCCGGCGACGTACGCCTCGAAGGTGGGATCGAAGCCGTGCTCGCGCGCATAGATCTCGCCGTGCATGCGCACGATCGTCCCGAGGTCGCCGGGGCGGAGCGTCGTGCGGATCGCGATGGCGTTCAAGAGTGAATCCATGAGCTCCTCGTCACGGCTCGGGCGTCACCACCCGGAAGCCGATGTGATGGTCGCCGTACTCGGGCGGGTCCTCGAAGTGACGGTACGCGGAGCGGGCGACGAAGCGGTTGCTTCCCCACCAGCCCCCCTTCTCCACCTTGACCGTGCCGCTCGCAGGGCCGGTGGGGTCGGTCGCGGCTGCCGCGCCACCGTAGGGCGCCCGCCAGTCCTGCACCCACTCCATCGCGTTCCCCGCCATGTCCAGCGCGCCCACCCAGCTCGCGCCGCCGGGGAAGCCTCCGACGGCGACCGCGCCGCGGCTCCCGACGACGTTGCAGAGGGAAGGGTCGAACGTCTCCCCCCACGGGTAGCGCCGGGCCTCGGGGCCGCGGGCCGCGAACTCCCACTCCGCCTCGGTGGGCAGACGGCCGCCGCGCCAGCGGGCGTAGGCGTCCGCCTCGTACCAGGTGACGCAGGCCCGCGGCTGACGCGGATCGCTGCCGCCGCAGGGAGAGGGGAGCGCTCCGGCCGGCTGCTTGCTCGCCCAGGCCCATCCCGCGTCCGACCAGAGGGCGCGCCTCGCGTATCCCCCGTCGTCCACGAACGCGCGGAAGGCTTCGTTGGTCACCTCGTACGCGTCGATCCAGTACCCCTTCGAGAGACGCACCTCGTGCGCCGGGCGCTCGGCGTCGAGCGCCGGCGCGACCCAGGGAGGAGGTCCTTCGCCGCGCAGGGCATCGAGGGCGCCGTCGTCGGTCCCCATCCGGAACGTCCCCGCCGGGACCCACACCTGGGCGATCCCCGCGCGGTCGCGCCGCTCGGCTCCGGGGCGTCGCGCCTCCTCCGGGGGGCAATCGTGGTCGCGCGCGCATCGGACGAAGCTCGCGACCGTGGCCTTGTCCTCCTCGGACACGCTCCCGCTACCACCGATCCGGCGCTCGATCCCTCCGAGCTGCTCGTCGGTCATCCGGGCGTACCAGGGATCCTCGCTCAGGTCGAAGATCGCGAGCGCGCGGGGATTGCTCGTCGGAAGGTTCGGGAGATGGCAGCGCCCGCAGGACGGGCTCAGGACCTCGCGCGTCCCTTCGGCCCACCGGTTGGTCTCGATCGCCACGGGGGCGGGTGACGGCTCGGGCGCCGGAGGTCGCGGAGCCGGCGGCCGGGAGAGGACCGCGATGCTGCCGAGAGCGGCGAGCGTGACCGGAGCGAGCGCGAGCGGTCGCACCGAGCGATTGTGCCCCAATTCGTCTCAGCGGGCCGCCGGGAGGCTCGCCGCGATCACGTGCGCGGCGAAGGGGATCTCGTACGCACCTCCCCGGGCGAGGGGCGCGACGGCGGTGCGGATGTCGCTCCGGATCGACGCGATCACGCGCGGCGTCTGCGCGGCGAGCAGGGCCGCGGTGCGGACGCCGGCATCGCGCTCCGCCTCGAAGACGAACTCGGGGGAGGGGACGCGCCAGGCGACCGTCTCCGTCCGGAAGGTGACCGAAGCTCGGTCGAAGCCTGCCCGCTCCAGGATTCTCCGGCAATCCGCCGGGCGCTGGTATGCGAAGCACGGCGGGCCCGGAGGCAGCGGCACCCGCATGTCCGCGTGCGCTCGGATCGCGGCGTCCACGATCGCCGCGCCGGGGGACCGATTCGGGTCGGCCCACACCGTGAACGCGAGGTGTCCGCCGGGGACGAGGACGCGCGCGGCTTCCCGGAACGCCGCGCCGGGATCGGCGAGATGGAGCGCCCCGAAGTTCATGACGACCGCGTCGAACGCCCCGGGCGGGAGGTCGAGCGCCTGCGCGTCGCCGACGCGGACGTCCAGGTCGGGCCGGCGGGCCCGTGCGAGCCGCACCATCTCCGCCGAGAAGTCCACGGCGATCGCGCGCGCGCCGCGATCGATCGCGCAGCCCGCCGCGTAGCCGGGGCCGCACGCGACGTCGAGCACGCGGTCGCCGGGGCCGACGCGCGCCGCGTCGAGCAGGGGGGCCACGAACGGACGCGTCAGTGACGACCAGGCGGCTTCGTACCGGCCGGCGACGCGCTCCCAGCCGTCGTGCTCGAAGCGGGTGAACGCGTCGCTCACACCGGCTCCAGCGGGCGGTGCTGACCTGCGGGAGGCTCCACCCAGATCCGATCCCCGGGGAGCACCTCGCCGCCCTCGAGCACGATCGCCATCACCCCGGCGCGTCGTGCGACGCTCCCGTCCGGGTTCCGGCGGAGCATCGCCGCCATCAGGCCCGGATGGATCCCGTCGAGCTGGGTGCACGGGTTGCGGAGCCCGGTGATCTCGAGGACCGCGCTCGCGCCCAGGTGCAGCCTCGCGCCGGTGGAGAGGGCGAGGAGATCGACGCCCCGCGTGGTGACGTTCTCCCCCATCTGGCCGGGGACGACCGGCATGCCGGCCGTGCTCAAGGCGTCGTGCATCTCCGCGTGGATCAGGTGGACCTGGCGAAGGTTCGGCCGCCCGGGGTCCTTCGCCACGCGGGAGCGATGCCGCACCGTCGCCCCGGCGTGGGCGTCCCCTTCGACGCCGATTCCCGCGAGGAGGCGGATGCTCGGCCGGAGGGCCTTCGCCATCGTGTGCGCGGCGCTGCTGCAGACCGCGATGGCGATCCCGTCGGGCGGAGTCCCGTCAATTCCGCTCACGCAGCTTCTTTCCCTCGCCTCGCTTGTAATGCACGGTCGCATCCCGGTTCAGGTTGCGGGCCTGCTGGACCGCCGGGGAGGTCCCCGGCTTGGGGCGTCCGAGCGCCATGCGCGCGCCTCGCCACTTCGTTCGCAGGTCCGCGACCGCGTGGGGGGGCGGACGATACCCGAACGCGCGGTACTCCCCGGGGGTGACGCGCCCTTTTTTCGCGACGTGGGCGGCGAACGCCCGCGTCCACGCGTCGAACGCGCGGAGGACGTCCTCCTCGTCCATCATGTGCTCGGCCTGGTTGTCGCTGTACTTCTTCCCGCGCCCGAACTCGACGTACCGCCAGAGCGGGTCCGGGACCTCGATCCCGCTGTACCGGCACTGCCAGACCAGGGGCGCGTAGGCGTCGCGCATCTCCCGGAACGGCTCCTTGTCGGGATCGAGGTAGCTCTTGTGCCGCAGGATCTTCGGCCGGCCGGACGCTCCGATCTCGTCGCCGCCCCCGTCGCCGTAACAGAAGAACGCCGCGGAGCGTCCCTCGAGGTGGTTGCGGCTGAGCTTCGACCACTCCTTCGAGTGCTCGAGCGCGATGGCGAGCTCCTGGTCCTTGTGGCCGATCAGGTCCTCGCGCGGGTTGCCGCCGTTCATGCAGACAAGCCGGTCGAACATCGCCTTGAGGTTGCTGGTCACCCCGTACCAGTTCACCGGCCCGATGATCGCCCAGGCGTCCGCCAGGTCGAGGCGCGCGTACAGATCGAGGTTCCACATCAGGTCCGGCTGCCCGCGGCTTCCCTTCTCGTAGCAGTTGCACGGCCAGACGCACAGCGCCATCGACGTGGACACGCAGCCGTTGCAGGTGCGGATCTGCTCGCGGTTCCAGACGTTCCCCAGGTCCTCGAGGTCGATCTCCCACTCCTGCGGGAGGCGGTCGGCCATGCGGAACATCAGCGTGCGGGCCTTCGAGTCGATCCCGGGGCAGTCGTACTGGCGCCGGTTCGACCCGGCGATCACGAGAACGCGGAACGGCCGCTCCGACGGAGGACGGTTCCCGTTCGCGTCGTCGGGCCTCACCCGGAGTTGTCCGGCGCGTCCTCGCCGAGAGCGGTCGCCAGGTCGATCTGGTGCTCCTGCTCCTGGCGGAGGATCTCGCGGATGTCCTCGGCGATCGCGTACTCCCCGAGAGCCTCGCATTGCCGCACCCGCTCCCGGTACTGCCGGATCGTCTCGGTCTCGTTGGCGAGGTCGAAGCGGAGCATCTCCTCGGCGTCCTCCGAGAGCTTCACCGGCTTCGGTGCGGCGATCGGCATGCCGCCGAGGTAGTCGATCTGCTTCGCGATGGTGATCGCGTGGGCGAGCTCTTCCGCGGCGTGCGTCTCGAGCTCCCCGGCGATCGCCATGTACGCGGCCCCTTTCAGCACCTGGGAGTAGACGACGTACGCGATGATCGCCTGGTACTCGCGCGCGAGGTCGTCGTTCAGCGCGGCGATCAGCTCTTCACGGGCATTCGGTTTCGGCACGGCCGGCTCCCTCCGAAGGCTCTTTCGGTCTCGTATCGGGTCAGCGCCCGCTCCTCATCACCGGGCCGGCGAGCAGCCGCATCAGCTCGCCGAGCTCGACCGGCTTGACCGAGTGGCTGTCGAACCCGGCGGCCTCCGACCGCTGCCGGTCGCGCGCCTGCCCGTACCCCGACAACGCGATGATCCTCGCGTCCGAAAGCCCCCGCTCGCGCGCCCGGCGGCACACCTCGTAGCCGTCCATACCCGGGAGACCGATGTCGAGGAAGACGATCGACGGCCGCTCCGCCACCGCGAGCTCGAGCCCGCGGCCGCCGTCGTGGGCGACGATGACCGTATGCCCCCCCATGCGGAGGAGCTTCGCCAGGCTCTCGGCGGCGTCGCGGTTGTCGTCCACCACGAGGATGCGAAGCGGCGGGCCGGTGTACGGGATCGGCTCCTCCGCGCCGTCGCGCGCGCCGGCCGGCTCGACGACCTGCGGAAGCCGGACCACGAAGACGCTCCCCTTGCCCGCGCCCTCGCTCCGCGCCTCGATCGTCCCGCCGTGCAGCTCGGTCAGCTTCTTCACGAGCGACAGCCCGATCCCCAGCCCGTCCTCCTGACGATACGACGCGCGCCCGACCTGCGAGAAGAGGTCGAAGACCGTCGGGAGCACCTCGGGAGCGATGCCGATCCCGCCGTCGCTGATGGTGATGACCGCGTGGGAGCCCTCGTGGGCGACGGCGATCTCGATGCGCCCCTCCGCGTCCTGGTACTTGGCCGCGTTGTTGAGGAGGTTGGCCACGATCTGGGTGAGGCGCGCCGGATCGCCGCGGAGCGTGACCGGCCGGTCGGGGAGGCTCATCGCCAGCTTGTGGCGGCGCGTGTCGATCAGGGGACGGCAGGTCTCGACCGCGTTCGCGACCACGGTCGCCATGTCCACGGGCTCGGAGCGCAGCGTGATCGTCCCGCGGGTGATGCGCGAGACGTCGAGCAGATCGTCCACCAGGCGGGTGAGCTGGCCGGCCTGCCGCTCGATCACCTCGCGGCACCAGACGAGATCCGGGTCCGTGCCCACCTTCAGGCGGAGGATGCTCACCGCGTTGATGATCGGCGCGAGGGGGTTCCGCAGCTCGTGCGCGAGGAAGGCCAAGAACTCGTCCTTGCGCCGGTCGGCCTCGCGCAGCTCCGCGGTCAGCTCGATCTGGCGCGCGGTGGAGGCCTCCAGCTCCGCCGTCCGCTCCGCGACCCGGGCCTCCAGCTCGCGGTTGAGCCGCTCCGCCTCCCGCGTCTTGCGGTAGAGCTCGGCGAAGACCCGCACCTTCGCACGGAGCAGCTCGGGGATGACGGGGACCGAGACGTAGTCCACCGCTCCCGACTGGTATCCCTTCAGCCGGTCGAGATCGGTCAGGTGCACCGCGGACACGAAGATGATCGCCGTCTTCTGGTACCGGGGGTGCTGCCGGATGATCTCCGCCAGCTCGAACCCGTCGAGGTCCGGCATGCTGACGTCCATCAGGACGATCGTGATGTCCGTCTTGAGGAGGTGCTCGAGCGCCTCCCTCCCCGAGC
>Ga0075428_100002631_pt1 | contig 19532 bp, 17 predicted proteins | sample RhiMetdeltSRZDD2_FD_75291 | JGI IMG/M metagenome (GOLD analysis project Ga0075428, IMG submission 75291) | Populus rhizosphere microbial communities from Tennessee, USA - Rhizosphere MetaG P. deltoides SRZDD2 | ecosystem: Host-associated > Plants > Roots > Rhizosphere > Soil | place: USA... | reverse complement strand
GGCCGCCCGGATGGCGTCCACAGCGGCCTGGGAGAACAGCTCCCAGACCTCGGCGTCGGCCCGCGTGTTGCTGCCCTCGGCGGTCAGGTTGTTGGGCTCGTTCATCAGGTCATACGCCAGGACGCCGGGGTCATCCTTGAGCACGGCGGACAGTTTGGTCCACACGTCGGCGAACTGCTCGACGCTGATACCCCGCGAACATGTCACGACCGTGCCGTCGAGTTGGCGATACCTGCACCCGTTATGTAGATCCACGATCACCTCGATGCCGACGGCATTGGCACGGCTCAACTCGGTCCGGAGGCGTTCGACCTCCGCCGGAGCGAGGTCGCCTCCGAGTTCTGGCTGGATGCGTTCCCATGAGATCGGCAGCCGGATCACCGACACGCCGTGGCGCGTCTCGAACGCGTAGGACGCAGCGGACTCGTTGCCCGCCTGGCCGTCATAGCCCTCGAACCACAGAAACGTCATGTTGTTCACACCGCGGTGGTACGGGCCGGCAATGGGCTGGGGCGCCGGCTGCGCGCAGGCTGCCAGGATCAGTGGGACGATCACGAGACCCGCGATGATCTTGATTGGGAACGGCATAACCAATTTCCGATATTGCCTCAGGCCGCAGATGTCTTGGGCTGCAGCTGTTGTTCCTCGGAGGATGGCTCGTCGCGCGAAGGCGGCCAGATCACGAAGGCCACGCACGGCAGGTATAGGAACACCACGATCAGCATCTCGGTATCCCACCCGGTCAGCTTGCGCACACCGTAGGCGGCCACCAACGACGCACTCAGGAACAGCGAGCGCTTAGCGTTCTGCGGAACCAACCACAGAATCAGCTGGTCATAGACGATCCGTTGGGGCACCAGCGCGGCGATCACAAGAATCCATGCTCTCCGGTCGCGCCAGCGAATGAGCGCGAGCAGCACCAGGATTCCCGGCAGGGTGAGAATCGGTGTGAAACCCGAGTAGACCTTCATAGACGGCACCAGCCAGTCGGGCGGCCACCACCAGGGACAGAGGATGAAGGTTGCGGCGATGACAGCCGCACAGGCCAATGCGCGCTTCAGGTTGAGTCTTGTCAGCAGAACCGGCAACGCAATGCTCGGTTTGACCGGGGCCAGCGGAAGAAGCTGCGGCAGATAGTAGGTCGCGAGTATCAGGGGCGCCCACTGCACATAGACCACACAGGCGACGTAGGCCGGTGAGGCGAAGGTCAGCAGCGGCCACAGCTTGCCTTCTTTGGTCAGCCCATAAGCCAGCAATGCCGACATCGCGCCGAAGAAGACCGCGGCGATAACGGCGTCGGGTGCCCAGGTGAACGGCAGGAACGGCATCGCGGTGGTGACCGGGTTCGTCGGCCACAGGTTGCCGGCGTCGTCGACTGTGACGGGCTGAACGTATGGGTCGTGACCGGCGATGATGTCGCGGGCGGCCTGAAGGGGCCAGGCCATGTCCCCTGCGCCCGTGCCACGCGCCACCGACGCGACGTACATCGCAACACCGGCGAGCACACCGATCGAGACGACCAGACTCCACCGGACCCTAACGGACATAGTGTGCCATTCCTCGATCAGCGAACTGCTTTTAGTGCATCGAACCATATTGTTGACAAATCAGCTACTAAAGAGATCTTCGCTCATGAGGGCGGTTGACGGTGCTGTCGCGTTTCTTGGGTGGTGCAGCGGGTACGTCACGTCAAGTGGGCAAAGCAGGGGCGCAAGTGCGGATCGGTACCTCCGGGTGGTCGTACGATCACTGGGCCGGCGTGCTGTATCGGCCAGGGCTGCCGGTCGCCAAGAGGCTGGCCCGCTACGTCGAGGAGTTCGACACCGTCGAACTCAACGCGAGCTTTTACCGCTGGCCCAAGGACGCCACGTTCTCCGGATGGCGAGAGCGGCTTCCCGAAGGCTTCACCATGTCGGTCAAGGCGCACCGGGGATTGACGCACTACCGGCGATTAGGTTCCCCGGAGCCGTGGGTGGAGCGGTTCGAGCGGTGCTGGACGGCCCTGGGCGACCGGCGCGAGGCGCTGCTCGTGCAGCTGCATCCCGGGATGGAACGCGACGATGCGCGGCTTGATCACTTCCTGACTGTGATGCCCGACTGGATACCCGTCGCGATGGAGCTGCGCCATCCGTCATGGGATGACCCCGCCGTCTACGCGACGCTGGAACGACATCACGCCGCATACGTGGTGATGAGCGGCGCCAAGGTGGCGACGATTTCCCGGGCCACCGCCGACTTGGTATACGTGCGGATGCACGGGCCTGCCCAGGACTCGATGTATCACGGGTCTTACCCCGACGATGAGTTGCGCCAGTGGGCCGATCGCGTCGCCGAATGGCACGACGAAGGCCGCCGAGTGCTCGTGTATTTCAACAACGACCTGGGCGGCCACGCGATTCGCAACGCCCGAAAGCTCAGGGAGCTGCTGGCGGCACCGAGTAGGCTCAGGTGATATGACAACGTCGTCCACCTTCGCCATCGTCGGCGGCGGCCTCGCCGGCGCCAAGGCCGCAGAAGCATTGCGCGACAAGGATTTCGACGGCCACATTGTGTTGTTTGCCGCCGAGGAGCACCTGCCCTACGAGCGCCCGCCGCTGTCCAAGGAGTACCTGGCCGGCAAGAAGGAGTTCGGTGACTTCACCGCTGCGTCATCGGCCTGGTATCGCGACCACCACGTCGAGCTGCAGCTCGGCACGGAGGTGTCCGCCATCGACCCGGGTGCCCACACCGTCTCGCTGCCCGACGGCAGCACCGTCGGATACGACAAACTCTTGCTCGCCACCGGCTCGCACCCGCGCCGACCACCGATCCCCGGCGCAGACGCCGACGGCGTGTACTACCTACGCACCGTCGACGATGCCGACGCACTGAATTCGGTGCTGTCCGAAGGTTCTTCGCTGGCCGTCATCGGCGGCGGTTGGATCGGCCTGGAGGTGGCCGCCGGCGCCCGAGACCGCGGCGTCAACGTCACGGTCGTCGAAATGGCCGAGCTTCCGCTGATGGCCGCGCTCGGTCGCGAGGTCGGCGAGGTGTTCGCCACCCTGCACCGCGAACACGGTGTCGACCTTCGGCTGGGAGCAACCGTGCAGGAGATCACTACCGCAGGCGGCAAAGCGACCGGGCTGAAGCTCGGCGACGGGTCTACCGTCGACGCCGACGCCGTCCTTGTCGCGGTAGGCGCGGCCCCCAACACGGCTCTCGCGGAACAAGCCGGCCTCGCGCTCGGCGACGGCGGCGTGCTTGTCGACGCGTCCCTGCGCACCAGCGACCCCGACATCTTCGCCGTCGGTGACATCGCCGCCGCTGAGCACCCGCTGTTCGGCACACGCATCCGCACCGAGCACTGGGCCAACGCGCTCAAGCAGCCCGCCGTCGCCGCGGCCGGAATGCTGGGCAAGCCGGCCGAATACGACGAACTCCCCTACTTCTTCACCGATCAGTACGACCTTGGGATGGAGTACGTCGGCCACGCTCCCACCTACGCGAAAGTGGTGTTCCGCGGTGACGTCGCCAAGCGGGAGTTCACCGCGTTCTGGCTCAACGCCGACGACCGGGTGCTGGCCGGCATGAATGTGAACATCTGGGAAGGACTCGACGACATCAAGTCACTGATCCGGTCCCGTGAGCCGTTGGGCGCCGCTTGATCCGCCGAGATGTAGCCGCATTTTTCGCGGTGGCCATCCTTGCTGCCGGGTGTGCGGATGAACCCATCATCAACACACCGGAGCCGCCAGCCCAGACCGGCTCCGCCGCGCCAGCGGCGCCGTCGACACCGGCCAGCAACGCGCATCTCGCTAACGCGTTCGACTACGTCGCGCACGTCGGCGACACCACGGGCTACTACTTCACCACGCCCAGCGGCAAGTGGCGGTGCGCGATTCTGACGCACCTCAAGGCGGGCTGTCAGGCGGCGAGCAGCTGGCAATCAGGGCTCGGCGTCCCCGATGAGCCGGAGTCGACAAACTCGATCGTCGTCGACCGCGATGGTGACCCACAGTTCCTCGCGCTGGAACAGCCCGAGTTCTGGCCCAATCCGGGACCGGCGAAGACGTTGCCGTTCAACAGGATCCTGGCGGCAGCGGGCTTTCGCTGCAACGTGCAGGAGTCCGGCGTGTCCTGTCAGAGCGAGGCGAGCGGCAAGGGTTTCACCTTCTCCGCGGAGGGGTTCACGCCGCAATACACGGACGTGCCTGCCGACGCGCCGTAACCGTCACGATGCCGTCGCGACGGGTTCCTTTCTGTCCTCGGCGTGGGCTACCTCGTCGAGCGGTTCAACGGTCTGCCCGCGCAACACCTTCCGCATCCGGTCCGTGTCGAGCTGGCCTTCCCAACGCGCGACCACCAGTGTCGCCACACAATTGCCAAGCAGGTTCACCGAGACCCGCATCGAGTCCATGATCCGATCCGCCCCGAGCAACAACGCCACCGCCGCCACCGGGATCGCACCGTGTCCGATCGCTGCCACCGTCGCTGACAGCGCCAAAAACGACGAGCCGGGTACGCCCGCCATGCCTTTCGACGTCAGCATCAGCACAAGAATCGCGGTGACCTGCTCGCCGAGGCTGAGGTCCACCCCAAGCGCCTGCGCGAGGAACAGTACGCAGATCGACAGGTACAGCGTGGCCCCGTCGAGGTTGAATGAATAGCCGGTCGGCACCACCAAACCCGTTGTGGTCCGGGAACATCCGGTGTCGACCAGCTTGACCATGATGCGCGGCAGCACGACCTCGGTCGACGCCGTGCCCAGCGCGAGGAACAGCTCGTCCTTGATGTACACCACGAACTGCCACAGGTTGACCCCCGCCAGAAACCAGGCGATTGCCGCAAGGACGAGGATGAAGAACGCCGCACCCAGGTAACAGGCGGCGATGAGTTTCGCGTAGCTGCCCAGTGATGAGATGCCGTACTGACCGATGATGTAGGCCATCGCCCCGAACGCCGCCACCGGCGCCAGTCGCATGATCCAGCCGATGACCGTAAAGAAGATGCTGCTGAGGTGCTCGATCAGCTCGAAGACCACAGGTGGCCCGTGCTCACCGAACTTCGCCAGCGCCAGCCCGAACAACACCGCAAAGAACAGCACCTGGAGCAACATGTTCTCGGCAAACGCGGAAAACACGGACGTCGGAATGATGTTGAGGGTGAACTCGACGGTGTGCGGCAGTTCGCCGTCCCCGGTCTTCTTGGCCACTGCCTCCGCGCCGGTCGCCAGCGTCTGCGGGTCGATGTTGAAACCCGCGCCTGGCTTGACGAGGTTTCCGATGACCAACCCGAACAGCAACGCGAACGTGGTGACGACCTCGAAGTAGATCAGCGCCTTGACCCCGATGCGGCCCACCGACTTGAGGTCGCCGACGTGGGCGATGCCTATCACGACCGTGCAGAAGATGATCGGGGCGATCAGCATCTTGATCAGCTTGATGAAGCCGTCGGCCAGGGGCTTGAGGTCGGCGCCGAATGCGGGCCAGAGCCAGCCGACAGCGATGCCCGCCACGATCGCGACCAGAAGCTGGACGAACAGCGACGAGTCCCAGGCCTTACGCGGAGCCACGGAGACATCTGTCATTGGCATCACGTAAGTGACAGCATGTGTCGGAACCATAAGCGCCGTGTTACCGGCGCGCTACCGGCGAAATATATTGGACCGGCATGAGGATCGAGACGGGACAGGTCGCCGTGGTGACCGGCGGTACCAGCGGCATCGGCTTCGCGATCGCCGAGGCGCTGGTGCGGCGTGGTGTCAACGTGATGATCGCCGATATCCGTGAGGACGCGATTCCGCTCGCCGTCGACGCGCTGGCCGGTCAGCGCGGGCACGCGGCCGGGGTGCGGGCCGACGTCGGTGTCGACGCCGATGTCGACGCGCTCGCCGACGAGACCCTCGAACGGTTCGGCCGGGTCGATCTCGTCTGCAACAACGCCGGCGTGGTCTGTGAACAGGCACCGACTTGGGAACAGCGACCGGCAACGTGGCGGTGGCTGATCGACGTGAAGCTGATGGGTGTCGTCAACGGCGTGCGTACCTTCGCCCCGTTGCTCATCGCGCAGGGCTCCGGCCATTTCCTGAACACCGCATCGGCAGGCGGGTTGATGGCGCTGCCGACGCTGGCCCCCTACGCCGCGACCATGCATGCGGTCGTCGGGCTGACTGAGACGCTGAATGCCGAACTACGTTCGGTGTCAACGCTTTTAGGTGCGACAGTGCTGTGCCCCGGGCTGGTGGACACGGCGCTGGGAGCCAATTCGGTAAGACTGGTTCCGCCGGGTGCGGCCACCACACCGGCAAATGCGGGTGGCATGCCTGCCGGCGCGATCAGCCCTTCGGTGGTCGCGCAAGCGGCAATCGAAGCCGTCGAGGCCGATCGGGTGCATGCCATCGTCGGCCCCGCCACAGATGTGGTGGTCCGGCAGCGGGTAGACGGGCTGCTGGCCGACCTCGGCTAGAGCAGCGTCGCGGTGCCGTCGCTGTTGACCTGCACCTTGACGCCGGCGATGTCTTCGCGAATGGTGACGTCGGCCTCCGCCGGATCAGGGATCACCGCGAGCACCCGCGCGTCGTCGCCAGTGCGCACGGCCAGGAAGGCCTTTTCTGCGGTACCGGTCGGGCTGAACGGCGTGGTCCATGCCTCCACCGTGCCAACACCGGACCACTCGACGACGGCCTTGCGAGTCGGTTCCCGGTCGACGTCGGATTGCACATCTTCCCAACGGAACTCGTGGCTCGGGGGCTCCGCACCGTACACGCCGAAGCTGTGCTTGGTCAGGTAGCCGCCATTGGCGGTGATGAAGCCCCGCTGGCCCGGGTTTGCGACCAGGCGCTCGGCCAACGTGGCGATCGAATGGGTCACGTAGTTGTTCCACGGCCCGCCGGCGAACGTCAGACCGCCGGTGACGGTCAGCGGCCGGTTCGGGTCGCCGACCGGCAGCCCCAGTTCGTTGGCGGCGACTTGCACCGCGGACGGAAAGCATGAGTAGACGTCGATCTGGTCGAGGTCGTCGACTCCGACGCCGGCCAACTGCATCGCCCGTTGCCCCGCAACCCTGATCGCGGGCGAGCCGTAGAACTCCGCCCGCTCTCCGATGGCGTACGTGTCATGCGCGTCGGTGCCTGCGTACGGGAAAACCCAACGGTCTGAGGGGATTTGCAGATACGTCGCCTTCTCCACCGAGGTGAGCACCAACGCCGCACCCTGATCGACCATGTTGTTCGAGTTCATCAGCTTGGTGTACGGCCAGCTGATCATCCGGTTATGCGGACTGGGCTGCCAGATCTGATGCGGCGCCAACGGCTCACGGCTCCACGCGTGCGGATTCTTGGCCGCCACCCCGCTGAACTGTGACCACAGTTCGCCGATCCGGCGCAGGTGCTCTTCTGCTGTTTCGCCATTGGCGATCCGCAGGGCCTGCTCGAACATGGGATAGACAAAGGCCGGCCGATCCAATTTGATCCGCAGCTCCGCGGGCCCGGCCATCGGCACGCCTTCATCGACGCCTTCGGCCATCGGAACCGTCTCGTCCTGGCTCGTCCAGTCGGGCTTGGCGCCGCTCGCACGCAATCGCGTTCGGGTGCGCCAGGTTTCGGCGCCGGCGATCAGCACTGCGTCGGCACGGCCGGTCTGGATGTCCAGGCATGCCTGGTTGACGAGAGTCTGCGGCACGTTACCGCCCACTCCGGTGTAGCGGGTCGCGGCGTCCTTGGCACGCAGGCGTTGGGCCAGCAGCAGCCCTGGATCGCGATAGCGCCACGACAGCACGCTCACCACACGGATCGAGTCGACGGCCTCGAGCACCCGAGGATCCGCTGCGGCGCGGGCGGCCGCCACCATCAGGTCGACTGGCTCCACCCCTGGATGGTCGTCATGCTGGTTGACCTGGCCGTAGCCGATGAGTACCGGCGTCCTGGGGTCGATGGGCATGGGTACTAGTTTGACGGGCCGGCCCGACAGATCGATATCAGGGTCTCCCCCGATGAGTGAACAGGACGCCGTCGGTGATCAGTCGATCGATCTCATCGGCGTTCATGGCGAGCAGTTTCTGGCAGATCTCGCGGGTGTGCTCGCCGGGCATCGGTGCGGGCCGAAGCTCGGCGGGTGGAATGTTCCGGTACGGCGCGGGCCGGGTTTCGGTGGGCATCGGCGCGCCGAACAGCGGATGAGTCATGTCGCTGAACAGTTTTCGGAATGTGATCTGCGGATCGGCCAGCACATCGACAGCGCGGTTCATCGGCGCGGCGGGCACTCCCGCGCGCTGTAATAGGTGGGCTACTTCCGCTTTGTCACGCGTGCGCGTCCACTCGGACACGCCAGTGCCACCGGTTACTGAGGACAGCGCTGCGCGGTCGTCGTCGTCGCGCAGCGATATCACGCACCACTCGTCGTCGCCGTCACACGGATACACGCCGTGCACTGCAGTGTCGTCGGCCACCGGCAGGTTCGCAGCGCGCGCTGCCTCGGCGACATAGGCGGGAGCAAGCTGGTTTACCGCCGCTTCGGCTTGCGAAATGTGCACGTGCGCACCGGTTCCGGTGCGGGCACGGCCAACCACGGCAGCCAACGCGGCGATCGCGGTGAGCCTGGCCGAGACGTGGTCGGGAAAGATCGTGGTGGCGTCGTAGAAACTGTTGCGAGACGCATGATCGGCGCTCCACAGCCAGGTCACCCCGGTGGTGGCCCGCACCAGCGGGCCGTATCCCAGCCGCGCACTCCATGGGCCGGTGGCCCCGAACGCGCTGCTCTCGGCGAGCACGATACGCGGGTTGAGCTCGCGCAGGCGTTCGTAGGAAAACCCCAGCGCCGCAAGCGTCCCCGGCTTGAAGTTGGCGAATACCGCGTCGGCACTTGTGACCAGTTTCTCGAACAGAGCGGCGCCGGCCGGGTGTCGCAGGTCCAGACCCAGGCTGTATTCATTGCGGTGGGTCAGCGCCCAGGATCTGCTCATCACCTGGCCCGGCGGCGTCTGGCGCAGGCCGTCGGGATAGGCGGCGCTCTCGACTTTGATGACCTCGGCGCCGAGGTCGGCGAACAGCCGGCCCAGTTCCCCGCCTGCCACGATCACCCCGAGGTCGAGGATTCGCATGCCGTCAAACGGCCGGCCGGCCGCACCGCTCACCACTGCGGTTTCGGAACGCTCTGTCGCCCAGGTGGGTTCGTCTGCACCGACGGACGGCGCGGTGGTCGTGTAGCCGACATGCTCACCATCGACGACGAACGGTCCAACCGGAACGGAGACACCGGCTTCGACGTCGGTCAGCGCCCCGACCGCACGGAAGTGCTCCGACGACAGCGCCTGCGCGGGCGTGAGCACCGCGGCAATCGGCACGCCGCGACGTTGGCCCTCGGCCACCAGGTCGTGCATCGCCCCCGCGGCGAACAGCTCCGCGATGGCCTCGTTCAGTTCACGCGACGCCGCGTAGCGCGCCGCGATGGTGTCGAACTTCGGATCGGCGAACCGCTCGGGTTCACCGAGCCACGCGCGCATACCCCGCCACTGCCGAGGCGAGAGCAGGCAGATCCGCACGTATCCGTCCCGGCACGGAAATATCGGGTAGATCTGCTGATTTCGCGGCCTGCCCCGCCACAGCTCGTAGGACCGCTTCACGCCGACAGCCGCCTGGCCCTCGGATCCGAACGGCGGATCGAGTGACTGCACAACCGCCTCGAATCGCGAAAAGTCGATGTATTCGCCTGTGCCGCAACGTAACCGGTGGTAGTAGGCGGCCAGGGCGGCCCACGCGGCCTGCACGGCGGCGGTCGCCGATGCGACTCCCAGTGGCGGCAGCACCGGTGTTCCCGTCGTCGGCCCGGTCCGCGACAACGCGGTCGACATGGCGTACAGCACCGGATCGGTCGCTTGCCATGAGGCGTATGGACCTGACGTCCCGAAGTCGGTGACGGACAAGGCAACCAGATGGCCGAACCGGTCGGCCAGCGCCGCACACGACGTGCCGTACGCGGCTGCGCGACCGCCGCCGTCCACCACGATGTCGGCGGTGCCGGCCAGCTCGACCAGACGGTCACGGTCGGCTGCACTGTCCGGATCCAGCACGGCGCTGCGCTTGTTGGCGTTGTGCAGTGCGAACGGGATGCTGACGCCCGCCACAGCGGGCGGCGCGTGGCGCGCCGGGCTGCCCGCAGGCGACTCGATCTTCAGCACGTCGGCGCCGAGGTCGGCGAACAACCTGCCCACGGCGTCGGATTCGGCACCGCCGAGATCGAGCACCCGAAGCTGCCCGAGCAGGCCGTTGCTCACCGGGTCAGCAACCGTTCCACCCAGTCCAGGTGGGCGTCTGTCCCGGTCGCCACATACATCAGGTCGATGAACGCGTCCGGGTAGCCGTTGTCGGCCAGCAGCTTCACGGCGTCGGCGACCTTGTCCACGGCAGTGCCTTCCGCGACGTTGACCCGCACATAGGTGTGGATCGCCGACGGATCGCGACCCGCCGCCCGCGCCGCGTCGTCGATCGTCTGCCGCTGCCAGTTGAGCATCTCCAGGCTCACTACGTCCGGCACGCTGACGCCGGCCATCCAGCCATCAGCGCGCTCACCGACCCGCTTGAGTCCGGGCGCCGTGAATGCGCCGAGGTAGACCGGCGGACGCGGCCGCTGGACCGGCTTGAGGTCGACCCACGATTCGCCGATCGTCCAGCGCTCACCGTCGTGCCGAGCCGGGTTGGCGGTCCACAGGGCGTCGAGCGCGTCGAGGATTTCATCGAGTTGGGCGCCGCGGCGGTGAAACGGCGCGCCTGCGGCTTGATACTCCTCCGGAGACCAGCCGATGCCGAACCCGGGCAGCAGCCGACCGCCGCTGATCACGTCGATGCTCGTCAATTGGCGGGCCAGCTGGGCGGGCGGATACCAGGGCGCGACGAACACGCTGCTGCCCAGCCGCGCCGTGGTGGTCGCCGTTGCGGCCACCGTCAACGCGATGAATGGATCCAGGTTGGCGCGGAACTGCTCGGGGATGGTGTCTTTGCCGCCATAGCCCACCGTGGGGGTGACGGCCGCCAGCAGCCGGTCCCCCACCCAGAGGCTGTCGGCGCCGAGTTGTTCGGCCGTCGACGCGAACCGGGCAAGCTCTCCGGGGTCCAGGTGGGCGGACTGTCCGAACTGCGGCACCGCGAATCCGAGCACGACCGACAGGCTAGTGCTCGAGGTTTGACGATTCGGGTACTTGTCGCCCTAGCCGTTGTTCACCTGCCGAGACGATGATGAGCCAGATGACCACCCAGGCCCTGTCCCCCACGCTTTCCGACTCTGAACTCGACCTGATCAACGCCTACTGGCGGGCCGCCAACTACCTGTCGGTGGGCCAGATCTACCTGCTGGACAACCCGTTGCTGCGCGAACCGCTCGCGCCCGAGCACATCAAGCCGCGCTTGCTCGGGCATTGGGGTACCACACCCGGGCTGAACCTCATTTACGCCCACCTCAACCGCGTCATCCGCCACCGCGACCTCAACGTCATCTACATCACCGGCCCCGGTCACGGCGGTCCCGGCCTTGTCGCCAACGCCTACCTGGAGGGCACATACAGCGAGGTGTATTCGGGCATCGAGGAAGACGTCGACGGGATGCGAAAGCTGTTCCGCCAGTTCTCATTTCCCGGCGGGGTGCCCAGCCACGTCGCCGCGGAGACACCGGGATCGATCCATGAGGGCGGCGAGCTGGGCTATGCGCTGGTGCATGCCTACGGCGCGGCGTTCGACAACCCGGATCTGGTGGTCGCGTGCGTGATCGGTGACGGCGAGGCGGAGACCGGCCCGCTTGCCGCCAGCTGGCATTCGAACAAGTTCCTCAACCCGGTGACCGACGGTGCGGTGCTGCCGATCCTGCACCTCAACGGCTACAAGATCGCCAATCCGACGGTGCTGGCCCGCATCCCGCAGGAGGAGTTGGAGTCGCTGCTGTACGGGTACGGCTATCGGCCGATCACCGTCGCCGGCGACGATCCGGCCAACGTGCACCAGCAGCTGGCGACGGCGCTCGACGAGGCATTCGATCAGATCGGCGCAATCCAGCAGGCGGCGCGGTTGGACGGCGAGACTGGCCGCCCGCTGTGGCCGATGATCATCATGCGCACCCCGAAGGGCTGGACCGGGCCGAAGGAGGTCGACGGCAAGAAGGTGGAGGACACCTGGCGGTCGCATCAAGTGCCGCTGTCCGAGACGCACTCCAACCCCGAACACATGGCGCAACTCGAGACGTGGCTGCGCAGCTACCGCCCGGAGGAGCTGTTCGACGAACACGGTGTATTTCGGCCGCAGCTGCGGGCTCTCGCGCCGACCGGCCAGCGCAGGATGAGCGCCAACCCGCACGCCAACGGCGGGCTGCTGTTGCGCGACCTCGACCTACCCGACTTCACCGAATACGCCGTCGCGGTAGACAATCCGGCGGCCGGAACCGCCGAAGCCACCCGCGTGCTGGGGACATTCCTTCGCGACGTGATTGCCCGCAACCCGGACCGGTTCCGGCTGATGGGGCCCGACGAAACCGCGTCGAACCGGCTCGCGGCGGTGTTCGAGACGACCGACAAGGCGTGGTTGGCCGAGACCGAACCCGACGACGAGAACCTCGGGCCGGAGGGCCGCGTGATGGAGGTGCTCTCCGAGCATTTGTGTCAGGGGTGGCTCGAGGGCTATCTGCTCACGGGCAGGCACGGGTTGTTCAACTGCTACGAGGCGTTCGTGCACATCGTCGACTCGATGCTCAACCAGCATGCCAAGTGGCTGACCCGCAACCGGGAGCTGCCGTGGCGGCAGCCGATCGCTTCACTGAATTACCTTCTGACGTCCCATGTTTGGCGCCAGGACCACAACGGCGCATCGCATCAGGACCCCGGTTTCATCGACCACGTCGCCAACAAGCGGCCCGAGGTGGTGCGGGTGTACCTGCCGCCGGATGCCAACACGCTGCTGTCGGTGGCCGATCACTGCCTGCGCAGCCGTGACTACGTCAACGTGATCGTGGCGGGCAAGCAGCCCGCGCTGGCGTATCTGGACATGGAGTCCGCGATCGCGCATTGCACCCGCGGCCTCGGTATCTGGGAGTGGGCAGGCACGGCCACCGGGGAGCCCGATGTGGTGCTGGCCTGCGCGGGTGACATCCCGACGTTGGAGACGCTGGCCGCCGTCGATATCCTTCGCCGCGAGCTGCCGGAGCTGGCGGTGCGCGTGATCAACGTCGTCGACATCATGCGGCTGCAACCGGACTCCGAGCATCCGCACGGGCTGTCGGATCACGAATTCGACTCGTTGTTCACCACCGACAAGCCGGTCATCTTCGCCTATCACGGCTATCCCTGGCTGATTCACCGGTTGACCTATCGTCGGGCCAATCACGCCCAGATGCATGTGCGTGGGTTCAAGGAGCGCGGCACCACGACCACCCCGTTCGACATGGTGATGCTGAACGACCTGGACCGGTTCCACCTGGTGCTCGACGTGATCGATCGGGTGCCCGGGCTGGCCAACCGGGCCGCGGTGTTGCGCCAGCGGATGCTCGATGCGCGGTTGGCCGCCCGCCGCTACACCCGCGAGCACGGCGAGGACGACCCCGGCATCTCGGGCTGGACCTGGGACTGGGACCGGTAGACTGGCCCGCAATGTCTGAGCAAGCCCTGTCCCCGCACCCCCATCCCGTGGTGGGCCAGCTTGCCGCATTGCACCACTTCCGTACTTACGTCGATATCGGCGTGGTGGTGGTGGTGCTGGCACTCACCAACCTGATCGCGCATTTCACGACGCCGTGGGCCAGCATCGCGACCGTGCCCGCCGCCGCGGTCGGGCTGTTGATCCTGGTGCGTTCGCGGGGCCTCGGTTGGTCCGAACTAGGGCTGAGTCGTGAGCACTGTAAGGCCGGAGCGGGCTACGCCCTCGCCGCTGTCGCGGTGGTCGGCTCGGTGATCGCGATCGGCCTGCTGTTGCCGTGGACCCGGCCGATGTTCATGAACAACAACTATGCGACGGTGTCGGGCGCGCTGATCGCATCGATGATCATCATCCCGCTGCAGACCGTGATCCCCGAGGAGCTGGCGTTCCGCGGGGTGCTGCACGGTGCGCTGAATCGCGCGTGGGGTTTCCGCGGCGTGGCGGCGGCGGGTTCGCTGCTGTTCGGCTTGTGGCACATCGCCACGTCGCTGGGGCTGACCAGCAGCAACGTCGGCTTCACCCGGCTGTTCGGCGGCGGCTTGCTCGGAACCGTCGCCGGGGTGGTGCTAGCCGTGGCGGCGACGGCTGCCGCGGGCTTCGTGTTCACCTGGCTGCGCAGGCGCAGCGGCAGCCTGATTGCGCCGATCGCGCTGCACTGGTCGCTGAACGGGCTGGGCGCGCTGGCCGCCGCGCTGGTGTGGCACCTGTCGACCTAGCGCGTCTTGCTCCTGGCGCGGAACGCGCGGTTCTTCAGCTTGTTGCCGCACACCGACATCTCACACCAGGTGCCGCCGTGATTGCGGGATCTGTCGTAGAAGGCCCACTGGCATTCGTCGTTGGCGCAGGCCTTGAGCAGCTTCCAGGTGCCATCGCGCTGGGCGTCACGGACGATCAGTAGCAGGTCCACCAACCGGTCGCGCACGGAGTCGCCGGCCGCCAGCAATCGCACTTCGCCGTCGTCGGCCAATGATGCGCGGGCTGTGCCGCCGTCCGCGACCGACCGCAGCACGGCCAGTGCCGATTTAATCGGTGGCGGACCGCCCGCGTTGTGTACCAGCATCGCTCGTAGCGCTTCGCGTACAGCGCGGACAACTTCGAGGTCAGCGTCGGTCAGCGCAGCCTTGGGCGCAAGCAGGCCGGTGTCGGCCAACCATGGACGCGCATCGGCCGGATCAGCGAGCCGGTCGGCTCCGTCAGGCAGTTCGACGGTGTTCACCAGCGACTGAACGAGCGCTAGCGGGCCGGGCGCCGGCTTCCGTTCGTCGTCGCCGGGCCAGTGGACAGGCGCTGGGGTCATGTGAGCAGTCTACCCGCTGCATGACCGGTATAACAGTTTGACTGGTTATGCATGACCGGTGTAGCGTGTTTGATAGTCACGAAGTTCAAGAGCAGATACAGGCAAGAGGTAGATGACCGTGCCGAACAACAAGATTTCGCCGGATCTTCTTTCGACCGCGAGCGACGCGCTGCGGCGGACCGCTACCCCGCGGCCGTCACTGGCGGCGCGCGTGACGGCGCGACTGCGGGCCCACCAACTCGACCGGCAACTCGCTGTCGGCGTGCCTGCGCCGGCAGGAAGCGCGCTCGCCGTTCATCAGGCGCGGTTGGTCACAGTGGCCGAGCGTGAAGCCATTGCACGCACGCTGCGGCAGGCGCTGGACGACGCGAATGCGGGCGCTGCGCCGCTGTCGTCACGGATTCCATTGCACCCCACCAACATTGTGGCAGCGGAGGATCTCATCGACGCCATCACGCTGCGGCTGCATTCGCCGCGGCCGGTGAGCCCACTTGGGATGGCGCGGCTGCGCGTCGTGCTGTCCGACGGGTCTGGACCGATGTACCGGTTCGGTCGCGGTGATCTCAGCGGCCGCCTCGGCGCCGCACTCGCGGAGCTCTAAACGGACCCGGCCAGGACGTTGGTCAAATCCCTGTGCACAACGATACGAAGGGGATGGGCGCGCAGATGCCCACCGAGAAGTACGGCGTCAGGTCACCGTTCCATGCCGGCGGCGGTGGAGGGGGTGGTGGCGGAAGTGGTGCGGCGACGCAAGTGTTCGAGGGCACGTCATACACGGTCCCCACGCCGCACTCGACTGCGTTAGCTCTGCCCGGTGAGACCAGCGTCAGGGATGCAAGCGGCGTGAGAATTGCCGCGACGACGATTGTCAGATGGACAACTTTACCCCGCATTTTGAGGCCTCCCTACTTCCCCGACCTCGGCGTATCTCACATCATAAGACTCGCCGGAAACCGGTTCAATGGAATTGACCACCGCGTAAAACCGGGAGCAGCTCGGGGTTCAGAAGCTATGCCAGCCACCAGCGATGTACTGCTTCCGCGACCGCGTCGTTGCGCAAGCTGACCGCGCTGGAGTGCCCCCGACAAGCAACTCCCGACCGGCGGGTCTTTCATTTCAGGCGGCCAAGCCTGCCGCCAACGACAGAAGGGTATGTCTAGACCATCAAAACCGCCGCGCCGGCGATGCGGCCCTCACTCAGATCGGACAGTGCGTCGTCGGCGCGACCGAGCGGATACTCGGGCGTCGTCACCTCGATGTGGTGCTGGCCCGCAAACGCGAGAAACTCCCGCGCATCGTTACGGGTGTTAGAGGTCACCGATCGCACTTGGCGCTCCTCGAAGAGGTGGCGTTCATAGTTCAGAGCAGGGATGTCGCTGAGATAGATGCCCGCGATGGCCAGGGTGCCGCCGCGGTCGAGCGCCTCGAGGGCGGGCAGCACCAGATCACCGACGGGCGCGAACAGGATCGCGGCGTCCAGTGCCACCGGCGGGCGATCGGTCGCGCCCTGCGCCGAGGCCGCCCCCAGTGTCAGCGCCAACTCGCGGGCTTGCTCACCGCGGGTCATGACGTGCACCTCCGCGCCCTGCGCGAGAGCCACCTGGGCGGTGAGATGTGCACTGCCGCCGAACCCGTAGATGCCCAGGCGGCCGCCCGCGGGCAGGTCGGCCCGCAACAGTGAGCGGTAGCCGATGATGCCGGCGCACAGCAACGGGGCCAGTTCGGTGTCGGAGTAGCCGACCGGCAGGTGGTGTGCGAACGCCGCTGGGACAGTGGCGAATTCGGCGTAGCCGCCGTCGGCGTCCCAGCCGGTGTAGCGGGACTGCGGGCAGAGATTCTCCTGCCCGCGGACGCAAAATTTGCACTGTCCGCACGTGTGCCGCAGCCAGGCGATGCCGACGCGGTCACCGATCGCGAACTCGTCGCCGGTGTCCGGCCCGATAGCGGCGACCTCTCCGACCACCTCGTGGCCCGGGATCACGCCCGGTCGGTGTACAGGCAGATCGCCCTCGGCGACATGCAGATCGGTGCGGCACACACCGCAGGCGTGCACGGCGACGAGGAGTTCACCCGGCCCCGGCCGCGGCATATCGACGGTGACGCGGTCCAACGGATGGGTGGTCATCGGGCCCGGTCGTTGGACTCGCCAGGCGCTCATGGTTGGGACGGACACCCTCCTATGGTGCTCGCCCGTCGAGAGTTATGCGCCCGCTACGTCTTTCGCTGCACCATGCCGACAATCCACAGGAGGATCACCGAGCCGAGAATCGCAGTGAACAAGGTGAACCACCAGCCGCCCTCGGCGGTGTCGAACCAGAAGCTGAGCAGGAAGCCGCCGATCAGCGCGCCGATGATGCCGATCACGATATTCATCAGAATGCCCGAGCCACCGCCCTTGACGATCTTGCCGGCGATCCAGCCGGCGATCGCGCCAATAATGATGTAGCCAATCCAGCCAACGCTTGTCAGCGTGGTGGACCGGGCCAGGAACTCGGTTGCCGCAAGTACGTCCATCGCAGATCTCCTGCCTATCGGCCGTGCCCAGCGGGCCGCTGGACCACGCTTGAAGGTATACCGCACGTGGGTAACGATTCGGGTTCTGAAATGGGCACAAACCGCGAGTCCGAGTACGGAACTCGTAGGAAAATCCCGACGCCCGATCGCACCTGACGGGAACTTTCAGCGCTGCCAGTCCGTCGGCGTCCTCGGGTTCGGCGGGTCCATGCCCTGCTTCATTGTGAACGTCAACAATCTGAACGGCCAGCCGCCGGGTGTGGGTCCGTAAGGGCCGACTGAACGTTGGCCGTTAGCCCGGCGGCAGCATTCCGGGCGCGCTGTTGGGGTCGACCGGAACCGGCACGCCGACGTTGGAGCTCTGGCCGGGCGCGTTCGTGCCGCCGGCAGGTGGCGGAGGAGCGTTGGGGTCCGGTGGCGGAGGAGGCGGCGGCGTCCACGGCCGGATCGACTGTGCGAGTGTGACGGCCTCGTTCTTCGGCACCGGATTGTTGGCGGTACCAAGCCAAACCACGAACCACCGCTCGGGAGTGCGCTGGCCACGCGGCGTGCCCGGCGGGGTGGGCGCTCCGACGACGCCCGCCCAGATCTGGCCGACAGGCTTGTTCGCGTCGGTGAACTTCACCTCGTAGTACGACGCGGCACCGTCCATGCCACCGGCATTGAGCGGGACGGTTTGTTGGTTGACACGGGTGCCGGGGAACGGCATGAAGAACTCACCCATATCCGACGCGAGCCGCTGGGCCGCCTTGGTGTTGTCGGTCTCAGCACCCGCGAACAGCTTCAGGTCGAGCCGTCCGAGCAGCACGCTGGTGTCACTTGGCGGCTGCGCGGGCTGGCCATTCGGCTGGGTGGCCTCCGCGGGGATCTTGTTGAGCAACGCCTGTCCGTAAGACAGCTGCGTCGCGTCGGCCACCTTCCAACCCGCAGGCACTACATAGCTGAAGCCGCCGGCGGCATTGTCGACCCGGCCCGGTTCCGGCGGAGGCGGAGCGGGCGCGTTCGGGTCGGCGGCCGGGGGTGGTGCATTGGGATCAGCAGGCGGAGGCGGCGGTGCGTTCGGGTCGGCAGGCGGGGGCGGTGCCGGAGCCTCCGGAGGCGGCTGGCCGTTCAAGAACGTATTGCCCGCCGGCGGCGGAGGGGGCGGGGGCGTCGTCGGATCGGCGTTCGCAACCGGCAGCGTAAGCGCCACCATCGTGGCGCCGGTCAGCGCCGCGATCGCCAGCGTCGTCGAGAGGCCCTTGCGGTAGTCGGGAGTCGCGTCCGGCTGATCCATGTGGAAGAAACTACCGTGTTACGCCCGTGACGCAAGTGCGAGTTGCTCAAAAAGTGCTCAGCTGAGAGATTGCTGTTAACTGAAAAGCTGCTGCGCGGGGGCCGATAGTATGATTGCTGACACGACAAGGCCCCCGCGCGTCGCGCGGGGTGATCGAACCCACTGGCACCCCCGTGGTTTGTGGTCGATTCAGACCGTTTTTCGCGGTGGCGAACCGGACCGTTACGGGCTCAGATGGACGGTGACCTCCTGAGCCTTGACCGAGAAGTAAACACGATCGCCGGGTGCCAGCCGTAACTCGGCCGCTGATTCGGCGGTGATGTCGGCGGCCAGCCCCGGCGAGCCGTCGGGTTGCTCGTCGGCACGCACCCGGATCACGGCGCCGCGGCTGTCGAGCTCGGCGACCGTGACCTCGACGGTGTTGCGGGGACTGCCGTGCGGTTTATCGCGATACACCGCGACCGCGGCGGGGTTGAACAGCGCCACTGCCGACTCGCCTGCCACCATGTCGGGACCCGGGCTACCGTGCCACGTCGTCCCCCACTGCGTCGTCAGTGTGCCTGCGGCGTCCGCGGTGCCGCCGACCAGGTTCACTCCGGCGAACCGCGCGCCGAAGCGACTCCTAGGGGTCGTCAAAACCGTTGCAGTCGAACCGGATTCGACGATCTTGCCGTCCTCGAGCACGAGCACTCGGTCGGCCAGGGTCAGCACATCGAGCAGATCGTGGGTGATCAACACCGCAGAGCGGCCGTCACGGGCCAGCACGCGGCGCAGCACCTTGCGCATCGCGGTGGCCGCAG
>Ga0075428_100002630_pt1 | contig 19548 bp, 6 predicted proteins | sample RhiMetdeltSRZDD2_FD_75291 | JGI IMG/M metagenome (GOLD analysis project Ga0075428, IMG submission 75291) | Populus rhizosphere microbial communities from Tennessee, USA - Rhizosphere MetaG P. deltoides SRZDD2 | ecosystem: Host-associated > Plants > Roots > Rhizosphere > Soil | place: USA... | reverse complement strand
GATCTCTCCGCCGCCGTAAACGGAAACGCTGTTGGACACGGTCGAAGGAGAGTTCACATTGACGTTCACGGTCGCGGTGATCGGCGGATAGCTCGCATTCGGCGCGAGCGCATCGCTTCTCTGGCAGTAAGGCGACGTGTAGGGCTGGTTGAGCGTGCAAATCCATCCGTTGCCGGTCATCGAGGTCAACGTCAGGCCATAAGGAATGGATTCGGTCACGGTCACTGTGCCTGTGCTGGATACATTTCCAACGTTCGAGACCGTGATCGTGTAGACCTTTCCGGTTTCGCCCTGAACGAACGTGCCGGTGTGTGTTTTCGTGATGGCCAGGTCGGCAGAGGGCACGATCGTCGTCGGATCACTGGCCACGTTGTTGGAAGTGTTGGAGTCGCTGCCGCCCGACACCGTTGCGGTATTCGTCACGCTCGACGGAGCGGACGGGGACACCTGAACCGTCAAATAGATCGTGTCGAAGTGATTGCCGCTCTGCAACGTGTAATTGGTCGTGCACGTGAGTGTGGCCAGCGTGCAGTTCCAGCCGTAACCGTACATGGAGCTCGCCGTCAATCCGTTCGGCAGATTATCTGTCACGGTCACCGTGCCGACGCTCGATCCTGCGCCGCTGTTGTTGACGACGATCGAATACTGTCCGGAGCTGCTGTACGAGAAGGTTCCGTTGTGGGTCTTGGTGATGGTGAGATCCGGACATCCTCCCATCATGACGCCGACACTGCCGTAATTCGTGATGGCCAGGTCCGCTTTGCCGTCGTTGTTGAAGTCGCCGATCTCGACATCGTTCGTGCTGACTCCGTACAGGCCGGAAGCGGTCTGGAACGTGCCATCCGCGTTCCCGCGGAGGATCGTGATTGCGCTGTAACCGCCGCCTACGATGTCCGCAATGCCGTCTCCGCTGATGTCTTCGATGGCGATCGCGGAAGCGGAATAGGGCAGGCTATAGCTCACGGCCGGCTGGAACGTTCCGTCTCCGTTCCCGAGGCGGATCTCGATCTCATAGTACTGAAGGAACGCGAGGTCCGGTTTTCCATCGCGATTGAAGTCGCCGGTCGAAACGCCGGACCCGCCGCTCGTGAACGTCACGTCGTCCGCGAAGGTACCGTCGCCGTTCCCCGTGAATAGCGCCCAGTTTCCGTAGTCGTTCGCGACCACGATATCCCGCGCGCCGTCGAGATCGAAGTCCGCGACGGTGATCGCCGCCGGATAGATGATCGTGCTGTACGCCACCGGAGCCTGAAGCGAGCCGTTGCCGTTACCGAGCAGAATCGTGAGCGTGCCCGGCGAGTAATCCGTGATGACGGCGACGTCAGGGTTGCCGTCGTCGTTGAAATCGCTGAGGGCGAGGGCCTTGACCTCGCCCGTCGTGGAGTAACTGGTGGAGGCCCCGAAGGTGCCGTCGCCATTTCCGAGAAGCACGGAGACCGAGCTGCCGTAATAAGGGAGGGTGACCAGATCGGCTTTTCCGTCCCGATTCAGGTCGCCGGTGGCAATGGCCCGCAGATACGTGGCGGCACCGCTGTAGCTCGTCGCCGCGCCGAATGTGCCGTTCCCGTTGTTGAGAAGGACGGAAACATTGTTGTTGGAAGCGTCGTGCGCCGCGGCGATGTCGGTTTTGCCGTCGCCGTTGAAATCGGCAATGGCCAGTGACCGCGGATAATACTGCGTGTTGTAGTACACAGCAGCGCCGAACGAGCCGCAGGTCTGGTTGCTCCAGATCACCGTCGGATCGGAAACGGTATTGTTGTCGGTGTTGGAGTCGCTTCCGCCGGAAACCGTCGCCGTATTCGTGACGTTCGCGGCGGCATTCGCCGCGACATTGACCGTCACCGTAATGGCAGGATAGTTCGATTGTGCGGCGAGAACGTCGCTGCGCGTGCAGGTACGCGTTGCGAGGGTGCAGGACCATCCGCTGCCGCTGATCGCCGTCGCGGTGAGTCCCGCCGGCAGCGTGTCCGTCACGGTCACCGTGCCGCTGGTGGCGAGACCGCCCGCATTGCGCACGATGATCGTATAGATCCTGCCCGTCGCTCCCTGTGTGAAATTGCCGGAGTGGGATTTCGTGATGACGATATCCGTGATCTGGGTGATGGTCGTCGGGTCGCTGGCCGTGCTGTTGATGCTGTTCAACTCGCCGCCGCCGCTGACCACGACCGTATTGGTCAGGCTCGCCGGTGCGCTGCTCGACACCTTCACCGTGAGTGTGATCGCAGGATAACTCGCGCCTGCGGCCAGCGCGTCATTGCGCGTGCAGGTGAGTGTTGCCAGGGTGCAGGTCCAGCCCGTGCCGGCCATGGCCGTCGCCGCGAGTCCCAAGGGAAGCGTGTCTTTGACCGTCACCGTTCCCGACGTGGCCGCGCCTCCGCTGTTCGTGACGGTGATCGTGTACGTCTTGCCCGTCGCGCCCTGTGTGAAGTTTCCACTGTGCGTCTTCGTAATGGTGAGGTCCTGGAGGGGACACGTATTGCGCAGGACCGACACGGTGGCCGCCGTGCCGTTCGCGGTGACGAAGTCGAGTTTCCCGTCCCGATTGAGATCGAGCGCAAGGACATCCACGGAGCCGCCTCCGGTCGCGTAGTTTCCGGCGAGGGTGAACTCGCCGCTGTTCGTTCCGGCAAGAATCATCAGACCGCCCGCTTCGGCGTTGATGACCGCCAGATCGAGCAGGCCGTCGTCATTGAAATCGCCCGTAATCACGTCCCGCGGATCGACGCCCGCTCCTACCACGGTGTAATGCACCGCGGGCTGGAACGTGCCGTCGCCATTTCCTCGGTGGGTCGACACGGTGTTGTAGCCGCTGTTCGCCACGACGAGATCGAGTTTTCCGTCGCGATCGAGGTCCGCGATCGAAATGCCGAGAGGTGTCGTTCCCGCGCCGGTGCTCGTCGCCGCCTGGAACGTGCCATCCCCATTGCCGAGAAGGATCGACATCGCGGCCGAGCCGCCTGCCGCCACGACGAGATCGAGTCTTCCGTCGCGATTGAGATCACCGGTCGCAATGCCATTGGGATCCGTGCCCATTGCATAAGGAACCGCCGCGGCGAACGTGCCGTTGCCGTTGCCGAGCAGGATCGAGACATTATCCGAGTCATGATTGCTTACCGCGAGATCGGAATCGCCGTCGCGATCGAAATCGCCGATTGCAATGGCGCGGGGAGCCGTGCCCACGGAATAGGGGGCCGCGCTCTGGAACGTCGCATTGCCGTTGCCGAGAGCGATCGAGACATTGTTGGAGCCGCTGTTGGCGGTCGCGAGATCGTCGTCGCCGTCGCGATTGAAGTCGCCCACGGCGATGAATTCGGGACTCGTTCCGACCGTCACCGTTCCGCCGGACCCAAACGTGCCGGTGCCGGTGCCGAGGCCGAGCGAAACATTGTTCGAGCCCTTGTTCGCGACTGCGAGGTCGAGGCGTCCGTCGCCGTTGAAATCGCCGGCGGCGAGCGACGATGGCGTGGTCCCGGCACCATACTGAACCGCCGCGGCGAGCGTCCCGCAGTTCTGCGAACAGGTGCTGTTGTTGAGATAAACGGAGAGGTAGCTGTAGCCGAGCTCCACGACCGCGACGTCGGGCCGGTTGTCTCCGTTGAGATCTCCGACGGCGGCCTGATTGGGAAGCGTTCCGGTGACGTAGTGCGTGGCCGCGGTGAACGCGCCGGTGCCGTCGGCCAGCAGGAGCGACATGTTGTTCGAGTTGCTGTTGGACGTGACGAGATCGGCGAAGCCGTCGCCATTGAAGTCGCCGGCCGCGACCGAATACGGACCGCTCCCGACGGCGTAATGGACCGCGGCGTCGAACGTGCCGTCGCCGTTGCCCGCGAGCACGGAGACGTTGTTGGCCCCGTAATTCGCGACGGCGAGATCGGGGTTGCCGTCGAGATCGACGTCGGCGATGGCTACGGACGAGGATCCTGTAGCGGCGTCATAGTCGACGGCACTGTCGAGCGTGCCGTCGCCGTTGCCCAACAACACGGAGACCGTGCCGTCATTGTAGTTCGCGGCCGCGACGTCAGCCTTCCCGTCGCGATCGAGGTCTCCAATGGCCACCCAGAACGGACCGGAGCCGATGGTGGAATGAACGGCCGCGGCGAACGTGCCGTCGCCCTGACCTAACAGAATCGAGACATTGCCGGAGGCATTGTTCGCGACCGCGAGATCCAGCTTACCGTCGCCATTGAGATCGCCTGCGGCCACCGAGAAGGGAGTCGAACCGGCCGCATAGTTCACCGCCGATTGGAATGTGCCGTCGCCGTTCCCTAACAGGATCGATACGTTGTTCGCTCCGGAGTTGGCGACCGCGAGATCGAGCTTGCCGTCGCGATTGAAGTCCCCGGTGGCGATCGAGAGCGGAGTACTTCCGACCGTCGCCTGCGTGCCGAAGGAGAAGTACCCCGCTGCACTGCCGAGGTGAATGGTGACCCGGCTGGAGTTGACGTTGGCCGTGACGAGGTCCGCGTTTCCGTCGCGATTGAAATCGCCGATTGCGACGGCGGCCGGAGACGAACTGCCATAGCTGTTGTTCCACGCGATGGCAGGACAGGCGGCGACGCTGGCCGTCGTGACGCTGAGCGTCATGTTTTTGGAGTGTCCTTCTCCGCCGCCGACGCCGACGACCGAGAGCGCATACGAGCTCGGATAGGTCGATGCGGACGCCGTGACGATCAGCGTCGACGTCGTGGTTACCGGATTCGGACTGAACGTGCCGCTCACTCCCGACGGCGCGCCGCTGAGCGAGAGGTCGACGTTTCCATTGAAGCCGTTCGATGGCGTAATGGTGATGGTGTACGTGGTCGAGCCGCCCGGCTGGACCAAGCGCAATGACGGACTGACCGAGATCGCGAAATCGGGACCCGCCGGGACGCCGAGCGCCCTCGCGGCATTCAAACGGCCGCCGGTGATCGTTTTTCCGGTCAGCGACGAAATGGGATCCGTGTTGTTGAGAATGGCGCTCTTGACTTGTGCGGTGGTCAGGCCCGGCGTCTGTGCGAGGACGAGTCCGGCCACGCCGGATACGTGGGGCGCGGCCATCGATGTACCGCTGTACATGGAATAGCCACCGCCGATGACGGTCGACAGAACATTCACGCCCGGCGCGCCGAGGTGCACGGTGGTCGCGCCGTAATTGGAGAACCAGGCGATCGTGTCGCGATTATCGGTCGCCGCAACCGCGATCATGTTCGGCGTCGCGTAGCTGGCGGGATATTTCGGGAACGAGTCGTTATTGGAGGTGTCGTTTCCCGCGGAAGCGATGAACAGGATGTCGTGCTCGTTCGCCTCGTTGATCACATCGAGCAGTGACTTGGAAAACGCGCCGCCGCCCCAGCTGTTGGAGAGCACGCGGACATTGACGCCGTCGATCTTGGCCTGGACCGCGAAATCGATCGCTTTGATGGCATTGGCGGTCGTTCCATAACCGGCGCTGCTGATGAATTTCAGCGACATGATCGACGTGGTCCAGTTCACGCCGGCGACGCCGAGCGCATTGTTGCCGGCCGCGCCGATCGTTCCGGCGACGTGCGTGCCGTGGTTGTAGTCGTCCATCGGATCACACGTGTCGGTGATCGCATTGAAGCCGTGCGTTCCCGCGGCGCAGGCCACGTTCCCTTTGCCGCCGGGATTGCTCCACATGTTGGCGGCGAGATCGGGATGGTTGTAGTCGATGCCGGTGTCGACGACGCCGATGACGATCGACGAGGATCCGGTAGTGATGCCCCACGCCGCCTCGGCGTCGATGTCCGCGCCCGGAAAACCGGCCACGGAGCTGATCGACTGGCCGGTGTTCTTCAATCCATAGAGCTGCGAATACGAGGGATCATTCGGAGAGGTGAGGAGGCGCAGGATGTAGTTCGGCTCGGCGTATTCGACGTGCGGATTCTTCTGCAGCGCGGTGATGATCGCGTCCGCCTTTTTCGAGCGCGAGTGGAGTCGCCACAACGTGCCCGATCGCAAATGGGCGACCTTCTGGCTCTCGTCGGCGTCGGCGGCTTTCTCGAGTCCGGAGATGTCGTTCGCGGACGCACCTGCGCGGATCTTGACCACGACCTCGCCATCGATGGCGTGTCCCGTCGGCTTCAGTGTTCCCGCCAATACAGAAGTGGCGAGGAGGAGGCTGATCAAGAAATGAACGACGTGCTTCGAGTGATTGCGCATGGGCTTCCTTCGGACGCGGGACACACGTCCGCCGTTTGAATTGGACATCGTGGAACCGAGGACCGACGGCTCTCGAGGAGAACTATAGGGCATTTTGCGAACGTCAGAGGAGGACGACGTGCAACGGAAGGGTTTATTACCGCGGGTGCGGAAGGGCTGACAGGGGGCGGTTGGCGGCCCCCCGGCCTCGGTCCGCCGTGCGGCGACGACTTTCAAGAGAAACTCCAGCAAACAGGAGATCCCCCAGTTCCTCAATCTCGTCGACGCGCTCGAGGAGGACGTTCCGTTTGCGGTCGAGTTCTTTGCGGTCGACGAGAACAAGAAACGGCCGGTGATCGAGGTCAAGACGAACGACGTTCAATATCTGCCGACGTTCATCGTGCTGAGAAACGGCCACGAGATCGGCCGCATAGTTGAACAACCCGCGCGATCGCTAGAGACGGATCTCCTGCGACTTCTGAATGGTACGGCACGCGGCCTTCTCTCTTCGAATGAGAGCGCGATCGTTCGATACCTAACAAAGTAGTGGCACTTTCCATCAGATGCCCTTTGCGTGGAAGCGGCTGGTCGGCCTGATCGCCGAGAGGAAAATCGTACCGGGTCGTCGGTCCGGATCTCCTGGTGGTGGCTCCCTCGGCGAGATGTCCCTCTGTCGCTTTCTCGACCTCCGCACCGCCAATCGCCTCGGGCTCGACCCGCCGCGGGCCGATGCCGCGAATCTCTGCACGCCGTCGCCACGCAGCATCTCGACCATCGCGGCGAATGGCTCGAGATCTATTCGACGGTGTGTGAGGTCATGGGCGTGCTGGAATTCACGCCCGGCCCGACGTACGACGCCAGCGTCGCGACGGTATTTCCATTTCTTGGGCCGCTACAGCATCTCGCCCGACTACGCAGTGACCGAGGAGGACACGCTCGAGTTCATGCATCTTCTGCAGTCGGATGTGAAGCCCGGCAGAACCCTTTCCGTGAGCTCGCGCAGCGCGATCTCCTGATGATCGGCAACAATTTCACGGATTGGGTCGGCCGCTTCTTCATCCGCCTCACCAGGAACGCGTGCGGATGACCGCGACGCGCAGTCGTGACGATCTCTGTCGCGTCCATCTGCCGGCAGTCGATGATGGCAATGCCACCCGCCTCGCCGATCTCGCCGAGTCGCTCGCCGGCCTCACGAAGGATTGTGGCAACTGGTTGCCGCGCTACCGGAGAAGCGCACCATCTCCGCGGCGTCGAACGCGCGTGTCGCAGATTACGTCAAGCGAGGTCAGCGAAGGAACGGATAGCGACTGGTGGCGGCTCGAGGCGCTTTTCCCCAATGAGTCCGCGTTAGGGCCATCTCCGCCACAATGACAATGTCACCGCTACGCGGTCTTGTCGACGACCTTCGCGCCGGGGGCGTTCGAGGCCACGGACTTGATCCCGTTCTCCATCGCCTTGTCCGACGAATACATCTCGCTCTTCCCGATCGTCTTGCCGTTTTCCGCGGTCAGGACGAAGTAGGGGCTGCCGTCGGTGGCCGTCTTGCGCTGGAACCGCGCATCGTCCTGCGAGTTCGTGCGCACCGAGGCGATCCCGTTCTGCGCTCCGCTCTTCGCCTCGTACGTCTCGCTCGTGAGGATGATCTCGTTGTTGCCGGCCTTGAGGTTGAATCGATATTTCCCGGCGGCGCCTTGTTCGATGACGAATGTTCCAGCCATGAGGAAGTCCTCCTGTATGGCGAAGAGTATCGCATGAAAGAAAGAGATGCGTGGGCACGGCAATGAAGCTCAAAAGCCGAACAGGATGGGACCACGGTGCCCGCATGTACAGATTCCGTGATGAGATTGTCGGTGCAGCGGTCCGGAGTCGACGACTAGCGCGATCTGTGCACTTGGCGAGCGGTGTCGCGGCGACGGTGCTCTCACGGCGCGCGGTGGTCCGCTTCATGGCGATGCGATGGAGGAGGTGGGGTTGGTGCCCAGGGACGGAATCGAACCGCCGACACGAGGATTTTCAGTCCTCTGCTCTACCAACTGAGCTACCTGGGCGTGCCCGGCAAGGAGCGGGCGCGGAAGATACCACAGCCCCTCCGCGAAGCAAGCGGTGGTGTTAACGCCACGAGGGGGAAATCATTCCGCGCGAAGAACATTGACTTCCGAGGACAGAGGCGTAGACTCCGTGCGCCGCCAGTTGGTGGCGGCCTTGCCGCCTAATCCTCGGCGCCGAGGAGCGGGGGAACCAAAGCGACGGCTTGCCACCGTCCGGGGTGAATCCAGCCGAAAGCTGGTAGGGCTTCCAGCCCGAATCCGACAGCTAACCTCGTAGGCAGCCGGAAGGCAGGCCAAGCAAACGCCGCGAAGCGATTCGCGGCGTTTGTCGTTTACGGCTCCGACACCGCTCGTCACTCTTTCTTGACCGATCCGTTGGTGCTAAAGTACGCGCCGTCTTTGACATCCGCCGTGTCTTCAGCGAACGGGTGCGTTTTGGTGAACGAATTCAAAACTCGGTACGCCCCCCAACGGTCGATTGAAGAATGCTTTTCTTTGCGAGCCTCATTTTTTGGTGCAAGCCACTCGAACGAAAACTCTTGCAGGTTCTCGGCGCCTCGGCCGGGATTCTGCACGCTGATCGCCCCCAAACCAAGAAAGGAGCCGATATGAAACGGTGCCCTCCCCTTTGGTATCGCGCGGCATTCGCCGCACTGCTCGTCTCACTGCTTGCCGTCGGTGCATACGCGCAGATCCAGTCCGGCAACATCTTCGGCAATGTCGTAGGAAGTGATGGTGCCGCCCTTCCGGGCGTAACCGTCACGCTGAGTGGAGTCGGCGCTCCACAGACCACGGTCACGGACGCTGAAGGCAGATTCCGCTTCATCAATCTCTCTCCCGGAAGCTACACCCTCAAAGCAGAGCTGGCAGGATTCGGCACAGCGACTCGCTCCGGCGTGGGGGTCAGCATCGGTCGCAACGCCGATGTGACGATCACGCTGAACGCGGCGGTGTCGCAGACGATCACCGTCACGGCCGAAGCCCCGATGCTCGACGTCCGCAAGACCGGCACCGGCGCGACCATCACCAAGGTCGAGCTGGAGACCGTTCCGAGCGGCCGCGATCCATGGGTCATGCTGCAGCAGACTCCGGGTGTTCTCATGGACCGCATCAACGTCGGCGGCAATGAGAGCGGCCAGCAGTCGAACTACGTTTCGAAAGGCGTCGTCGCGGATCAGACGAGTTGGAACGTCGACGGTGTGAACATCACCGACGTCGGCGCGCTCGGCTCCTCGCCGACGTATTACGACTTCGATTCGTTCGAGGAAATGCAGATCACCACGGGCGGCACCGATGTCCGCATCCAGACGCCGGGCGCGCAGATCAACATGGTCACCAAGCGCGGCACGAACGATCTGAGCGGATCCGCGCGCTACCTCCTCACCTCGGGCGACTATCAGGCCGACCCGGACATTCCGGAGGAAGCGAACGACGGGACCAGCGTTCCCAGCGCACACAACTACCTCGCGAAGGTCAACGAGATCGACAACATCGATGACTACGGCATCGAAGCCGGCGGTCCGATCATTCGCGATCGTCTGTGGGTCTGGGGCGCGTACAGCAAACAGCAGATCGACCTCTTTGTTGCGCAGCCGGTCGGTCAGCTCGTGCGCTTCACCGACAAGACCGAGCTCGAGACCTACAACGGCAAGTTGAACGCGCAGCTCGCGCCGCCGAACAGCCTCAGCGTCGCGCTCATGCGCGGCAACAAGGTCAAGCTTGGACGCAACGTCGGTCCGACGCGTCCGCCGGAGACCGCGTGGAACCAGGACAGCAATTACAGCGGTCCCACGATGCTCAAGATCGAAGACACGCACGTCTTCAATTCGAAGTTCTTCCTCACCGGTCTCTACTCGAAGGTCGAAGGCGGTTTCCAGCTCATCTCCGACAACGGCCAGGGCTGCAATGACATCGAGTGCGGTTTCTCCGGTGATCCGGCGTTCCTCTATCTCGGAACGACGCCGTCGCTCAATCCGGGCGGCTGGCAGAACAGCTACTACAACTACTACACCGAGCGTCCGCAGGATCAGGCGCGCCTCGATGGCTCGACGTTCTTCAACACGGGCTCGCTGAGCCACGAGCTGAAGTTCGGCTTCGGCTATCGCGACGCCGACGTGCTCTCGCAGAGCGGCTGGCCGGGCGGCCAGTACAACGTCTTCTTCGGCGCGCCTTACGGCGATCCGGGCGAAGTCGACGCGCTCTTCGGCACGTACCTGTTCCGCAATACCAACTTCACCTACAACGTGAAGTCGCAGGACCTCTACGTCGGCGACACGATGATGCTCGGCAACCTGACGATTCAGGCCGGTCTGCGCTGGGACAAGCAGGAAGGCGCGGTCCAGGGCGGCGTCATCGAGGCCAACCCGACCATCCCCTCCATTCTCCCGTCGATCACCTATAACTCGGTCGATGCGGGCGAGTTCACGAGCGTTTCGCCTCGCATCGGGTTGACGTACGCGTTAGGCGCAGAGCGAAAGACGCTCTTACGCGCCGCGGCGAATCGATATCACGATCAGTTAGGCGGCTTCACGGTATACGGCGTAGCGCCGGGCGGATATCAATACCTCTACTACTATGCCGTCGATGCGAACGGAAACGCGAAAGCCGATCCGGGCGAGGTCGACACGTCGTTCCTGGCCGGCTTCTATGGCCTCGATCCGGCGAAATCGACGCAGCCGGTCAATGTCCGCCGCTGGGATCCGGATCTCGAAGTTCCGCACACCGACGAGTTCCTGATCGGCGCGGAGCATGAGCTCTTCGCGGACTTCGTCCTCGGCGCGACGTATACCTACCGCAAGCTGGATGACTTCGTCGAGTTGCGCGCGGAGAAGACGCAGGGAGCGGGTGACTTCTACACGTCGGCCGACTACGTGCAGAATGCGACGAACCTCACCTGCAACCCCGCAACGCAGAACTGCGGTCCGTTCACGAGCGGCTACAGCCTGCCGTTCTATCGCCTGAAATCGGGCGTCCCGACGCCGACGTACTTCGTCTTCGTCAATGCGCCCGACTATGACCAGGAGTACAGCGGTCTCGAGATCACGGCCACCAAGCGCATGGCCAACCGCTGGATGCTGCGCGGCAGCCTCACGCTGCAGGATTGGACGCAGAACGTCGGCTCCGGCTACGTCGTCGATCCGACCCGTCAGCGCGGCGGCACCGGTTGCACCATCTGCGACGGAAGCTCCGTCCTCGAGGGCTCCGGCAGCGGCAGCGGCGCCAAGGGCGGCATCTACATCAGCTCCGACTGGGCGTACAACCTGACCGGCGCCTATCAGATCCCCGTGATCGAGACGACGCTCGGCTTCAATGTCACCGGCCGTCAGGGCTATCCGGTTCCGTACGTGCACCGCACCGGCTACATCGCATCCGAGCAGACCTTCAAGTACGTTCTCATTCCGGACGAGCCGACCGAGTTCCGTCATGAGGACATCATGTCCATCGACCTCCGTCTGGCGAAGGAGTTCCGCTTCAGCGGCGTCGGCCTCACGGCGTCGATCGATCTGTTCAACGTGACCAACGAGCAGCCGATCCTGCAGCGCAATACGCGCCTCGGAGTCGCTGCCGGCAATCGCATCACCGAGATCCAGTCGCCGCGCGTGTTCCGTCTCGGAGCGCGTCTGACGTTCTAATCGAAAACGTCGCGACGATTTCTCAGCCGCCGGGGCCGTCAGCCCCGGCGGTTTTTTTTTGGAACACACCACCACCGCGTCGCGTTGTCTAGCCCACTTGACTCCCGAAAAACACGGAGGCTTCATGCGTAGATTCATCACTCTCGCCGTTCTGCTGTCGCTCGTTGCAGCGGTCGCTGCGACCGCACAGGTTCGCGGCAAAGGACGGATCCAGGGAACGGTCGTCGATCAGGAGACGGGAAAGCCGATTGCCGGCGCGAAGGTCACCGTCGCAATTGCGGGCGGGAGCACGCAGCCGATCGTGGCAAAGACCGACGCGAAGGGGCGCTGGTCCGCTCTCGGTCTCGTCAACGGTACGTGGAACGTCGACATCGAAGCCGTGGGATACGCAACGAGTCAGGGAACCGTGGCCGTCAGCGAACTGCAGATGATCCCGCCGATCAAGACCGCATTGACGCCGGTGAAAGTGCAGGAAGTGCCGGCCTCCACCGCCGTGCAGGGGCCGATTCCCGAGGAAGTGCGCGCGGCGGTCACGAAGGCGCAGGAGCTTCTCGTCCCGCAAGCCGGCGACATGATTCCGTCCGCCGATCCGTCGCAGCCGTCGAAGAACGTGACGGCTGAAGACGTGAAAGCGAACGGCAAGCAGGCCGCCCAGCTCCTCGAGGGCGCGCTGCCGCAGATTCCGAGCGACACGCCGGAACTGCAGACCGTGCGCATGCAGGTGATGCAGGTTCTCGCGCAGGCGTACTACAAGAGCGGCAATGTGCAGAAGGCGATCGAAAATCTGGAGAAGGTTTACGCCGACGATTCATCGAATACCGGCGTTGCGCTTCTGCTCGTGAATCTTTATCTCGAAGCGGAGCGGCTCGCCGACGGGAAGGCGATCATCGAGCAGTTGCCCGCGGGTACGATCACCGATCCGACCGTGTATCTCAACGTCGGCATTCTGTTCATGAACAACAACAGCGTCGCCGATGCGCTGACGTACTTCGAGAAGGCGGTCGCGCTCGATGCGACCCGCGCCGAGGCCTTCTATTACCGCGGTCTGGCGAATCTTCAGCTCAAGAAGATGGATGCCGCGAAGGCGGACTTGCAGAAAGTCGTCGCGCTTGCTCCGGATTCGTCCGAGGGACGCGACGCGAAGCAGTTGCTGGCGAGTTTCAATTAATGTCATCCCGAAGCGTAGCGAGGGACCTGGGTGTGCGGGTGGCGCGCGTAGTGTGCCTGCCGCCCGCCCAGGTCCCTCGCTACGCTCGGGATGACAATCAGTGAGGGGCATGACTCCGCGCTCCCGTCGCACGATCGTGATCGCGGCCGCGTGTGTTCTCGCGGTCGCAGCCGGCGTGTCTTTGATGTGGCAGCGATCGAGGGGAGGACCGGCGGCCGGAACGCCGGTCATTCTCATCTCGATCGACACACTGCGCTCCGATCATCTTCCTGCGTACGGCTACGACAAAGTCTCGACGCCGCACCTCGATGTGTTCCGCAAAGACGCGATCCTTTACGAGCACGCGTATTCCCACTGTCCCTTGACGCTGCCCTCGCACGCGTCGATGCTCACCGGACGCTTGCCCGCCGATCATGCACTGCGCGACAACATCGGCTTCACGCTCGCGCCGGACGTTCCCACGTTAGGCGAGCTGTTGAAGAAGCAGGGATACGCGACCGGAGCCGCGGTCTCCGCGTTCGTTCTGCGCAAAGAGAGCGGCATCGATCGCGGATTCGACGAGTACGACGATCAAGTCGAGCCGATCGGCACCTCGCTCGTCATCGCGCGCGTTCAGCGCGGCGGCGCCGAAACGACGCGCGTCGCGCGAGCATGGCTCGATCGCAATGCCAATCGTCCGTTCTTCTACTTCCTCCATCTCTACGATCCGCATACGCCCTACCTTCCGCCCGAGCCGTACAAATCTCTCTACAAAGACCGTCCCTATGACGGCGAGATCGCATACACGGATCAGGTCATCGGCGACTTTCTCGATGATCTGAAGAGCCGCGATCTCTATGACAAGTCGCTGATCGTGATCGTCTCCGATCACGGTGAAGGATTGAACGATCACGGCGAAGAGGAGCACGGCATCTTTCTGTACCGCGAGGCCATTCAGGTGCCGCTGATGGTCAAGCTCCCGCGCGGCCGTCACGCCGGTGCGAACGTCGCGGCACCCGCGGCGCTCGTCGATCTCTTCCCGACGATTCTCGAGCAAACCGCGACGCCATTGCCTTCGGGAAAAAGTGAAGCGGTCTCGCTTCTGTCATTGTTAGGCGGCAATGCGCCGCAGCGCGCGATCTACAGCGAGACGTATTACCCGAAACTGCATTTCGGATGGAGCGATCTGCATTCGCTCATCGACACCACGAATCATTTCATCCGCGCGCCGATCCCCGAGCTCTACGACGTGAGCCGCGACCCCGCGGAAAAGAAGAACATCATCCAGGACTCGCGCCGTGCGTACGTCGCGATGCGCACCGCCATCGAGCCGTATGTGCGCGCGGCCGCCGCACCCGCACCGATCGATCCCGATGAAGCCGCGAAGCTCGCCGCCCTCGGCTACATCGGCTCCACCGTCGCCACGGCGCCGGACGACAACCTTCCCGACCCGAAGACCACGATCGGCGTGTTCCAGGACATCCGGCGCGCGTTCACGCACTTTCGCGATGATGAATTGGAAGAGTCGCTGGCGATCATCGATCGGCTTCTGAAAGACAATCACCGCATCATCGATCTGTGGGATCTGAAGCAGAAAGTACTGGCCAAATTGGGGCGGCCCGAGGAGGCAGTCGCGGCGGCGAGGGAAGGACTCAAACAGCAGCCGAATTCGCTGCCGCTGCTTTCTGCGGTCGCGAATCTCTCGATTCTCATGGGACGCTTCGACGACGCGCAGGCGCACGCGGAGCTGCTCGAGAAGATCGATGCGGGGCAGGCCCACGAGATTCTCGCGCGGATGTGGGCGGAGAAGGGCGACTACGATCGCGCGGAGAAGGAAGCGCGCATCGCCATCGACGAGGGTCGAGAGCCGACCAACGCACTGCTGACCCTCGCGCTGATCGCGCGCGAGCGCGGCGATCTCCCGGGCGCGCTCGCGTACCTCGACGACGCGGCGCAGAAGGTCGCTCAGAAGCGCAATCCGCGCGTCGTCAATCTGCATTTTTATCGCGGCGACATCCTCGCGCGCATGGGTCGGACTCGAGAAGCAGAAGTCGAGTTCCGCCGCGAGATCCAGATGTGGCCGACGCAACCGGATGCCTACGCGTCGCTGCTGCTCCTTCTCGCGGCATCGGGCCGCGGACCGGAAGCGGCGCGCGTCGTGTTCGATCTGATCAAGGCCGCGCCGCATCCACCGTCGTACCTGGCCGTCGCGGAAACGCTGAAGGCGATCGGCGACGACAGGGGAGCGCTCTACTGGGCCGTGCAAGGCTCGCGTCGTTTTCCGAATGATCCGCAGATGAGAGATCTGTTGCGGCGAATGGGAGGAGCGTAATGATTTGTCATCCCGAGCGTAGCGAGGGACCTGGGTGTGCGGGCGGCACGCGGATCGCGCCACACACCCGCCCAGGTCCCTCGCTACGCTTCGGGATGACAATTGGGTTGCTCCTGCTTCTCACGACCTGCAATCACGAGAGCGTCGTTTCCGACTCCGCATCCGCTCCCCCGGGCGACATCATCCTCGTGACGATCGACACCTGGCGCGCGGATGCTGCGGGCTTCGCGGGCAATCACGCGGTCAAGACGCCGTTCCTCGATTCCCTCGCTGCGCGCGGCGTCGTGTTCGCGAACGCGCACGCGCACAACGTCATCACCCTCCCGTCGCACACGAACATTCTGACCGGACTCAATCCGTTTCAGCACGGCGTTCGCGAGAACTCCGGCTTCGTGCTCGACGCGAAGTACACGACGCTGGCCGAGCGGCTGAAGCAGGCCGGCTACACGACCGGAGCATTCATCGCCGCGTTTCCGCTCGACTCGCGCTTCGGCTTGAACCAGGGCTTCGACGTCTACGACGACAACTACGGCAAGGGAAAAGCGGCGCTCGATCTCAACATGCCCGAGCGCCGCGCGGCCGCGGTGCTCGAGCCCGCGGTAAAGTGGTGGCAATCGAATGCGGGACGCAAGCGCTTCCTCTGGGTGCATGTGTATGACCCGCACGCGCCGTACGATCCGCCCGAGCCGTTCGCGACCGAATACGGCGCGCCGGCGTTGAACGTGCCCGTGGCCAAGCCGCGCTTTCCGATCAGCGAGGCCGGCGTGCGCATGCATCGCTACCTCGGCGAGGTGGCATCGGTCGACGCTGCGCTCGCGCAGCATCTCGCGCCGATCCTCACCAACGACACGACCATCATCGTCACCGGCGATCACGGCGAAGCGCTCGGCGATCACGGCGAGCTCACGCACGGACTGTTCGCCTACGAAGCCACGCTGAAAGTGCCGCTGATTCTCGCCGCGCCGGGCGTGCCGCATCGCCTCGAATCGGAATTCGTGCGGCACATCGACATCGCCCCGACCATTCTCCAGCGCGCCGGCCTGACCATGCCTTCCGATCTCCCCGGACAGTCGCTGTTAGGCGCGTTGAAACCGCAGGACACGTATTTCGAGTCGCTGTCGTCGTCGCTGAATCGCGGATGGGCTCCGCTCACCGGCATCATTCGCGAGCGGCTCAAGTACATCGATCTTCCGCTCGCGGAGCTTTACGACCTGCCGCACGATGCGGAGGAGAAAACCAATCTGCTCACCGAGCGGCGCCGCGAAGTCGCGGCTGCGCGGAAATTGCTCGAGGGGATGAAGGTCGCGGCGAAATCGAATCGGGAGATGAGCGCCGAGGAAACGGCGCAGCTGCGCAGCCTCGGCTACGTGAGCGGCCGCGCCGTCGATCCGGAGCCGAGCGCGGAGAACGATCCGAAGAATCTCGTGCACGTCGACAATCAGCTGCACGAAGTCATCGACCAGTTCCATCGCGGCAACGCCCAGGAAGCGCTGCGCCTCGCGCGCATCGTCGTCGCGGAGAATCCGAACATGTCCTCGGGACGCGAGCTGCTCGCGTTCCTCCTGCAGCATGTGGAGCGCGTCGACGAAGCGATCGACGTGTTAGGCCATCTCGTCGCCGAAGGGCGCGCCAGCGAAGCCGCACAGGTGCAGCTCGCGCTCTTGCTCGCGGAGACGGGACGGCCCGCGCAGGCGGCGGGCATTCTCGGTCCGCTCGTCGAGCGCACGCCGAATGCGGAGAACCTCAACAGCTACGGAATCGCCCTCGCCGATGAGGGACAGCCGAAAGAAGCGATCGCGCAGTTCCGCCGCGCGCTCGAGCTCGATCCGAACAGCGCGCCGGCATTTCAGAACCTGGGCATCGTCGCGCTGCGCATGAACGACGTTCGTACCGCGCACGATTACCTTCGCCGCGCGCTCGATCTCAATCCGAAATTGCCGCTGGCCTTGAACACGCTCGGCGTCGTGTATGCGCGGCAGAACGATTTTCCGCGCGCGCTCGAGTCGTGGAAGGAATCGGTGGCCCTCGATCCGCGACAATACGACGCGCTCTACAACATCGGTTTCGTCGCCGCGCGCAACGGCCGGCGCGAGGAAGCTCGCGCCGCACTCGCCGACTTCGTCCGTCGCGCACCGCCGCGCCGCTACGGCGCCGACATTCAGAACGCAAGGAGGGCACTCGTTGCGCTTCAATAGATTGTGGATCGCCGTTCTCCTCGCCGTGAGCGCCTCCGCGCAGCAGCCGTACGGCGAGAAGGTCGACGTCACCGTCGTCGAAGTTCCGGTCACCGTCGCCGATCGCTCCGGCACTGCCGTTCGCGGACTCACGAAAGCCGATTTCGAAGTGTTCGACAGCGGCAAGAAAGTCGCGATCGACTATTTCGAAGTGATCGATCTCGCGTCGCCGGAGATCCACCAGAGCGACGCGAAGCTTCCCGCCGCCGCGTATCGCAACTTCCTGCTGCTCTTCGACCTAGCCAACTCCGCGCCGACGTCGATCGGACGCGCGCAGAGTGCGGCCCTCGAGTTCGTGCAGAAGCAGATGGCCGATCGCGACGTCGCCGCCGTCGCCGGCTACACCGCGAAAGACGGGATCCACCTGCTCACGAACTTCACGCGCGATCGCGCGCTGCTCGCGCAGGCCATTGCGTCGTTAGGCGCAAGCGCCGACTTCAAGGTTCCCGACGCGTTGAAGCTCACGTCGATTCCCGATCCCACGTCGACCCAGCCCGGGGTCAGGTCGGAGCGATTCGAAGAGGAGTACCAAAAACAAGAGGCCATGAATCGCCTCACCGAGGCGAATTTCGAGAAGGAACAGATCCGCCGCATTCAGGATCAGCTGGCGAGCTTCGGCAGCGTCGCGCTCGCGCTCGATCGCCTGCACGGACAGAAGCAGGTCATCCTTCTCTCCGAAGGATTCCCGGCGCATCTGCTCACCGGCCGCGAGAAACTCGGATTTCAGGCGACGCGACAAGAAAACGCTGCAGTGCAATCGGGCGAGCTGTGGAAGGTCGACACGGAAAAGCGCTTCGGCAGCGTGTCCGGCATTCAGGAGATCACGGCCATGGCGCAGCTCTTCCAGCGGTCCGACGTGCGTCTGCATGCGATCGACATCCGCGGACTGCGCACCGATTCCGATGCCAGCGCCGCCGCGGCCGGAATCACCGAGGGACTGCGTGCGCTCACGAACGAAGGGCTGTCGCTCGTCGCGCGTCCCACCGGCGGACAGGTGTTCAAGAACTCGAACGACCTCGGCGAGCGCTTCCGCAATCTCCTGAAATCGCAGGAAGTGATCTATCTCATCGGCATTCGCTCGGCCGCGCGCGGCTTCGGTGCGTTTCACGAATTGAAAGTGAAGACGCGTGCGCCGAACGCGCAGGTCACGCATCGCGCGGGCTACTTCGAAGCGACGCCGGCCGCGAATTCGCTGGAGCGCACCCTCGGCGTCGCGGAGATTCTCGTCAAGGACATTCCGGTCGATGATCTTCGCCTAACGCTCGCCGCGTCGGCGGTTCCTTCGAAGAACGGAATCGCGCGCGTTCCGGTCGTCGTCGAGATCGGCGGCGCATCGGTGCTCGAGCGTCTCGACGGTGAGCTCGGAACCGTCGACGTGTTCGTGTACGCGTTCGATGAAAAACGCCAGGCCCGCGATTTCATGCAGCAGCGCATCGAGCTCGATCTCGCGAAAACCACCGAGATGCTTCGCGGATCGGGCATCCGTTTCTTCGGCGCGCTGCGTCTGCCGCCGGGCGACTACTCGATTCGCGTGCTCGCGCGCGTCGACGAGACCTCGCGCATCGGCTCGGCGCACACTGCGCTATCGATTCCCGCATCGCAGTCGGGCGCGGTGCTGCAGCCGCTGGTGCTCGACGAATCGAAGGACTGGATCACGATTCTCAGCACCGACCGCGGACAGGAAGCGACCGATCTCGTCTCCGCGAGCGATCAGCCGCTGGTCCCGAAAGCGAGCGTAGCACTCGATGCGGCGGCCGAGCAGCGCATCGTGCTGATGCTCTACCGCATCCCGGTCGAGAATCTCGCGATCACGCCGTCGATCGTCGCCCGCGACGGATCGACGCACGCCGCCAACCTCGCGCTTCTCGGCCGCACCGCCGCCGACGAAGACGATGTCGCGAAGCTCGTCTTCAACTTCAAGCCCGCCGGATTGCAGAAGGGCTCGTATGACCTGCGCATGATCGTGAAGCCGGCCAACGCCGCGCCGACGGTCGTCTCGATTCCGTTCGCGGTACAG
>Ga0075428_100002629_pt1 | contig 19548 bp, 15 predicted proteins | sample RhiMetdeltSRZDD2_FD_75291 | JGI IMG/M metagenome (GOLD analysis project Ga0075428, IMG submission 75291) | Populus rhizosphere microbial communities from Tennessee, USA - Rhizosphere MetaG P. deltoides SRZDD2 | ecosystem: Host-associated > Plants > Roots > Rhizosphere > Soil | place: USA... | reverse complement strand
CGCACCGTCCGCGACTTCCTCACCGAAGACGTCGAGCGCATCGTCGTCGATAGCGCTCAACAATACGACCGCATGCGGACGATGATCTCGAAAATCTCCAAGCGCTCTGCCGATAAAGTGAAGCTCTATACCGAGCACCAGCCGGTGTTCGACCGCTTTAATATCACCCGCCAACTTGAAAGCACGTTCAGCCGTCAAGTCCATCTCAAGAGCGGCGGATACATTGTGGTCGATGAAACCGAAGCGCTCGTCGCGATCGACGTGAACACGGGCCGGCACAAGAGCGGCAAGGACCAGGAATCGACCATCCTCAAAGTCAACCTCGAAGCGGCCGAGGAAATCTGCCGCCAACTTCGCCTCCGCAACATGGGCGGTCTCATCGTGCTGGACTTCATCGACATGAAGTCACGCCGTGATCAGCAATCCGTCTATCAACGCATGCGAGATGGCCTTCGCCGCGACAAAGCCAAGACGCACATCCTGCCCATTTCACAGCTGGGGTTGATGGAAATGACGCGTCAGCGCCACACTGAAAGCGTTCGCGCTTCCGTCTACGACGATTGTCCGAATTGCAAAGGGCGCGGCAAGGTCAAGAGCGCTCTCACCATGAGCGTCGAAATCCAGCGCAAGCTCAGCGAGATTCTTAAAAAGCGTCCGCGCGACGAATCGGATTTCCAGCTTCGCATCGTCGTTCACCCCAGCATCCTCGACCGCCTCCGCACCGAGGACGAAAAGTTGCTCATCGAGATGGAGAAGCGCTACTTCGGCAAACTGTCATTCCGCGCCGAGGCGGCGCTGCACGCCGAAGCCTTTAAAATCATCAACGTGGCCAACAACGAGGAATTAGCCAGCGTCAACGCGCATTAATTCACTGCTCCAGGCCCGCCCGCTCCCTTGCGGTCGGGCCTGCCGCTTTCGCGGGCTCGAACGGCTGCCGCGTGATTTTGCACCACAACAGATAAAAGAAAGTGCCGGCGACCAGGGTCCCAGTGCCGAGCAACTTCAGCTGATTCGACGTCGTTGCAAAAATAAAAACCCAGCCCAGCAAAGTGACCAGACACGGCAGCGGATAAAGCCAAACACGATAGGGACGCTCCATGTTTGGAGCCAGCTTGCGCAGGAGCAGCAGCGCGACAACCTGCCCGATAAATTGAACGACAATTCGCGTGACGAGCAGCGCGTCGATCACCGTCAACAACGGCAGGAAACTGCACAGGATTGAAATGCCGCCGATGACCAGCAATGAGATGTGCGGAAAGTTCTTCGTGGGGTGCAAGCGCCCAAAGATCGAAAAGAAATTGCCGTCGCGCGCCGCGGCAAACGGGATGCGCGAGTAACCGAGAATCAACGCGAAGATAGAACCCACCGTCGCCCACAAGACCATCAATGTGAAGAACGTCGCCACTTTCGATCCGTAAATCCGCTCCATAAAAATCGAAACCACGAAGCTTGCCGTCTCCTTTTTGTCAGGCGCGTCCGCCGGCACAAAGTCTTTCCACGGAACCACCCCGATAATCGAGAAGTTGATCGCGACGTAAATGAGCGCCACGCCAACCACGCTCAGCAGGATCGACTTTGGAATGACCCGGCCCGGCTCGCGCACTTCATCACCAATGTAACAGATGTCGTAATATCCGAGGTAATCGTAGACACCAACGCGCGAAGCAGCACCGAGTCCCCAAAGGAAGCCCCAACCGAAGCCCCACGTTTGTGAACTGGGCGCGAACGCAACCTTCGGATCGAAGTTCATCGCGCCAGTGACAATCACCGCGCCCGTCGTCAACAACGTTCCGATCCAAAGCGTTACCGTGATTTTCCCAATCGAGCCGATGCGGCGATAGAGCAGAAAAATCGTCGTCACACCTAGCGCCACCACAACCATGTTGCCGTGGAACTCGCTCATCTTCGGCCACACGTATCCGAGGTAACTTTTGAACCCGATGAACCCCGAGGCGATCTCCAGTGGGCCGCTCAAAATGAATTGCCAAATGAACAGAAACGCCATCAACCGGCCCAGACCGATCTTTGCGAATCCCTCCCTGAGATAGCGATACGAGCCGCCCGAGCCCGGCATGGCCGCGCCCAGTTCGCTCCAGATCATGCCATCGAAAATCGCAATCACCACTGCCACGGCCCAACCGATCATCGACAGTGGTCCGCCCAGTGCGCTCATCAGCGCCGGAATCGTGATGAACGGCCCAATGCCGATCATGTTCGACATGTTCAGCGCCGTGGCTTGAAGCAAACCGAATCGGCGTTGCAAGTGAGGCTCAGCCGAAGTGTCCGACGGACTTGACATGGTTGGGAGCGAGAATTGACCACCTGCGACGGCAATGTCGAATTCCAAATGACTCAATGACGAAAGAATGTCTAAACACGAATTCTTTGGTCATTCGACATTAGTCATTCGTCATTAGGACAATCCCAAATACTTCCGTCCCGCCCACTCCAGACTCAAACACAGAATGAAAATCCAAAACAAATCCCAGCGATTCCACAATGGCTTCTTGGTCACGTTCTCAAGCACTTCAGGATCGAGATTTAACTGCGACAGCGCCGCCTCCAGGCCCGTCGGCGGGACAATCATTCCCCCACTCGCATCCGCGATCTCCCGCAGCAGCGGCAGATTGCAAAGCGGATGGCGTAATTCCAGCACCCCGCTCGGATCGATGTTGATCGTCGTCTCGATCGGTCGGCGATACTGCTCCGCCATTAACAACGCTTTGATCACGTCCCCCGAGACCTGCAATTTGTTCGGGCCAACTGGAAGTTGCTCGAAAGTTCCGTTGTAACTGCCGGGGCGATTCGCGTCTTCGCGCACGGGAATTTCCTGCACCACCTTTCCTTCGTGCAACGCCGATACCTGAATGGCCGCCCCGCTCACAGCCTTGCCGTCAAGCTGGCGGAGCCTCACCGAAACCTGCACGGAGTCACCCTGCTCGTAGCGCGATTTGTCCGTACTCAGCCGCACCGTTTGCGAGCCCTCTGCCAAATCCCGCGCCACGGCCCATCTGAGAAGCTGGCCCCAGAAGCGGTGATGAAAGGCGTCTCCCTGCCGGTAGCGTAACTGGTACGTAATCGGCGCTGCGAGATACACCACGCGCCCTGCCCCAACGTATTGCCACGCCAGGAAACTCCGTGTGTTCGAATCGCTGGGGTTGAAGCCACTTTTATTGAGGCTCGCCCAGATCAAGGAGTGCGTGGTCGGTTTCGGCTTCGAAAACTCCGACATCGCGTACACCGGCAATCGCTCACTCATTTCCCGCCACAGCTTTTCGCTCACGCCGGGGTTGTCGGCAATCTGTGTCGCCAGCGTCATCGACCCTTCGTCCGTCAGGTGCAAATAGAACGGGTTTTCAGGCAACGCTCGCGGCCCCGCTTCGACGGGGAGGATCGCCCCCAGCGGCTGGCTCACGTACGCCGCCGGCATCGCGTCTTTCCCCGCGACAATGATCAGGTTTCCCCCGCCCTCCGCGATGTATTCCCTAAGCCCGCGCTGCTTATCGGGAGTGAGTTGCGTTGGCAGCACGTCTCCCAGGATCACAATGCGAAACTTCGCCCATTCCTCCAGCGTCTTCGGAAAATCAGTCCGGAAGCCGGCCCCGGCGATTGGTTGCGGCTCGAACAGCATCTGCTCGAACGCGATCCGATCGTCGCGCTTGAACAGGTTGAGTAGATACCTCGTCTCCCACCGCGGAAAATTGTCCGCCACCAGCACGCGAATCTTGTCCTCCATTACATGCACGTCAGCCTTCGCCGCATTATTCTCTTCGGTACGCTCCTCGCTGATCGGCTGCACTCGAAACGACAGCGTGTGTTTCCCGAGCTGCGCCGCTTTCCAACGCAATTGCACGCGGCTGTCAAACACTTCGCTGGTCACGTTAATCACCTGCCGATCGACGATCGTGTTGTTGTCCAGCAACTCGACCTGCAGCTTTTCCTTCTCGGAATCGTAGGCCGTCACGATGGCATCGAGCACCACATTATCATTCTGCAGCACCGCCTTCGGCGCGTGCGTGTGGTGCAGGATCACGTCGCGCTGCATTTTCGTGTTCCCAATCGGCACCACGTGCAGGCGCGTCCCCGCGAGCGACGGCGCCAGCTCCCGAGGATCGCGCCCCGCGTTTTGGCCGCCATCGGTAATCAGGATCGCCGCTTCGAGCGGTTGCGCCGTGCTGTCCAGTGCGATCTGTTGCAACGCTGCGCCTAGTTGCGTCGCCGGTGACAAGGCCGGCCGCTTTTCTCCCTTCCCAGGTTCCTTCTCCGAACTCGGCGCATTGCCCAGCGGCACCACCTTCTCGCCGAACTCGTAACGGCTCACCGTCGCCTTCTTGCGAATCTCCTTCAGCCAACTGTGCTCCGCGGCGGCCATGAACGAATCAACCTTGTCGAACCTGGACAACTTCGACTCGGCCGCGATCACTCCGCCACTCTCCTTCACTGGCGCTTCGATGGCTTTAGCGAACCGGTCGGTCACACCCTCCAACTGCGCGACCGCGAGCGACAAAATTGTCACAGCCTGGGACAGCCAGCGCTCGCGCTCCAGTGCGCCCAGCGTTTTGCCGCGACTAAACTCCCTGGATTTCTCTTCCACGGTTTCGAGCACCTTCTCCGCAACGCTTCGGCTCGGTTCCTCAAGTCCACGCGAGACCTCCGCGTACTCTCCCTGCAAGCTCCCGGCGACCTCCCGGATTTCTCCCACTCCCGCCTTCAGGCCCGCCGCTGCCAGGCTCAGTTCCGTGCGCGGTTCCTGAAGATCTCTTGTCGCGTTCGGTAATTTCGAAATTCGCTGCAATGTCGTTTGCGCGGCTCGCAGTCGCGCCACCCCTTCGTCGAGCTGTGCAAGTTGGCGCGTCCCACGGTCCTCCAGCCGCGCCGCCGCCCAGCGGCTCACGTTTCCCGAACCATCGACAACGTCCACAAGCCCCATGCTCGCCGAGTTGTCGACGAGAACCGCGACGGACTTCGTCTTGAACTTCCGCACCGTCGTGACGAGCGTCGGCCCGGCGAGCATCCAAAGAAAAACGAGAATCGCCACGCACCGCAGACTGAAGAGGAACCAAACCATTTTGGGCTTGTCCGCAAATCGAGCGTCGCGCCGTGCCATCCACCACGACAGTGCCAGCAAACCAAGGCCGATGAGCAGGATCGTCCAAAGCGAAAAGAATCCCTCCAGCGCAAACCGGCTTTCCGTCGTCGCTTCGGGCGTCATATCATCCCATCGTCACAGGCGTGACGCGCAGGTTCCGCCGGTGCGTCATCCAACCGGCGAGCGCGATTTCGCCCAGCAACACTGCCGCCAGCAACCCCAGCAGCCATCCTTCCAGCGGATGTTTCGGTATCTCCAACCGCGTCGTCGATGCCATGGCATCCACCCCGGCGTTGACGTGAAACAGCTTTGTGCTCGCAAGTTGCTGCTGGTCGGCGTCAGTCAGCGGCTGCAGGTCCGATTCCTGAGGATTCCGCTGCACGAAGAAACGGCTGACCTTTTCGCCTTCGCCCTTCGCAGCCAGCGTGTATTCGCCCGGCAATCGCGTTCCGGCGAACCGAAACTGCGCACCGGAAATACCCGGCGCCGCGCTTAACTCGACCTGGCGCGCATCAGGCAAGGTCAGGACCGCCGTTTGACTCTGTCCCGCCGCGCCTTCGATGATGCTTTCGCCCACCACGAGATTGCGCTTCGGCAAGCTCGGCTCACTCAAATACCACAACCATTCGTGGAGCATCGCTACGTACGCCTGACACAACGGCAACGTACTCCATGAAACTCCCAGTGGAATCCCCTGCACCAGCACGCGTCCGCGCCCGAGCTTCCGTTCCACCACGACCGGCTCCCCGCTCTGCGCCTGGAGCAATATCGAAACGTCCTTCCCGCTGAACGGCTCAAACTGATGCCGCCGATAAATCCGCGCGCGGTCCAGATCGAGACGCTGAAAATCCGCGAGGAGCGCCGTGGCCGGATGCGAATCGGAAGTCGCGCGCACCGAGAAAAACCGTTCGCGGTCGTTGGGATCTCCCACGGGCGTGCCAATCTTCATCGGCGCCAGCCCCAGCCCGCCGCGATAAAACCGCTCGTTGAAAAACTGTTCCTGGGTCTGGCTTCCCAAAACCAGCCACACGCCTCCTCCGTTGTGAGCGTACGTTTCCAGCTTGGCGACGGACTCGGGAGCGAGACTCCGTACGTTCGCCAGCACTACGCATCGGTATTTTGCCAGGTCGGTCGAAGCAATGGCCGCTGACTCAATCACCGTTGGTTCGAAAACCGAACGCCACTCGCGCTTGCCATCACTCGCTTTCCGCTGACCGAGCGCCGCCAGCACAAACGGCGCGTCGTTCTGCAATGGCTCTGGTGAAGCCGCGTCCTCGGCAAACAAAATCGGCAGTCGATCGTAAATCTGCACCAGCAAGCGCCCCTCGTTGTCGGCCGAAAGCTCATCGTCCATTTCCAGGCGACACGTCACCTCGAACGGGCCCACTGCGTCGAACCCATGGCTCAGCGTCAACGTCGTGCTCGCCCCCGGAGCGAGTTCGGGCACCGTGTTTGCGCCCGCCGCCTGGCCGTTGACTCGCCAGTTCAGCAGCGTCGCCGCGCTCGGCTGCGGACTGTGATTCTGCACCGACGCCGTGAATGTCAGCGCCTGGTTCACTGCGCCAAACACTCGCGGCGCAGTCACGTTGTTCACGCACAGGTTCCCAGCCGGTTCGTCGCTCCCCACCGATTGCAAACTCACGCTGGTCGGGATCGCAGCCTGTTCCAGGCGCGTCTGCACCGCCGCCCACAGCGGACGCTCTTCCATTCGCCAGCCAAACCTCTGGCCGTCCGTAATTACCACAATCACCCGCGCTGACTTGTCCTTCGCCGCTTCGAGATCGGCGGCTTCTCGGACGCACGCGACGAGATCGCCCGCGGCGAGAGTGGGCTTTAACTCGCTAATCTGCGTCCGCAATTTCCGAATCGCAGCCGGCGCCGCCGGCACCGAATCACTCGTCAACCATTCCGGAGTTTCACCCGCGAGCAACACGCGCACACTGTCGCTCGGCTTCAACTCATCCAGCACGGCGTTCGCTTTTTGAATGTGCAGTTCGAACAGCGACCCGCTGCCCCCCAGGCGCGACATGGAAAGTGACTGGTCGAGCACCAGAACAACCTCTCGTGGCACGCTCCCGCCCAGCCACGTCGCCGGCATCAGCGGCCGCGCCAAAGCAAAAATAAAAAACGCGAACGCCGCCGTTCGCAACAGCAGCAGCAACAGGTCCGTAATCTTCCAGATGCGCCGCTTGCGCGTCGCCGCCTGCATCAAAAACCGCATCGCTCCCCACGAAATTTTTTTCTGCTGCCTGCGGCTCAACAGGTGAATGATCACGGGCACAGCCACCAGCGGCAGGCCGATCAGGAACGCTGGGCTCAGGAAGTTCATCACGTCACCTTCAACCGAGCGCTGCGCCGCTGCAGATAATACGCGAGCGCATCCCCCATCGGCTTGTCCGTGGGCAATGCGTGATAGTCCGCCCCCGTCTCACCGCACATGCGTTTCAAATCCCGCAAAAATCCGCGCACGTTCTCGAGGTAATCATTGCGAATCAGCGCGGGATCCAGCGTCATATGCCGCCCATCGACCTCCAGGCATTCAAACCGCGACCACCCGCCAAAATCGAACGACAACTCTTCGGGCGCCATCGTGTGCAACAAAATAATCTCGTGCCCGCGCGCGCGAAGAAACTGAAACGCCTGCTTCAAGGGATCGATCTCATCAAAGCAATCGCTCAACAATACGATTAAACCACGCCGTTTGATGCGCCGCGCCAGTTCCGTCAGGTTGAACGCCAGCGATGTCTCGCCCGTCGGCTGCGCAACGCGCAAAAGCTGCAGCATTGCCTGGAAGTGGTTGGGGTTCGCTCGTGGCGGCACGTAATTGCGCACCGTTTTGCCAAGCACCGCCAGCCCAGCCGAGTCGCTTTGCCGCAGCACCAACCGCGTCAGGCATGCCGCCACCGCACGCGCATACTGAAACTTCGATCCAGTCTTCAGCCCGAACCCCATCGACCCGCTTCCGTCCAGCACCACGATCACCTGCAGGCACGTCTGCTCGATATACTGCTTGATGAAATACCGGTCGCTCTTCCCGAAAACCTTCCAATCGATCATCCGGATTTCATCCCCCGGCACATACCCCCGATGCTCCGTGAACTCCGCGCTCCCTCCCTTTAACTCCGACCGATGCTTCCCCGAAAGCAACCCATCGACAACGCGACTCGCCAGCAACTCCAGATTCTCGATCCGCGCGAGATCCTTGGCGTCGAATACTTCGGATATTGCAACGGCCGCCATGTAAGTCCTGCCACTAAAACAGTGCCACTCGATCAGGCCGCCTTCTTCACCGCTTTCTTGATATCATCGAGCACCTGCAACACGATCGCGTTCTCGTCTTTCCCCGACGCCTCTGCATTGAACGTCGGCACGATTCGATGCCTCAGCACCGGTAACGCCATTGCGCTCACGTCCTCCGTCGTCGTGTGATGACGGCCGTGCAGTATCGCGCGCGCCTTCGCCGCCAGGATCAAACAAATGCTCGCCCGCGGCCCAGCTCCCCAGTTCACCATCTCCTTGACGTATCCACTCGTTCCATTGCCCGCCACTGGCCGCGTATAGCGCGCCAGGTCCACCGCGAATTCATACACGTGATCGGCCACCGGCACTTTGCGCACCAATTGCTGCATCGTCAGAATCTCCTCACTCGAAATGGCCGTCTCCGGTTTGAACCCGTAATTCGTCGTCGCGCGTTTCACAATTTCGATCTCGTTCGGACGTGACGGGTAATCCACCTCGATCTTCAGCATGAACCGATCAAGCTGCGCCTCAGGCAACGTGTAAGTCCCCTCCTGCTCGATCGGATTCTGCGTCGCCAGCACGAAAAACGGATCGGGCAACTGATACGTCTCACCGCCCACCGTGATCTGCCGCTCCTGCATCGCCTCCAACAGCGCGCTCTGCGTCTTCGGCGGCGTCCGATTGATCTCGTCCGCCAAAATAATGTTCCCAAACAGCGGCCCCTTCATGAACTTGAAGATGCGTTTGCCCGTGGTGTGGTCCTCCTCGAGGATCTCCGTGCCCGTGATGTCCGACGGCATCAGGTCCGGCGTAAACTGAATCCGCCGAAAGGTCATCCCCAGCAACGACGCCAGCGTTGACACCATCAACGTCTTCGCCAGCCCGGGCACTCCTTCCAGGATGCCATGTCCCCGGCACAGCAACACCACTAGCAACTGCTCGATCACATCCTCCAACCCGACGATCACGCCGCCGACCTGGCGCTGAATCTTCTTATACTGCTCATTCAATAGCTGCACTCCCTGAAGCTCATCTTTAGTCGCTGGGTCGTTCACGTCGTTCCTTTCAGTTATTGCCGGTACCGCTATAACACTCCATCACCGCCCAAGGTTCCAGAAAAAACCCGTTTGCGGAGGTTTAACGCTCAAGTTTGTCCCTTCATTCAATCAATTCAACGCGCAACATCGCCGCTTCGGTCGCTCTTTTGCACGCTCCGCGCGGAATTGCCTCAGCGTCTCTTCCTGCCTATCCTGTCGCCATGACACGTTTCTTACCCATAACGGTCGCAGTTTTGTCGCTGGTGCGCTCCTCCTGCGCCGAATCCAACTGGCCGCAGTTCCGCGGCCCTAAGGGCAACGGCCATTCCGACGCCAAAGGCCTTCCGCTGACGTGGACGGAAACCGAAAACGTCCGATGGAAAACACCCATCCACGGCAAGGCCTGGTCTTCACCGGTCGTTTGGGGCGATCAAGTTTGGGTCACTACCGCGCCGGAGGAAGGCACGCGCTTGCATGCGATCTGCATCGACAAGGAGTCCGGCAAAATCGTCCGCGACATCAAGCTCTTCGACGTGGTCCTGCCCCAGTATGTCCATCCATTCAACACCTACGCTTCGCCGAGCCCGGTCATTGAAGAAGGCCTTGTTTACGTGACCTTCGGCGCGCCCGGCACCGCCGCCATCGACACGCAATCCGGCAAAATCCTCTGGCAACGCCGCAACCTGAAATGCAACCATTTCCGCGGCGCAGGTTCTTCGCCAATTCTCCATAAGAATTTACTCATCATGAACTTCGACGGCAGCGATCACCAATTCGTCATCGCCCTCGACAAGAATACCGGCAACACCGTCTGGCAAACAAAGCGCTCGGTCGATTTCCAGGACCTCGGCCCCGACGGTGAACCGCAGGCCGAAGGCGATTTCCGCAAGGCCTTCGCCACGCCACACGTCGCCACCATCGACGGCAAGGACATCCTCTTGAGCAGCGGCGCGAAAGCTCACTACGCCTACGACCCGCTCAACGGCAAAGAACTCTGGCGCGTCGAGGAGCGCGGCCAACACTCCGCTGCCACTCGACCCGTTTTCGGTCAGGGCCTCATCTTTTTCCCGACCGGTTTCTCAAAGGGCCAACTTCTCGCCGTCAAACCCGGCGGCAGTGGTGTCGTCACCGACACCCACGTCGCGTGGCGCGCCAAACGCAGCGTCCCGAACAAGCCCTCCCTTCTCGTCATCAACGACCTGCTCTTGATGGTCGACGACAACGGCTTCGCAAGTTGCCTCGAGGCAAAAACCGGCAAGGAACTTTGGCAGGAGCGCATCGGTGGCGCGTATTCCGCGTCGCCCATTGTTGCCGAAGGCCGCATCTACGCTCTCAGCGAAGAAGGCAAGACCGTCGTCTTCGAGGCCGCGCGCGAATACAAAAAGCTCGCCGAGAACAAACTCGCCGATGGTTTCATGGCTTCGCCGGCCGTTTCAGGCAAGGCGCTTTTCCTCCGCACCAAAAAGGCTCTCTACCGCATTGAGCAGGGACCCCAAACCGCCGCGCGTTGACGAACTCGTTGCGGCCGCGCGCACCCTCGGCAAAGAAGTTGCCGAAATGAGGTTCGCCGCGCCCGTCACGCACGTTTACAACCCGCTCGATTACGCCTGGACCGGACACGAGGCCTACCTGCGCGCATTCGGCTCAGGCCCCAAGCGCGTCATTTTCCTCGGCATGAATCCCGGCCCCTGGGGCATGGCGCAAACCGGCATCCCCTTCGGCGAGGTCAACGCCGTGCGCGATTGGATGAAACTGCGCGCCCAAATCGGCAAGCCGCTCCTCGAACATCCAAAGCGCCCCGTGCTCGGGCTGGACTGCCCCCGCTGCGAAATCAGCGGCCAACGCTTTTGGGGATTGTTCGCACAACGTTTCGGCGCAGCGCCAAACTTTTTCCAGGAACATTTCGTGGTCAACTACTGTCCACTCGCCTTCATGGAACAGGGGGGCCGTAACCGCACGCCCGATAAACTGCCAAAGACCGAAGTCGCTCGACTCTTCGCCGTGTGCGATCGCCACTTCCAACGCGTCGTCGAAGTGCTCAAACCGGAATGGATCATCGGTGTCGGCGGCTTCGCCATGAAACGCGCCCAGGAAACTCTCAGCAGCGCCGGCCCGCAGATCGGGACCATCCCCCACCCCAGTCCCGCCAATCCCGCCGCCAACCGCAATTGGGCCGAAGCGGCTACGGCAGCATTGCGAAAGCTGAAAATCTGGAAATAATTTGCGCCTGACCCATAAATATGGGAATATGGGTCAGTGAAGACCACGCTTGAAATTCCAGACGCGCTCTTTCGCAGGGTAAAGGTGAGTGCCGCCCAACGCGGCCAAACGCTCAAGCAATTTGTAACCGAAGCCTTGCACGACAAGCTCGGTAACGGGACTGCGCCTAAAAAAATGGATCCGAAATGGATGAAGCTTTTCGGCGCGTTAGGTAAGACTCCCGCAATGCGAGCGGACATGCGCCGCGTCGACAAGGCTATCGAAGAGGCTTTCGAACAAATCGAACCCGAGGATGCGCCGTGATCGTGGACACGAACGCGCTTTCGGCCTTCAGTCAGGGTAACCTTGTCGTCAGGGAATTGATCGCCGAAAGCAATGGTCCCTACCTGCCCGTCGTGGTGTACGGCGAACTCCGTTTCGGCTTGCTTGGATCGCGACAACGAGACAGAGGCGTTCCCTGGTTAGACCAGATAGCCGGCGAATGGGTGACCTTGAATATCGAGTTGGAAACCGCAAAACAATACTCTGAAGTTCGCCAGTGGCTGAGACTAAACTCCCGGCCTATCCCCGTTAATGATATCTGGATTGCTGCTTTGGCACGGCAGCACGCTATGCCGCTTCTTACCAATGACACCCACTTCGCAGCCATTCCCGGGGTTGATGTCGTTGGTTTCTAGCGCAACCCCTCCAACTTTCTCCTCGCGCAAGCACGTTCAGGCCGTGCATTCTCCGATTGTAGCCTTATGAAAGCGTTTGCTCTTCTCGCTCTGCTTCTTTGCCACTCCGTTCTCGCCGCCGATTCGCCCGACGTGCGCCGCACAAACTATTTCGCAGCGGAAACACAATTGATCGCAGCGCGAAGCGCAGCAGCACTCACCAATACAACTGAGTGGAAACGCAACCGCGACACGTATCGCAAGCAGTTGTTCGAGATGCTTAGCCTCGATCCGCTCCCGGCCCGCAGCGATCTCAAGCCCGTCGTCACCGGCAAGGTCGAGAAGGACGATTTCGTCGTCGAGAACATCCACTTTCAGTCGCTGCCCGGCCTCTACGTCACGGCCAACCTTTACCTGCCGAAACAAATCGAGAAGCCGCTCCCGACGGTTTTGTACCTCAGCGGCCACGGACCGGTGATCAAGGACGGCGTGAGTTACGGCAACAAAGTCACCTATCAACATCACGGCATCTGGTTCGCGCGCCACGGTTACGCCTGTCTCATCCTCGATTCCCTTCAACTCGGCGAAATCCTCGGACTCCATCACGGCACCTATCGCGAAGCAATGTGGTGGTGGAATTCCCGCGGCTACTCCCCCGCTGGCGTCGAGGCCTGGAACTGCATCCGCGCTCTCGACTATCTCGAAACTCGCCCCGAAATCGACAAGACCCGTTTCGCCGCGACGGGCCGCTCCGGCGGCGGCGCCTACAGTTGGTGGATCGTCGCTCTGGACGATCGCATCAAGGCCGCGGCCCCGGTCGCGGGCATCACCGACCTTCACGATCACGTCGTCAACGGCACCGTCGAAGGCCACTGCGATTGCATGTTCACCGTGAACACTTATCGCTGGGATTACGCTCAGGTCGCCGCCCTCGCGGCTCCGCGCCCGCTGCTCATCGTCAATACCGACCGCGATTCCATCTTCCCGCTCGACGGAGTCGTCCGCATCCATTCCCTCGTCCGCACTATTTACCGTAGCTACAACGCCGAAACCAATCTCGGCCTCGTCATCAGCGAAGGCCCCCACAAAGACACCCAGGATTTGCAGGTGCCCGTCATGCGCTGGTTCAACCGCTACCTCAAAGGCGAAGATCCGCTCATCGAACGCGCCGCCGTCAAATTGCTACAGCCCGAAGAACTGAAAGTGTTTGCGAAGCTTCCGACCGATTCAATCAACACAAATATCCATCAAACGTTCGTGCCGCTCGCCAAAGTGTCGCCTGATCTCTCCGCAGGCGAACACGCGAAACTTCTCGACGACCTCCGCTCCAAGTGCTTTTCCGGTTGGCCAGAAGAGCGACACAGGGCTATGGCGGAGGCTTTGACTGTCACCCGAGTAAATGATCTGCAAATCGAGCAATGCGAGTTCACCAGTCAACCGCACGTTTCCTTGAGACTTCCCATTGCTTCTAAAGCAAAGCAGCTTTCTCGAATAACGCTGGCGGTGGTGGAGAGTATTCCCGATACGACCTCTCTGAGCAGCGCAGATTGGACTGCCAAACTATCGGATCGGGCTTACGCCTTTCTTGCTCCTCGCGGACTCGGTGATGATTCGTGGACCGGCGACGCCAAAAAACAAATCCAAATTCGACGACGCTTCATGCTCCTTGGTCAGACTCTCGATAGCATGCGCGTGTGGGACATTCGTCAGGCCATCCGCGCGCTGCGAACGAAATATCCGTCGGCGCAACTGCACGTTGAAGGCCGCGGCATGCAAGCCGTGAATCTCCTCTACGCCTCGCTTTTCGAATCCGGTATTTCAGGAATGGTCCTCCACGATCTCCCGGCCTCTCACCGGCAAGGCCCTGATTACCTCAACGTCCTCCGCGTCATGGACATTCCGGTCGCGTTGAAAATCGCTGAATCGCGCTTTCCCGTTCAGGTGCAGGGCCTCGCTGCAGGTAAGTGATCTGTAACCCCCGACCTGCGGAGACGAAGTCTCTCGGGCGAAGCACCATTTTCCCCATCGAGGGGGCTGATTTTACGTTCACTTCACGCCAATATTAATACTCATCGCGCCGCCCACGAGATTGATCACCCGCGCCTCGCGACACCCAAGCTGCCGCATATACTCAGCCACCCCTTCCTGTCCTGCGTAATGCTGAAGCGATTCATAAATGTACGCGTACGCAGGCGCGTTGTTGCAAAATAGCCGCCCAAAAGCCGGCACTGCACCTCGCAGGTATCCAAAGTATAACTTCCGCCACAGCGCGTTCTGCGGCTTCCCAAACTCCAGCACCACCAGACGCCCGCCAACCTTCGCCACGCGCCACATCTCCTCCAACCCCCGTTGCCAACTCGCCAGGTTCCGCAACCCGTACCCTACCGTCACCGCATCGAACGTGTTGTCCCCAAACGGAAGTTCCTGCGCGTCACCCCGCACGAACCCGACGGGGACTTCATTCCTTGCCGCAGCCTCCCGCAGCATAGGCAAACTAAAATCTACACCCGCAACCTCCGCCCCGCTCTGCCGCAACGCGAACGCAATGTCCCCGGTCCCGCAACAAACGTCCAACGCCACGATCCCGGCGCGCACGTCCGCCAACGCCACCACCTTCCGCTTCCACGCCCGATGCAGCCCAAAACTTTGCAGATCATTAATCAGGTCGTACCGCGGCGCGATCTCCCCAAACAAATCCCGCACCCGCTCCTCCCGCCCCTCGCCGCTTTGGTAGTACTGGTTCACAACATGGCGTCCCACCTTCACCCATGTGTGAATAAGCGTGGCCAGAATAAATGGATATGCATGAGGGCCTAAGTCTCGTGAGCCCAACCAGGATTTGACCTGCGACCGGGCGATTATGAGTCGGATTCTCTCGGCTTGTCCAGAGTCGTCGCCAGTCGCAGCCACATGCCACGCAGTGATCGACCCCAAGGGCCGGGTCCACCGGTCTTTACCCCATTATTAGCTACTTCGGAGACCATTACTTTTTGGGGAGAAAGGCCGAGCGAGCGTGTAAAATACGAATGCAAGTCGCGAAAACAGCCCAGAGCTGGCACGTGATTAGGCCCATTTTTATTGTCGTCGCATGTCTGTTGACCGTGAGCATCGCGGTGGCTTATTTCGTCGGCTTGAGGGCGTTGAGGCTCAATCGAAATCTGGCCACGCAGAGTGAGCAGATTCGCGACCTGGAGAGGTTTGTCTCAACGTTGAAGGACGTCGAAACCGGCCAGCGCGGCTACTTGCTCACGGGGGACGAAAGATATTTGGAGCCCTACCAGCGGGCGCATACGAATCTCACCTTGGAGTTGAGCGAACTCAAACGGCTGAGTTCCGCCGGAGACCTCCCGAGTCGCCAGGTCGAACGCGTGGCGGACCTGACACAAAAAAAGCTGGCTGAAATTGAGGACACAATCCGGCTGCGTCGGGAGCGCGGCCCGGAGGCGGCGCTGGAGATCGTTCATTCCGGCCGCGGAAAGCAATTGATGGATGAGCTCCGGTCGGTGGTGGGACAGATAGAAACCGAAAAGCAGAGCGAGTTCCGCCAAACAAACCGGCAAACATCCAATGCGAATGTGCTACGGACGGTCACGTTCATCCTGACGGCTATCGTGAACCTGGCTTTCCTGGGCTGGGCTTACGGTCGGCTGGGCCGAGAGATCGTGCAGGCGGAGGCAGCCGTCACTGAGAGCCAGAAAGAAAAGGAATTGCTGGCGACGACCCTGGCCAGTATTGGCGATGGGGTTATCGTCACGGACGCGCAGGGCCAAGTAACGTCTCTAAATGGGGAGGCGGAGCGGATGACCGGCTGGCAGGGCGCAGAAGCCCGAGGCAAGAAGTTGTCTGAAGTTTTCAAGATTCAAAATGAAAGAACCGGGGCAGCCGTTGAAAATCCGGTGGAAAAGGTACTGCGGCTCGGAACGATAGTGGGTCTGGCCAATCATACCGTCCTGGTAAGCCGAGACGGGAATAAGATCCCGATAGGCGATAGCGGAGCGCCCGTGCGCCGGGGTGAGGGACCGATCGAGGGGGTCGTGCTGGTCTTTCGTGATGTCAGCGAGGAAAGGAGCGCTCAAGCGGCGAAGGAACGTTTGGCCGCGATCGTCGCGTCTTCGGAGGATGCAATCATTTCCAAGCGACTGGATGGAACGATTCTAACGTGGAACGCTGGGGCGGAGCGAATGTTTGGCTATGCAATGGAGGAGGTCCTTGGAAAGTCGATTACAATAATTATTCCACAGCAGCGACTGGATGAAGAGTCTTTTGTTCAGGAGAAGATGAAGCGAGGAGAACGGATTGAGCATTTTGAAACCGTACGGCTTACCAAAGACGGGCAGCCACTGGACGTCTCATTGGCAGTGTCGCCGTTGAAGGATGAAGAGGGGCAAGTGGTGGGAGCATCGAAGGTGCTGCGGAATGTTACTGCTCGGAAAAGGGCACAGGACGAATTGGCAATGGCGCGCAAGCAGCTTGAGCTGCACGCTCAAGAACTCGAAGGGGTCGTAGCCGAGCGCACAAAGCAACTGCGGGCGACTGTGGCGGAACTCGAGGCGTTTTGTTACAGCTTATCGCATGATATGAGGACGCCGCTCCGCGCCATTCAGAGCTATTCGCAAATGGTGCTTGAGGAACAGGGCAAGAACATCGGCACGGACTGCACCAGTTATCTCAGGAAGTCGATTAGTGCGGCTGAACGCATGGACCAACTCATTCAAGATGTCCTGGCGTTCACCCGCTTGTCGCGGCAGGAAATTGTGCTTGAACCCCTGGATGTGGACAAGCTCGTGCGGGAAATCGTTCACGAGCGGCCAGAGCTGCAGCCGGCAAGAGCGGACATTTTAATCGAGAGTCCATTGCTTGGAATGTTTGGCCATCCCGCTTCTTTGACACAATGTGTTACGAACCTCCTGGATAACGCGGTGAAGTTTGTAGCGCGTGGGGTGAAACCGCGCGTTCGAGTGTACAGCGAGACTCGCGAAAACAAGGTAAAGCTTTGCTTCGAAGACAATGGTATCGGCATTGACAGCGAGGCGCAGCAGCGCTTGTTCGGCATGTTTCAGAGACTGCATAGGGACGACCAATATGCAGGAACCGGAATCGGGTTGGCGATCGTACGAAAAGCCGCCGAGCGCATGCAGGGGCAGGTTGGTTTCGAATCGAAGGTCGGCAAAGGAACCAGATTCTGGGTGGAATTGCCCGGCGTTAAGTCATGAAATCCAGCTTTTCATTACTGCTCGCTGAGGATGATGACAATGACGTGTTCTTCCTTCAAAAAGCATTTGAGCAGGCAAAGATCGAGAATCCAATTCATGTCGTCAGGGATGGGCAGGAGGCCATTGAATATCTTTCAGGAGCGGGGAAGTTCTCAGACAGGCGACAATTCCCCTTGCCGTACCTGATGCTCCTTGATCTGAAGATGCCGAGGAAGACGGGCCTGGATGTTTTGCAATGGGTGCATGCGCACCCCGAATTGAAGTGTTTGCCCGTGGTGGTCCTTTCTTCCTCTGCGCACCGGCTGGATATTGAAAAGGCTTACGACCTGGGCGCCAATGGATTTGTCGTTAAACCGGCGAGCCTAGAGAAGAGGGTAGAGCTGGCGAAACTGATCGGAGGGTTTTGGTTGGGCATGAACGAGGCGCCGGTCATCTGCAGTGAGGGGCTGGAGGCTGCGCGCAGACTGCGGCAGGAGCGCGGAAGTTTGTAAACGGCAGGTGGAGTTCACCTTCGTCAGGTAGCGCAGAGAGCATCGCATTCTAATCACCATGGCCGATTGCGATCCGACGAACGCCCGTTGCGACCCGGGGTTAAGTGAAGTTGTGTTTTAGCGTGCCAGCCCTTATGTTGGGCGACCTCGGGGCCCATAGCTCAGCGGTTAGAGCAGGCGACTCATAATCGCTTGGTCACAGGTTCAAATCCTGTTGGGCCCACCACTTCGAGAACACCCAATGTTTACTGGGCGCGGGCCGGACCTGGCAATCGGCTTGACCCCTCGCTCAATGACCAGAACTATGCGTCAAATAAGAGGCGGATTATTTGTTGGGTCATAAAATGAAATCCTTCATCTTCACAGTCGCTTTGTTGTCCGTGTCAGGATTGGGTTGGGCGGAGCCGCAGATGGAGATGCATCGAGTGCAGGCGACCACAAAAGATCCGTCCGGGTGGCATCTCGCGGCATCGACACATGGAACATTCTCGGTCCTGATTCCAATCCCCTTCAACGACTTCACCGTCACCGACGACGATCCCAAGGTTGGGAGAATCAAGACCCACACCGTCGGCGCGAAGAGTGCCGAGGGCATTAAGTTTTCAGCCACAGAAACACCGATCATAGAGGGAAGGTCTCCCACCAATCTTGCCTCTTTGCCGCAGCAGTTCTCAAAGCCCGGCCACACGGTTTCAGACATCGACACCTCTCTGTTTGCCGGTTACCCGTCTGTGTCGTTTTCCGTGAAAGGCCCGTCAAGCGGTGCGTATATGCGTCACGTCAAGACGCCCAAAAGTCTCATCCTGCTTATCCTGGAATATCCGAACGACCAGGCAAGAGCCGCAGAGGGATTTCGATCAAGCTTTCTGTCGTCGTTACGAATCAACAAGACCGAACCAGACGGTGCAGCGAACGCGAGCCAGGCGAATCGCGCAGAGACAAATCGAACATCATCGCCCGGCTCCCGTCGCTGACCTGTGCGTCAGCGATCCTTCGTCATTGATGCGAACCGCGCGATAACGCTATGGTTATGCGTCAAATATGAGGCCAATTATCTGTTAGGCGGCATTGCGACGCATGTGGCAAAGAAAGCACTCATCATTGCTCTTACGGCGGCGAGCCTTCTGTGTATAGTTGACCCGCTATCTCGGTTGGGCGCGACCGACCAGAATTGGCTTCCAATGGAGCGCGAATTCTTGATTGCCAGTTCCACCGGGCTCGTTCTTGCGACGGTCCTGTTGTGGGCACGTGTTCGTTTGGCGCTTGTGCCAGCAGTGGTCGCGCATCTTGTGTTCGGGAGTTACCTGGCGTGGCTCATCATAGGCACGATTCGCAGCGAGAACTATTCAGGCCCGGTTGTTCTCGTGTTCCTTGTCTGCATGGGTCTCTGTCCTTTCTTGGCCGCATTTGCAGCAGCGGTTTGGAGCAGAGATTTTTTTGAACGGGGGAGACATCTGCCGTGACCACGCGCTACTGCGAACCCACCGATTTCCCCCCTTGCCCACACAGTGCGGCGTGCAGGTTGCGTGCCGCCAATGATGATCCGACAGCGGCGGTTCCGCATCGCCTTGGCTCTTGATTACATTACTGTATTTTCGTCAG
>Ga0075428_100002626_pt1 | contig 19557 bp, 11 predicted proteins | sample RhiMetdeltSRZDD2_FD_75291 | JGI IMG/M metagenome (GOLD analysis project Ga0075428, IMG submission 75291) | Populus rhizosphere microbial communities from Tennessee, USA - Rhizosphere MetaG P. deltoides SRZDD2 | ecosystem: Host-associated > Plants > Roots > Rhizosphere > Soil | place: USA... | reverse complement strand
ATGAATCCTGCGCCGGATGCCGATTGGTGGTCGGTAGGATCGATCTATTTCAAATGGATGGTTGAGAAAGTCGCGGACCTGGCGATTGAAACTGCGTTGCACGGCAAACCGACCATCGCCAGCCATCGGTGGAACGAGTTGCTGAATCACGAAATTCAACGGCCCAGCGCCGGCAAGCCGGCCGGAGCGGATTAGTTTCTGGTTTCTGGTTTGTAGTGTCTAGTTTTTGGTTCCGATTTCGATATCGTCCGTAACTAGAAACCACAAACCAGAAACCACAAACCAATAAACCACAAACCCGGAACCCTGAACGTTAAGCCCATGACCAGCCAGGCAGCCAACGACTACAACTCACTTATCGAACGCAAGCCGGGGCTGCTCGAAGAATCGCGCGCCTTTTTAGAGACCCGTCTCAACGACGTGCGTTTCGTGTTTGGCGGTAGAATGCTCTCGCCTTACCTGCGGCCACATTTCGTTACCCGTGGTGAGTGGCGGCATATAACTCGAATCTGTGAGACGGTTTGGGGCGCGATTGAAAAAGTTGGCCGCATTGCTCCCAACGACAAGCTAATGCTTGATCAAATCGGGTTGACTGCTGGTGAGCATGAGTTGGTGGCCGTCGATCCGGGTTACCACGAGGTCTCGGTCACCGCGCGATTGGATTCTTTTCTGACCGATGAGTCGTACTGGTTTGTCGAGTTGAATGCCGAGTGCCCGGCGGGTATCGCCTATCAGGATGTTGCCGCCGAGATCTTTTGCGGGCTGCCGCTCATGCGAGAGTTTTGCGTCGATCACAAAATCACGCCGATGTACTGCCGTCAAAACATGCTGGACGCATTAATTGCGATCTACGAGCGCGTCCGAGGCCGCGCCGAGAAGCCTCAGATCGCGATCGTGGACTATAAGGGGCTTCCGACGCAGCGGGAGTTCGAGTTGTTCAAGGACTTCTTTGAGAAGCAGGGTTATTCAACGACAATCGCCGACCCGCGCGACCTGGAGTTGCGGGAAGGGAAGTTGCACCACGGCGAGTTTAGAATCGATCTTGTTTATCGGCGCGTGCTGACAACCGAGCTGCTGGAGAAAATCGATGAGTGCCAGGCCTTCGTAGCCGCTTACAAGAAGGGCTCCGCCGTGTTCGTGAATTCGTTTCGCACGAAGTACGTTCATAAGAAAATGCTCTTTGGGGTTCTGACCGATGAGCGGCATCAGCACCACTTCTCCGGCGCAGAACAGGAAGCGATCCGCGCTTCGGTGCCGTGGACGCGAAGGGTCGAGCACGCAAAGACAACCTACGGTGGAGGGGAGATCGATCTGTTGGAGTTTATAAGGACCAATCGCGACAAGCTGGTTTTGAAGCCGAATGATGACTACGGAGGACACGGCATTTTTATCGGCTGGGAGTCGGATGAAGGGGCCTGGGATCAAGCCATCGAGGAAGCGCTTGGCGGCGATTATCTTGCTCAAGAGCGTGTAACAACGTCGCGAGAGGTCTTTCCGTTTGTAGACGAGACAGGCGTACACATGATCGAGCAACTGCTGGATTTGGATCCGCTATTGTTCTTTGGGAAGGTCTCGGGCGCTTTCACCCGTCTGTCGTCGTCATCGCTGGCGAACGTGACATCCGGAGCTGGAATGGTGCCGACGATGATCGTTGACTGAGTGCCGATTTCCGATTTGCGATTTGCGATTGTCGATGTGCGATCGCTCATTCGCCAATCGGCAATCGACAATCGAAACTTCAGGAGTATGAATGCCTGACTTCACGCTGGGAATTGAAGAAGAGTTTCAAATTATCGACCCGCACACGCGCGAGCTCCGTTCGCACATCACCGAGATGATCGATGAAGGGCGCATGCTCCTGGGCGAGCAGGTCAAACCCGAGATGCACCAATCTATGATCGAAGTCGGCACCGGTATCTGCGCCAACATCCAGGAGGCTCGAGCCGATGTGATCAAGCTCCGGCGCACTGTCGCCGCTCTGGCCGGCAGTAAAGGTCTCTGCATTGCCGCTGCTTCGACTCATCCTTTTTCAAGCTGGAAGGATCAGAAGATTACGGACCACGAGCACTATGCCGCGCTCATCGACGAGATGCAGGTGCTAGCCGAGTCGCTGCTGATCTTCGGCATGCACGTGCATGTTGGAATTGAAGACCGTGAGGCGCAGATTCACTTGATGAACGCAGCACGGTACTTCTTACCTCACTTGCTTGCGTTGTCGACAAGCTCGCCTTTCTGGATGGGAACAAAGACCGGTTTAAAAAGCTATCGCTCCGAGATATTCAAAAAGTTCCCGAGAACTGACATCCCGGATTACTTCAGCTCCTGTTCGGAGTTTGATAATTACGTCAACCTTCTGTTGAAAACCGGATGCATCGACAAACCAAAGAAAATTTGGTGGGACGTCCGCCCTCACCCGCATTTCCCGACGCTGGAGTTTCGAATCTGTGACATTCCTTCCAGGGTTGATGAAGTCATCGCGCTCGCGGCGCTCATCCAGGCCATTATCGCGAAGCTGTCCAAACTCTATCGAATGAACATGGGGTTTCGGCTGTATCGGCGCGCGCTCATCCAGGAAAACAAATGGCGAGCGGTTCGGTGGGGTCTGGACGGAAAACTTATCGATTTCGGCAAACAGACCGAGGTGCCAGTGCGAGATTTGATCCTCGAGTTGCTCGAATTTGTCGATGATGTGGTCGACGAACTGGGAAGCCGAAAGGAACTCGAGTACATCCATACCATCCTTAAAGGCGGAACCAGCGCCGATCGCCAGCTCAAAACGTTCGAACAAACGGGCGATTTTAATGCAGTCGTAGATCAACTAATCGCCGAAACTATGGAGGGCATTCAATAGCCTTGGCGACCCTCGCACGCCGATCCACCGTTATTTCACCACTTACTGCTCTTCGTCACATCTGAAGCGACTCCTGCGCGGTCCAGTTCCTGAACGGATTAATGTTTGCTTTAGTCAAAGTGTTTAGGCTTCGGCCGGCTTCGCATTTTCTATCCGATGAGGGGGTGGAGATGAACCATCACGACCAGGACGCAATTCATGCTGATGTCGCAACCACAGACTCCGCCGCGGATGAAGAAAAACAATCAGAAGTTCGGCCCGCCGCTCAGGCATCGGCCAAGCGAACCCCAGCCTTTCATCGCAGGAATTGGCGATCGCGGCTCGGCGGGTTGGCAAAAAAGCGGGGTGCTTCCGTGGGCCTTATGGTTGCCGGAATAGCGGTCGTAGGTCTGCTTGGATATTTGCTGGTAAGCCAATCGAATGCGCCGGGTGAGCAAGTGAGGAGCGGCGCTCCTCCCGCGTCGCAAACGGCGCCGACTCGCGACAGAACAGGAGAGGTGGGACCACCGGGGCTCTTCGATGCCGAAACCGGGGGGCAAGACAACGCGGCCTGGCCGGTAGTTGCGGCGACGATCACGCTAAAACTAGCGCTGGGAGCACTGCTGGCAACCCTGCTCGCTTTCCGGCCGCGCCGCGAGTCCCCTGTGACGATTCGCAATCCGTATGTTGCGCAAACTCAGATACTGCTTGCAGTAGTGGCCTCCGCGCTGATGATGGTTGTGGCCGACAATGCAGCGAGAGCCTTCGGGATATTCGCCGCTGCCTCGCTTGTAAGGTTTCGGACCAATATCCGTGATCCGAAAGAAATCACTGTGTTGCTGATCAGCCTGGCGATTGGACTGGCGACGGGCGTCGGAAAAGTCGAAGTCGCGATCATTCTTACCCTGTTCTCTCTCATTGTCGTCTCACTTCTTGAGTATTACGAGCCCGAGCAAGTCTTCCGAGCGATGGAGTTGACGGTAGCCAGCCGCAACGTAACGGAAACCGACGAAGTGCTTCGCGAGATCTTCGAAAAACGGAGTATTCAGGGAGAGATGCGGAAGGTCGATCCCGAGGATAAAGAGAACCCGATCGGTAAAATTGTCTATTTCCTGAATGTTGCGGGCGATCATAACACCGATAAGCTGAGCGAAGAGATCTTTGCTGCTGATCCTCAGAACATCGACAGCATTCAGTGGGATCAGAAAAAAACGAGCTCGTATGTTTACCGCTAGAGGGCTTGCTGTCCCGGCGGAGTCATTCAAATACAAAGGGTTCAAGCAGCCTGTACGATTCTAGTCCATTAACGTATCAGATCCGCAAAGCGCTGAATCTCTCCTGAGTTGATCTACCTGCATAATAGGCGAATCTGGAGTCCCCGACACTTGGCCCTTCCTTTGCGCTATCATTGAAAGGAGGATCTAAAGTGCCGATCAGTCGAACAATCAACGACGTGACATTGCGGCCCCGGACAATAGTCCTGCACGACCCGTACGGTCGAACACGGGCAACTGTCGGTGACCGTATCAGAGAGATCTGGAGTCGTCTCCCGCGATGGGTAAGATCGTCAGCCGCCTGGCTGTCGCAGCCCAGAGTACTCCTGGTTTTTGGGGTCATTTCAGCGATTTTTCTGTCTGTCTCGATCTACTATTACAACAAGTTCGCAAACGAAATCGATATGCGGCTTAATAATAGCTCGCTTGATAATTCGGTTGAGATAGTGACGCCGCCGCTTTCGGTGTCCGTCGGGGACCGCCTTCCGATTAACGAGCTCAGCGACTACCTTAGTGCAAACGGATATCAGCAACGTGCGAACAACGGCGAGGGGAACCACGTCGGATCTTTTCAAGTGGAAGCCAACTCAATTGTAGTTTCACCGGGTGATGAGTCCGCGAACCACGGCAGTGTTGGTCCAGTCCGAATCCAGGTAGATAAAACCGGAAAGATCGCTTCGTTGACGAGTCCGACGACGGGCCAGCGGTTATCGTCAGCCGCGATCGAAGGTAAGTTGCTTGCCTCCGTCCGCGAAGGCGATCGCCGCAAGAGAATCCCAGTACAGTTCTCCGATATCCCAGGGAACCTGCGCAACGCAATTATTGCGGCTGAGGATAGGCGGTTTTTTAGTCACGGGGGCGTCGATTGGCGAGGAATCATTCGCGCTCTCAAGACCGATCTTGATCAAGGCGAGTTCGTTCAGGGCGGTTCGACGCTCACGCAACAGATAATCAAGAACGACTTCCTGACATCTGATCGCACTCTTACGAGGAAGATCAAAGAGGCGGCGATGGCGGTCATCCTTGAGTTTCGCCTCTCCAAAGAACAGATATTCACCTACTATTGCAACGCAGTATATCTTGGGCACAGTGGCACTTTTGCGATCAATGGTTTCGCACAAGCATCGCAGATCTATTTTGACAAAGACCTCAGTGAACTCACCCTCGGCCAGTCGGCATTTCTTGCCGGTTTGATTTGCGCCCCCAATCGTTATTCGGCGCATAGGGACAAAGCACGAGCGATCGAAAGAAGAAACCTTGTGCTGGACGCGATGGTTGAAACAGAGGCAATAACCCAAAGCGAAGCTGAATCGGCAAAAGGTGAGCAGCTTGAAATCAAGAAGCACGAGATAGAAGGAGACGACGGCGCAAGCTATTTTATTGATTATGCGCAACGGTTCATCGATGAACGGTATCGCAGCCGTCGCGCCCCGGCGCATCGCATTGTGACCACAATGGATCCGCGACTCCAGAATGCCGCGTATGCCGCTGTGCAGCGACAAACCGCGAAGCTTGATAAGGTCTTTGCCGGACAACGTCGCAAGGGTAATCAGCCTGAGCCGGTTCAAGCTGCCCTTGTCGCGCTGGATGCGCACACCGGCGAGGTGTTGGCGATGGTTGGAGGACGCAGCTACGACGAAAGCCAGCTCAATCGAGCCACCGATGCGAAACGGCAGCCTGGTTCGGCGTTCAAGCCCTTTGTTTATGCCACGGCGCTCGGCTCGCGTTCTTTTACCGCGGCCAGCCTACTGTCAGACCGCCCCCGAACTTTTACCTTTGACGGCGGGCGAGCTGAGTACAGCCCCAGCGATTATCACGGCGGTTTTACCAATCGGGATGTGACCCTGCGGGAAGCTTTATCGCGATCGCTGAACGTTCCGACTGTCGAACTAGCCATCAGCACTGGTCTCGCCCGGGTCGCCGAGGTTGCTGAGATGAGCGGGCTCGACAAACCGCGCATCTATCCTTCGATGGCTTTGGGTACGAGCGAAGTCACGCCGCTGCAGTTGGCGGGTGCGTACACAGCGTTCGCAAACGGCGGGACCGCGGTACGACCCACTCCGGTGAAGAGCATCACCGGGACTGCAACTGACCAGGTATCGGCCTCAACCACATCTGTCTTCTCGCCCCAGGTTGCTTACCTTATGACAAATCTGATGCAAGCAGTCGTGGATGAGGGAACTGCCTCGCGTCTTCGTGCGATGGGGTTGAAGGGGGCCATCGCCGGAAAGACCGGAACATCCAACGACGGTTGGTTTGTGGGTTACACGCCCCAGATAGTCTGCGTCGCATGGGTGGGATTTGATGACAATCACGATCTTGGAATGAAGGCATCCGATGCGGCGTTACCGATGTGGGCTGATTTCATGAGACAGGCTATGGAGCTCCATGCCAACCTCGCGGGTGCATCCTTTGGCAAGCCGGGCGGGATCATTACGGTCGAGATCGATCCTGCAACGGGCTGTCTCGCTGGTCCCGAATCTGTGTCGCGTCGAATGGAGGTATTTATCGCGGGTACGGAGCCGTCGGGGCCCTGCTCGAGTTATGAAGTTGCAGAGCTCGAGGAAATCCCGGAGGCGGATGAGGAGCTAAAGCCTGAGATCGACATCGAAGCTGAAGTTGACACCACAACCGGGAGCATGGTCGATGTCGAGGTCTGCGCGCTGACTGGGTTGCGCGCGTCTTTTGATTGCCCCCGCACCGAAACCCGGTCGTTTGAACGAGATAAAGAGCCTCGTCTTGCGTGTCGCGCCGAGTATCACCGCCAATAACTCGGATTGGTCGGCGGAGCTTATCACTGTGCCCAACCCCCCGGGCATCGTCTATAATGAGTTCGGCTGGCGTTCGGACTTGCTAAAAAGAACTACAACGTTTAGGCCGGACGATGAATCTCAGTAGACAGCTATCGGATCATTCAAGTAACGGATAACAAGGTGTCGGAGGGCTACAATGAGCAGATTTAGCAGTCTCAGAGCGGGCTCATGCTTGCTGGCGTTGATTTCTATGGTTGTAATGCCGATCAGTTTGATCGGCCAAACCCGGGTTGTTGCTCCCAAAAACCCCTACAGCATCGACAAGGATGTACAGCTCGGCCGCCAGGCTGCCTCCGAGGTCGAGCGTCAGATGCCGCTCCTGAGCGATTCTGAAGTTCAGTCTTATATCGAGCGCATCGGATTAAGGCTTGCCGAAGCGATCCCGCGAGAATTTCAGCACCCGGAGTTCCGCTATTCCTTCAAGGTTGTGAACGCGCGCGACATAAACGCGTTTGCCTTGCCGGGCGGATTCACCTATGTCAATCGCGGGCTGATTGAGGCGGCTCGCAACGAAGGTGAGATGGCCGGGGTGATCGCTCACGAGATCAGTCACGTTGCCCTGCGCCACGGCACGGCGCAAGCGGCAAAGGCCCAGAAGTATCAGACCGGCGCCGCAGTCGTCGGGATACTTGGCGCAATTTTAGGGGGCGTAGGAAATGTTGCTGGCCAGGTTGGCCAAATGGGAATCGGTGCTTACTTTTTGAAGTTTAGCCGCGAATATGAGAAACAGGCCGACTTACTAGGTGCTCAGGTTATGGCGAATGCCGGATACGATCCTCACGATTTGGCGAATATGTTTCGCACTCTGGAACAGAAGGGCGGAAGCGGCGGGCCACAATGGATGAGCAGTCATCCAAACCCGGGCAATCGGTTTGAATACATCAATCAAGAGGCCGATGCTTTGCGGGTCAACAATCCAATTAGAGACACTCCTGCTTTCACTCGCATTCAAGCCTACTTGCGTGAGATGCGGCCGGCTCGGTCGATGCAGGAGATCGGGCGTGGCGGCCAGCGGAATCCTCAGCGGCGCGATCCACGTTATCCTGACGACCAGGATCAACGTTACCCGGACCGCGATGATCAACGCTATCCTCAACAGGGCCGGCGTCAACGAGTCGAATATCCTTCTTCGAGGCTTCGAAATTACAACGGAAACAACTTTCGCATTAGCGTGCCGGATAATTGGCGCGAGTTGCCTTCAAGCGACGGAGTAACATTCGCCCCGGAAGGAGCTTATAGCCAGACGCAGGGTCGATTCGTCTTCACCCACGGAGTTCAGGTTGGCGTCGTCCGAACGCAATCGAATTCACTAAGAGCCGCGACCGATGAACTGATACGAGCACTGGCACAAGGCAACCAGAGTCTACAACAGGCCGGTGGCTACGAGCGCGAAACTCTTGGCAGGCGTGACGCGCTGGGGGTCTCGCTAACAAATATTTCGGAGTTGAGCGGCAGGCAGGAATTAGTCAGCGTTGTTACAACAATGCTTAGGAACGGGGACCTCTTTTATCTGGTCGCGGTTGTTCCACAGGATGAAAGCCAGGATTATCAACGTACATTCATGGCGGTGCTCGGTTCTCTGAGCGTCAACGATTAAATAAGCCGTCCGGTAAAGCGGCCGGCTTAAGCGGGGGTAGCATAGACTTTGGTCTGTGTTCAGCGATCATCCGGTCGCTGAATTGGACACAGACCAAAGTCTATGCTACCCCTTTTTGACGCTTGCGCGTCGTTGAATGCTCCAAGCTCGTAACGGAAGTTTACGTTACTTCTGAGGAAGTGGCGGCTTGGTTACCTTGCAGTCCACGTTTAGCGACTTCAAGAACTCCAGCAGATCGCTCCTCTGTGCCGCTGTGATGGTGCGTTTCTCGAGATTCTTCTTGTCGAGAAAAGGGTTCGGTTTGCCGCCGCCAAGCATAAGATCGACAGCCTCCTCTAACGTGGCGACGCTTCCGTCGTGAAAGTACGGACCCGATTCCGCGATGTCACGAAGGGTAGGCGTTTTGAAAGCTCCGGTTTCCTCGGGTTTGTTGCTGATCTTGCCGCGACCCTGGTCGGGTTCCGGAGCGTCCATCCCTATTCCGACGTTGTGAAATTGCTGGTCGGTGAGCAGCACGCCGTCATGGCAGTTATTGCATTTTGCTTGTTTGAAGACTTCAAATCCGCGCTTTGCGGCTTCAGATGCAGCCGACTGATCACCGGCTTGCCAGCGGTCCCAGGCCGTATCGCCGCTAGTGATCGTGCGTTCGTAAGCGGAGATAGCGTGCATAATGTTCTCGGCGGTGGCCTCACCGCCGAATACCTTCTGGAATTGAGAGCGATAACCCTGTAGCGCATTAATCTTGCCGACGATCTCGGCTTCGCGATCCTTTGCGCCCATGTTGCCGCCGGTCCAGGCGGCCATCGCCTGTTTTTCCAGCGACGGACTGCGCCCGTCCCAATAAAACATCTTGTGGTAACCGATGTTCCAGAGCGTCGGGCTGCTTCGAGGCAAAGCTTTGTTGAACGCGCCGATCGCCTTTGGCAGACCATCAGTAAGCCCCTTCTCGCACACATGGCATGAGTAGCACGAGCGCGATCCATCGCCGCTTAGACGCTCATCGAAGAAGAGCTGCCTGCCCAACGCCACTTTCTCCGGGGTCATGGGGTTATCTGCAGGAATCTCCATCGCCTCATACCGGGCGAGACCGGCAGGCAACGGTTGAATCTCAGGTTTGAATTCCGCGGTGGTCTCCTTGTTCTCGCACGCGAGCACCGCCAAAGCGAGCAGGAGTGTGGCCGTCATCAAAATCGTCCTCAGCTCTATCCTTCGTCTCATTTGAATTCCTCCGATGAAATGTACCGTAGGTTGTCTAACCTGCGGTTTGTTTTGCTGCGGTAAGTCACGGTCTCGCAGGTTAGACAACCTACGGTACGTTTGGCGTGTTGCAGGGTAAAACAGGCACGCCAAGGTGCGGCCCGGGATTGTTGAGCGCAGTGCGAAGCGCAAGCTCCAGCGCCACTCGGGTATCTTCAGGGCTGAGTATAGCGTCAACGAAACCTCGAGAGCCTGCAAAGCGGGCCTCAAGTTCACCGTCGTATTTCGCCCGAACGCGCGCCATTTCGGCTTCCATCTTCTCGTCAGGCTCGAGCCCTTTGCGTTCGAGTTTCCCGAGCTCTGAGCTGAACAACGCCATCACCGCGGACTCGCCTTCCATTACCCCCATCCGGCCAGTCGGCCAGGTGAAAATGAAATCCGGATCAAACCCCTGACCGGCCATTGCATAGTAACCTGCTCCGGATGCGTGGTTGATTGTAAGCACCAGCTTGGGCACCGTAGCCGTTGCCATTGCTTCGACAAACCGGGCTCCGGCGCGAATGATCCCGGAATGCTCGGCTTCAGTTCCCACCATGAAACCGGATACGTCTTGCAGGAATAGCAGCGGGGTCTCGTGCCGGTTACAAGTCTCAATGAAGTACGCGACCTTCTCGGCGGAGTCAGTATAAATTATTCCGCCGAACTTCGGCGGTTGTCCTGAAGCGCCCCGAACCAAACCTCTCTGATTGGCAATAACCCCTACCGGAATTCCAAAGATCCGCGCGTAGCCGGTTATCATTTCGCGAGCATAGTCAGCCTGGAACTCGTCGAGTTCGCCCGCGTCGAGTAAGCAGTCGAGCACATCGCGCATATCGTACGGCAGGCGGTGATCGGCCGGAATAATGTCGTAGATGTCAGTTAGCGGCCGGCGCGGAGCGGTCGGCTCCTTGATCTGTACTCGTAATGGCTGTTGCGGCGGAAGTTCGGTCACAAACTCACGCAAGCGCTGGATACATTCTTCGTCGTTCTTCGCGCGAAAATGCGCGACCCCGGAGATCTCATTGTGAGTGGACGCGCCGCCGAGCGTCTCGCTGTCCACGATCTGACCTACCGCGCCTTTAACCAGATTGGGTCCACCAAGCCCCATGAACGACGTGCCTTCAACCATTATGATGAAGTCGGAAAGCGCGGGCAGATACGCGCCGCCGGCCACACACTGACCCATGACCGCCGCGAGCTGCGGTACCTTGAGATACCGTCGCATGACCGAGTTGTAAAAGAAGATTCGACCGCCGCCGTATTGGCCGGGGAACACGCCGCTCTGATACGGAAGATTTACTCCCGCGGAGTCGACCAGATAAACGATAGGCACTCTGGAGCGCATCGCCAGCTCCTGCGCGCGGAGAATCTTGCGGACCGTCTCGGGCCACCATGATCCGGCTTTGACCGTCGCGTCGTTGGCGACGACGACGCTCTCACGTCCCGCGATCCGGCCAAAACCGGTTACGACGCCGGCAGCTGGCGCCTGGCCATCGTATTGGTCGTAAGCGACCAGCAATCCGATCTCTTGAAAATGGGAATCCCGATCAAACAGAAGTTCGATGCGTTCGCGAGCGGTGAGCTTGCCCCTTGCGTGCTCGCGATCGATCCGCTCGGGCCCACCGCCCTGACGCAGCCTGGCTTCAAGCGCTTTCAATTCGGCAACGAGTTTTTCGAAATGTTCGCGATTGGCCGTAGTGGTCTGAGTATCCATAGGAGGATGCTGGTTCAAACGAGAATGAAGGATAACAACGCCGGGTTATGGTGACAAGCGATGTCCTACCAACTCTTGTGTACCTGTTCGGCGCCGTCACACTCGCGCGGTTTGCTTCGAGGAACTACTGGAAACGGTCGAACCGCGATGCCTGTCCACTCAGGGCACTCCAAGTTGAAGCAACCGCCAGTTGTTTGTTGGAATCGTCGGTATGCGTTTGTTCCGTCTGACCCAATCGATGATCAGTTCGCGCAAGTCTTTGGTGGCTCGGTAAACTACTCGCACATCTTTGAACATCGTATAGCCGGCGCCACCGTTGACCCGAAAGGTGTTCGTAGCGAGTCGCAGCTTCTGTGTAGGAGTGACCGGCTGCCCGCGAAACCGCATATTCTCGATGCGTTTTCCTGCTGGCTTAGAGATATCAAGATCGTAAGTAATACCTTCAGCCACATCGTACGTGTAGCTGGGAAACCTATCATCGGTCAGCTCTGCCAGTGGCGTGCCTGGTCTGTAGGTTCCGAAATGCCTGGCCGAGTGTTCGAGCATTTCTCGGAGCTGCTTTCCGGTTACCTCCACAACAATGGGCGTGGCCTCATATTCGTAAAGCGCGATGATATCGCGGACGGTTACGGGTCCAGCCGGTATCTTCGCCTTTGAATTGAGCGTCATTGCCGTTGAAACTTCCGCATTCCCGAGTTCCAGCTGAACGCGGTGAACCAAATCGAGAATCGCGCTATCGCGAAACCGCTCATCGCCTGCTTTCATTTCGACCGGCGAATCGCCAATCACTTGATCGAGCCAGGCCTGCGTCTCTCGATGATAGGGTTCGGCAATTCTGAGGACTTCAGCGTCAGCCTCAACGTTATCGCTGACCGGGAGCGCACGCGAGGATTTCGCGACTACTCCCCAGCGACTGGCCGCGCCTTTTTTCTCTAGAAATACATCCGCTCGTGCGATGCTTCTGCCCCATTTGTCGGATTGAGCAAGCAGGACCCCGTTGATATACACGGACGGCACTTCGCGATGGGTGTGACCCATCAGTATTACGTCGATACCTGGAACGTTCTCGGCGATAGCGTGCGCCGCGTTTTCGTTTGGCATCTGGCCCGGATACTTTTCACCGGTTCGCAGGTCGATCTCAAACCCCATGTGCATGGCGATGATTACAAGGTCGACGCGCTCTTTGCCGCGAAGCACAGCAACCCATTTTTTTGCTTCGCTAACTGGGTCGCGCAGCTCGATCTTTGAATAGTAGCGCTTGGGATCGTCCAGACTCGGCATCCCCGGTGTCGTCAGCCCAATGATTCCGACGCGAACTCCCGCTACCTGTTTGACGACATAAGGACGAAAGTAGGACACCGAGGTTCCTCTTTTGTAAGTGTTGGCCGAGAGCCAAGGAAATTTCGCTTCGCCGCGCGCTTTGTTGAGCACATCGAGGCCGAATTCGTATTCGTGATTGCCGACAGCCATCGCGTCATACCCGATTGCGTTCATAACCGTCATCATCGCGTCGGCCGGCTTGTTGTTTAGTTTGGCGTGATGGAAAGTGAGTGGGGTGCCTTGTATCGTGTCTCCGGAATCCAGCATGAGCAGATGCGGATTCTCTTTACGCACCTGTTTTACCACTGTCGCAACTCGAGCCAACCCGCGCGCATCCGGTTTGTTTGTGTTGTAGTCGATCGGGTAGATGTTACCGTGCAGATCCGTGGTTGAGAGTATCGTGATATGCGCTCGAGCCGGATCCTGGCCGGCGCAAGCGGCGGCGAATATCAGCACTATAAGTATCGAGATTGGACCTGAGAGTACGCTTTTCAAGAAGGTATATTTCTACCAAAACGAGACGCGTTCGCACAGTCACGTTAGATTACACTTCGATCAAATGAAGTTGCAACGCTCCGGTTAGCGCTACTCGAAAACCTCCCAAGCTTGAAAAGCCTGCGCCCGAATGTTAATGGTACAACGAGCTAATTGATGAACATCCTTGGCATTTCAGGACAAGAACGGGACGCGGCCGCGGCGCTGGTTCAGGACGGTCGAGTTGTCGCTGCTATCGAAGAAGAGAAGCTCGCGCGCATCAGGCACATCGGCATCAACTACGCCGGCGGGCTTCCTTTTCGCGCGGTGGAGTTTTGTCTCGAACGCGCAGGCATCAATTTCGACAAGATCGACTATGTCGCATACTATCTCGAGCCTCACCGGCGGTTTCATCGGGAGATCGCATTCAACTCCTCACGGGCGATAGAAGCGGTGGAGCAGGGCTCGATCGAAGGATTCCCAACATATTTTGTCGAAAGTCTCAACGACTTAAAACAGCGGCAGAGGACGAGACGGTTGGTGGAATCGCGGCTTTCATCGGACGCCAAATTTGTGGAGGTCCCTCACCATCTGGGGCATGGAGCTAGCGCATTCTTCGCATCCGGCTTCGAACGCGCTGCGGTGATAACCGCCGATAATAGGGGTGATATGACTTCGGCGGCATTGATGACCGGGGATGGAGGGCTGATCCGAATTCACGCAGAAGCGCTGTTTCCGAATTCGATTGGAATGGTGTTCGGCGCGGTGACGGCGGCGCTTGGCTTTGACGCGGATGGTGATTGGCATAAGACGATGTGGTTGTCGCCCACCGGCAAGCCGGAATTCGCGGAAGTATTCGAACGGCTTCTTAGCGTTGACTCCAACGGGCTTCCGGTTGTGAATCTTGACTACCTCGACCTACCGTTGCAGGGAAGTCCGACGCTTTCGCGTTTATTCTTCGACCGCGCCGGTATGGAGGCACGGGCAAAGGATCAGCCGATCGCCGAGAAACACCGCAACCTGGCAGCGAGCGCTCAGGCCTGCATCGAGAATGTGCTGTGCGAGATTGCAGTTCGTCATCGCGAGAAATCCGGTGAAACCAATCTGTGCATGGCCGGCGGGGTTGCGCTCAATAGCCTTGCCGCATCCGCCGTCGAGCGCCGAGCCGGGTTTGCTCGTTTGTTTGTGCAGCCTGCGGCCGGGAATGCGGGATGTTCACTGGGCGCCGCGTTGTACGTTTGGCATCAGGTGCTGGGCAATCGGGAGCGCGAATACCAGATGCGGCACGCCTTTCTCGGGCCCCAGTTCAACGACGAAGCCATAAAGAGCGTTCTGGATAATTGCAAGATAACGTATGAATACTCGTTAACCGAAGACAAGCTGATCGCCGAGGTCGCGCGGTTGCTCGCTCAAGGGAAGATCGTTGGTTGGTTCCGCGGGGCGATGGAGTTTGGACCGCGCAGTTTGGGCGCTCGCAGTATTCTGGCTTCGCCGACCTCAGAGATGATGCGGGACAATCTTAACGCGTTCATAAAACATCGTGAGGAGTTTCGCCCTTTTTGCGCCGCGGTGCCTGAAGAACGCACCGAGGAGTTCTTCGAGGCCAGCGCGCTGAATGAATTTCTCCAGGGCGTCAGCGTGATCAAGGAGCCGAAGCGGCAGTTGGTCCCAGCCGCGATCTTCGGCGACGGGTTGGTGCGGGTTCACAGTGTAAGCCGTAAGACTAATCCAGCTTTTTGGAAACTGTTGACCAGGTTTGGCGAACTTGGGGGCGTACCGGTGCTGCTGAATACCTCGTTCAATCTCTTTGGCGAGCCGGTGGTCTCGACACCTCGCGAAGCGGTTCGAGGGTTTTATTGCTCGGGGATCGATTCTCTGGCCATCGGTAATTTCTTAATAAAGAAGTGACGACTTTGCGTTTGCTAGTCAAGCAAAGACGCAAGAACCCAAAGGATGTGAAACAAGGGGAGCATGGCAAACAAAGCGTATTTGGTAACCGGCGGGGCGGGGTTTATAGGGAGCCATATTGTCGAGCGTCTGGTGGGCGAGGGTCACGACGTTCGAGTTCTTGATGATTTCAGCTCGGGTCACGAAGCCAACCTCGAATCCTTTCGTACGAAAGTTGAGCTGATTCGAGGCGACATCCGCGACGCGCAACTGGTTAACGATGCGGTAAACGGCGTCGACATTGTGTTTCACGAAGCCGCGCTTGGGTCGGTGCCCCGCTCGGTTGCGGACCCGTTGACCACGCACGAGGTGAATATCACAGGAACCCTAAACGTGCTGCTCGCGGCACGAGATGCGGGTGTCAAGCGAGTCGTCTATGCATCAAGCTCCTCGGTTTACGGAGAAACTCCGGTGTTGCCCAAGAGCGAAGATTTAACGCCGAAGCCGTTGTCGCCGTACGCGCTGTCAAAGCTCACCGGTGAACACTACTCGAGCGTGTTCAAGCACGTTTATGGGTTTGAAATCGTTTCACTCCGTTACTTCAACATCTTTGGCCCGCGACAGGACCCCGAGTCTCAGTACGCCGCGGTAGTCCCCAGATTCATCACCGCGTTGCTTGAAGGTAGAGCCCCGGTGGTATACGGCGATGGCCTTCAATCGCGCGATTTCACATACGTGGAGAATGTCGTTAACGCCAACCTGCTCGCGTCTGAAGCTGAAGGAGTGGCCGGACGCGCATTTAACGTCGCGTGCGGAGGTCGTTACTCGCTGCTCGATCTCCTGGCGAGGATCAAAGAAGCGCTTGGCAGCGGAATCGATGCAATTCACGAAGAACCGCGAGCTGGAGATGTCAGGGACTCGCAAGCCTCAATTGAGGCCGCCCAACGCGAGCTCGGTTACCAGGTCTCGGTTGGATTTGAGGAAGGTCTTCGCCGGACAGTCGAGTGGTACCGAGGTACAACTACTCGATAGAATTGCTGTCCCTCACATCGGTATCCGATACTCGACGTAGGTGTCTGTAAACTTTACGGCCTTTTGAAAGCTCTTCCACTCCTGTTGAGACAGCCCCTTCTGAGCGTCGGTTGCAATCTCGTCAAGCGCGGGAGCGTCGGCCAGCAAGACTCGTCCACGCGCCTTTTCTTTCAGACGCTTCCAAAGGGCCGGATAGGGAAATGCCCACTCCTGATCCTTTGCGGTAGCTCTGTGAACCGGGATCATTGCCACCAAATCGGGGCTCACCATTTTCTCCAGACCTTTCTCCCGCAGCGTGGCATTGTGGCTGCCGTGATGCCCAACCTTGTAGAGCACCGTCCGTGCGAGTAACTCCTCCGACTTGACGCGGCGAGTTGGTCCATTCCCGTCCTTGATCCTCCATTCGAGGTCTTCCCACGAAAGCCAATTACCCACCTGGGCGTCCCCGGGGAACAACAAGACCTTTCCCGATCCGGTAAGTTCAATTGCAAGCGCAAGACAGGTGTTGTTGGTATAGCTGTCGATGTTTAACGCAAGTTCTCCGGCTACAGTCAGCCAGTCGTGATCGATCCGGCGCCAGTCATTTGGCGCGTTGTCGCCGAATCCGTAGTGCTCGGTGAAAAATTTCGTGTTCCTGGCGACCTTGACGGAGAGGCGATGGTGCTCCTCAAACGGAAAGGCGCGCGACCGAATTTCCGGATCAACCGCCGTATCATCTACTGCTGCGAGAAAGCTGGTGGCCAGGGACATACCATGCTTTGTGTCATAGGTTTCTTTTGTCGATAGTTTCTTGCGGATGAAGTCGGGGTCCTGTGGAGGACCGAGAACATAGACGCGCACTCCGGTCACGCCTTCAAGATCAAGGGGGCGGGCCTTTGGGTCACAGTATTGTTTACTGGCTTTGCCAAGGATATAGTCCCAGGCTTTTTCGGTGCGGCCCTGGCCGGTTGCTGCCGCACCCAGCCCGCCGTAGAACCCAAACAGTTCTGTCAGTACTTTCTTATAGAGGCCCAGCTGCCGGTTCTTCTTTTCATCGGGGATGCGGTCCAGTGCCATCTCGACCGCCTTTTTCCGCTTCTTGAATTCGTTTCGTATTCGTTTCGCGTCATCCCTGTCGGAGTCTTCGGTCCACGCCACCCAAACCTTCTTCACCTCGATCTTGTCAAACAGCTCCTTCGCCTGCGTAAAGCCCGAGATATGGTCCCAGTGCTCGTGCGTCGCGGCCAACACATCCAGTTTACCGCCGGTCGTTTTCTTGATATCCGCAACGACCTTCTTCATCTGTTCATCACCGTAGTGCTTGCTCGCTAACGCGCCACAGTCAATCAACATATGAAACGGTTTTGGCGTGCGTGGAAAGGTCAGGAGGAAACAATCCCCAAGCCCCTGTTTGTACATTCGTATTCGAACTGTTTTTGCACTGGGCATAGTCAAGGCCTCCCATAATCAGAGCTGCGATGCAAAAGCGCGAATGGCTCTTCGGCTTGAGTGAGCCGCTTGAAGTAAGTAGCTCGTGGTGAGCCCTCGATCGTCGACCCGCGCCGATAATCTTTGTAGCGCTCCAGGCGGGAATTATCGCTGATGCTCTTTCGGATCGCGTACTTCAGCTCCATTGTGTCGAGATCCAGGATTAGTGTTGAGCCGCCACGGAACTTCATCGGAGAACTGACGTTGTCGGACGACACCGGGATCTCGCGGGTTTGAATGAGCGATATGATTAGCTGATTGAGACTGTCACCGTCGGGCCCAACTCGCCGCGCCGGGCGAAGTGAATGAACTTGAAACCTTGGAATCCCTTTTTTCTGTTTGTCGCCGCGCAACCCCGGCAACCCGAATTCAAAGGTTATGCCGGCGATCTCGCTGAATTCCTTTAACTGCGCGTGTCCTTCAATCTCAATCCAGTCGTGAAGTTCGCTGCTGATTCGTTCGGTCTCTTCGTATGTTTGGCGACGACTCTGAAAGTATGCGAATTGCCCAACCAAAGTCCTGATCTGGTCGGCGAGAGGCTTGAAAAATGTCTGGCTGGTTCGCACGGCGGGCCAGCGCAAGCTGTCAACCGACAGCGCGCGGACGTCGCGCGGGTAGATCCCGCGCCATCGGAAGGCTTCTATGAATGCGATTCGATAACCCAGATCGTCGTCGGGGACGAGGTCGGCGTCGGCGGTTACTATCGCGCGTAGATAATCTCCGAAGCTTATGTCGACCGGTGGGCAGTAATCCAACGCGCGAATGCAGATATTTAAAACGTGCTGCGCTGACTTCGACGCTTCGTTTGCAAGGCGTCTTACAAGATCCGGGTGAAGCGCACCCTCGGGCAGGACACCGGTTCCGCTGGTGGCGATGCGCAGTAAATCGGCCACCCGCTTCTTGTAGATCGACAGAAACGCATCAAAGACTGCGCCGACAAGAATGGCGCCTCTCGCGTGTGGCTCGGTGACGGTTTGATATTCTTCGGGGTTTGGTTTGTGAGGTTTCCACTCACCGGTTTCAGGATCGGTGTCCCCGAGCGCGCTGCGGAGTGCGCCGTAGTTTCCGATCGCTTCGCCAAACTCCTGAGCAAGCTCGCCAAGCAGATTCTGCGATGCGAGATCCCCGCGAGTGCGAGCGATCTGGTGACGCAGAACTTCAGGAAAAGTAAAGTGCTGAAAAAGAGCGACGATGTCGGCGAAAGCTTCGTGGAAGGCAAGTGCGTCCTGGTGACTGTCCTCGATAAACCGGCGATGCATCCCATCCAGCAAAGCATGCGTCGTTTCGTGTGCAATTATGTCGTGCGAGAGACAGGTGAACACTATTCCGCCGGGCAAATAACGCTCAGGCCGGTCGGATGAAGCAGGGAAGTATCCGAACAGCAGCGCTCGCTTTTCCGGGCTGTAATAGGCGTTTGCCTCGCGAAGTGCATGCGGATAAACGCGGAGCCGTTGGACAAATGCATCTTTCGGAGTTGTTCCCCGAAAATCGCGAGCAGCCCACAGCGCGCGTCTTCCCAGCGCCTTCTCAAAGTTTCGGATTGTGGTCATTCCAACCGCGTAGACCATCTGCTGATGAAACTGTGGATTGCCCTCGGACGGCGAAAGTCCGTCTTGCGCCAGTATGTCCGGGTCGTTTAGATCAACGGGTTCATAAAAGCAATTACTAGCCGGATCGTAATCAACCACCTCAAGGTACTCGCCGACCGGACCCGCGGTCAGTCCGTCGCTGGTGCCCTTAGCAGCTTCTTCCCACATAACCTTGTAGGTTGTCTGATTAACCAATGCCGTCTCGAGCCGTATAGAAAGACTAGGATCGAACGCGTAACCGCGGAGCCGGCGATAGACCGGTTTTGCTGTCGCTCTGACTTCTTTTTGCCGAGATACGCCCTCCGTGCCGGCAGTCGCTGGTTC
>Ga0075428_100002625_pt1 | contig 19558 bp, 18 predicted proteins | sample RhiMetdeltSRZDD2_FD_75291 | JGI IMG/M metagenome (GOLD analysis project Ga0075428, IMG submission 75291) | Populus rhizosphere microbial communities from Tennessee, USA - Rhizosphere MetaG P. deltoides SRZDD2 | ecosystem: Host-associated > Plants > Roots > Rhizosphere > Soil | place: USA... | reverse complement strand
GCTGCTTCGGAAGTGGACTCAGCAATTCGCGGTGGGGCGGTCTTAGCCAGGCAGTTTTATCGTGAGCTGCAGACCTTTGAAGCCGGCCCCGAAGGAATAAGAATCTACTATCCCACCATGATGAAAAACATCGAAGTGGGTTCCGTGCCGACGGCCTATGCCGAGGCACAGAAGAATGCACCTCCCCCTCAGCAGAAGGCGGAGCCGCGAGAGCTCAGCGCCGTGGAGAAACTGTTGCGCCAGGCGAACAACAACCTCGCGGCCAACAATTTGGAAGCTGCCGTGGAACAGTTTCAACAGGTGCTCGAAGGCGATGACGCCAATGGAGAAGCCCTTTACGGCCTTGGCGTGGTGGCAACCATGAAGAACAAGCGAGAGATCGCGGCTGACTACTTTTTGAAAGCTGTGCAATCGCCCACTGCGGGAAAACCGGTGAAAGTTTGGGCCCATATTTATTTGGGCCGAATTTTCGACGCTGATCAGAAGCGAACGGAAGCCTTGCAGCAGTACCAATCGGCCATCGCGTTGGGTGACAATACACGCAACGCACAGGATGCAGCTCAGCGAGGACTTCGGGAGCCCTTCAGCGCCAGGAAGGCGACTCCTTCGCCCTAACCGAAGTGACTCAGGCCCTGAACTTGTTCTCCGGACGCTTCCTGAGATGATTGAGAGTCTCCATAGACTGGAATCGATTCTAGGCTACTCGTTTCAGAAGTCGGAGATTCTGGAACGGGCCGTGACGCACAGTTCAGCGGCCAACGAAAAGAGGGCCTCCGCTTCGAATGACAACGAACAGATGGAGTTTCTGGGTGATTCGCTCGTCGGCTTCTTCATTAGCGATTTCCTGTTCCGAGAGCACACGGGTCTGAGCGAAGGCGAGTTGTCCAAGGTTCGTGCGCACCTGGTGAGTGCTGCGAACCTGTCCAAGTTGGGTGATCAGCTGAAGCTTGGCGAGTTTCTGGTGCTCGGCAAAGGCGAAGAAAAAACCGGTGGGCGGCGAAAGCAGGCTCTGCTTGCCGATGCATTTGAAGCCGTGGTGGCGGCGATCTATTTGGATGGTGGTCTAGAGTCGGCTCGCGAATTCCTGCTGCGAATCTTCAAGCCTGACCTCGACGTCGTCGCCAGCGGTGGCCTTCAGTTCAAAGACTTCAAGTCGCAGCTTCAAGAGCGTCTGCAAGCCTTGCGCTGTCCACCGGCTGAATACTGCCTGGTAAAAGAGACCGGACCCGACCACTGTAAAATTTTTTCGGTGGAACTGAAGATTAACGGCCAGCGCATGACTGAAGGGCACGGCGACAGCAAGAAACGTGCCGAGCAGGAAGCCGCCCGGCTGGCTCTGGATGTTTTGCCGGCGACAACTCCCTATGCAATCGACGCTTCGTGAATATTTCGAAAGCCTGGTCGTGACGGTAATCCTGGCGTTGTTTGGCACAACGTTCGTTGTGCAAGCCTTTAAGATCCCCACGCCCTCCATGGAAGACAATCTGTTGGTGGGCGATCACTTGTTGGTGAATAAGTTTCTTTTCTCCAAACCGGATTCATTGATTGGCAGGGTGCTCCCATTTCGCGAAATCAAGCACGGCGACATCATTGTCTTCAAGTACCCTGAAGACCTCACCAAGAACTACGTGAAACGGGCCATTGGCCTCCCAGGAGACCATCTTCGCGTCGAGAACCAGACAGTTTTTCTGAACGGCAAGGCTCTGGAGGAGCCCTACACCTTCCACAAGGAACCCGACGTCCGGAACCGTCCCGTGCGGGATAATTTCCCGATGCTGGCCGAGCAAATCAATCGGTTTCCCGACTACCAACAGAATAAGGACATCTTCGACAGCTTCTTTTTTTATAAGGAACACACGCAGGGACGGGAGATCGTGATTCCACCGGACTTTTACTTTGCCATGGGCGACAATCGGGACAACAGTGCCGACAGCCGCTACTGGGGCTTTGTCCCGAGAAAGAACATCGTGGGCCGGGCGCTGATCATCTACTGGTCGTATGACACACCGCCAGATGAGCACCTGCGCGATTCATTCGTCGAGCGGGTACAGCAGTTCGCGGATCTCTTTCTGAATTTCTTGACGAAGACCCGCTGGAGCCGGACGTTTCGTCTGGTGCGATAAGTTAGGAATCTGCTGGCGTGGATGCCAACGGGGGAATTGTAATAAGTCCATGCGACGTCTCAACTTGATGTCGCATTGCCGCGAAAGCAGGCAGTTCGCCACGCCAGTGGCGCTGAAGCACTGGCGTGCTTCACTACGAACGTGCTACGGAGACGATCAAGACGGAATTCTCAGGAGTAACTTTTGTGTTTAAGAAAATCTTCATTTTGGCGAGCCTCATTGTCATTTGCAGCCTCGGCTGGTACTTTTTTTATCCACGTGAGCAAGCGGCGGGATTGAGCGCCCGTCCGAGCCGTGCGGACGCTGACGCTTTTTCCCGCAAGATGGAGAAGTTGGAGGCTGGTGAGAAAGCCAAATCCGCAAACACGGTGGAATTTCGCCAGTCGGAAGTTGACGCCTATGTCCAGCACGAACTGGCTCCGTTGTTTCCGAAAGGGCTGGAGCAGGTAAACATTCAGCTTCAGCAGGGGCTCATCGCAGGCAGTGCGCGGATCAATTTTGACACTCTGGAAACCGGCGATGGCAAATCAAATCCCTTGCTTAGCGCACTGTTGCGAGGACAACATTTGCTGGACGTGGTGGCGAGCGTCAAGACGCAAAACGGCACGGGCACCTATGAGGTGTCAAAGGTCCTGTTGGATCAGCGCGAGATACCAAAGCCGCTGGTCGACTTGCTGATACAGAAATATGTCGTCCCCAAATACCCTGCAGCAAAACCGAACACACCCTTTCCTCTTCCTTACAATGTCGATCATGCCGATCTCCAGCAAGGGAAGGTGACCGTCCATCAAGTCCCGCGGTGACGTTGCGAGAGTTGAGAGGCGGTACTTCACCACCCTCAAATTGCGTCCCACTGCGACAACGTTGACTGGGCTTTCCTTGGAACCAGGTAGACCTGTCTACACTCTGTGAGGTGGATCGCTCAAGGTGACCGGAGGGGCGTGGAGAGCAGCTGAAATCCCAGGCTCGTCAGCGCAGTCGTCGTGGAGTCTGAAGCATTCGCGGCCCGGACTTGATGGGCTAAGAACTCACGGCGAACGGGGTAGTTTCCTCGCTGTGCCTCAAACGTCTCCACAGACTTGCGAAGCCGGGCATCGTCCGCTGCGATGTCATAGGTGGCCTGAACGGCGTCCAGCAACACTTCTTCCCGGTTCTTCCTCCGACCATCTATTTCGAGAATGGGACGCTGCGGTTCGGGCAGGCTTGCGGGATACCACGTGTCCAGCCCAAGCCCGAAAAAGCGACTGATTGCTTGCACGCTCATCGCAGTCCCATTCGCTTTCCCGTCGGCGGAATAGCCGGCGATGTGCGGTGTGGCCAGCGTGACCCTGTTGAGCAAAGCAACATCGATCTCGGGTTCGTTTTCCCAAACGTCCAGTGCCACGCGTAACCTTCCCGAACCAAGCGCTTCCTTGAGTGCCAGGGAATCCACCACTCCTCCGCGCGAACTATTCAACAGGATGGCTCCGGTTTTCATCCTTGCAATCCGATCCCGGTCGACGAGTCGAAGCGTTCGGTCAGGCCCATCCGATGACAGAGGCACATGAAGGGTGATGATGTCCGCCTCGGCTAGCACTTGCTCCAATGACACAAAGCCGGCCGCGCCTTCTGCTCGCATCCTTGGCGGGTCGTTGCAAAGTAGTCGCATGCCTATCGCCTGAGCCAGAGACTCCACGCGGCTTCCTACATGTCCCACCCCGACAATTCCGAGCGTCTTTCCCTCGAGGGTGAATTGGAATCGGCGGGCCAGCGTTGCCAGCGCCGCAGCCACCCATTGATTGACTGACCCGGCATTGCAGCCTGCGGCATTGGTCCAAGTGATCTGATGTTGCCTGCAGTACTCCGTGTCAATGTGATCGAAGCCAATCGTCGCAGATGCAATGAACCGCACTGGGCTGCCTTCCAGGAGATCGGCACTGCATCGCGTCCGGGTTCTTGTGATCAGAGCATCAGCATCCCGGACATCCGACTGACCAATCTTGCCTCCGGGCAGGTAGCTGACTTGGGCAAAAGGCTCCAGGACACCCTTCAGGTACGGGATCTTGTCGTCTGCGACGATCTTCATGAAAACTTTCAGTCCGGCAATTCAATTCCGATGACGTATTGTGAAGCAGGCCTGGAACCTCGGAGGCGCGCGCCGCGCTGCGATTCGTGGTGCATACTGAGCGACACAGGTCGCCGTTCGGGGGACGCCTCCCACATTCGCACAGCGACCAACGCGAGATGTCAGAGTTGCGAATAGTTCGTTGCCTAAAACATCAGAGCGACAACGCCGCTTGCAGCATCGCCTTCGTATAGGCCACGTTGTAGATCTCCGCGGAAAATCCTCCCCCGCCTGGATATTGATTTCGGATCTGCCCGCGCTCGCGGTCGACATCGATGGCCCTGGGATGTTCAGGGTAGAGCCCGCGAGAATACTTTTGCCGCACCAACTCCCGCATCACCGCGAACATGTTCACCTGACCTTCGTCGATGAACACTTCGGTGTAATCCACATAGGGCTTTCGCACGACCACGTTGCGGAAGTGAACGTGGTTGATGCAATCCCTTTCCCCCAGGTAACGGCAGACGGCGACCGGGTCTTCGCCCATCTCGCGCGTAACACCGCAGTCGAAGGTCATGCCGTTGTAAGGGCTCTTGACCAGGTTCAGGTATGTCTTCCATTGCTCAAAGCTCGCCATGATCTGTTCCGAACCGCGGCTGAGAGGCACAGGCGGGTCGTTCGGGTGCAGAGCGAGACGCACTTTCGCCTTCTCGGCCTCCGGCACGATGGCCTTCAGGAAGTGCTCGGCCCGCTTCAGTTGCTCCGCTCGCGTATGGGTTCCCTCACGCGGCGGGAGCGACTTCGACAACTCATAGTCGTAAGCAGTGTAACCGGCTCCAGCCCTGCCGGTCTCTTCCTTGTAGCCTTCTGTCAGGCGATGGGCGTAGAAGTTGTACTCGATCACCGGCAACCCGGCCTTGCCAGCCGCGCGGATCGATTTGATGACATCCTCGATCTGCGCGTCGGCGCCCGGTCGTCCCCAGATGACATCATTGAATCCGGAGATCATCAGGTTGCAGAGCGTGATGCCACCAGCCTTGAACTTCTCGATGCGGCTCCGAATGTCAGCCTCTTCCCAGGGGATCCTGGGCCCGCCCGATAGGAAATAGTCCACACCCACTTGCTTCAGGCGACGCAAGCCGGCTTCGTCCAGGTTCTGCCCGCCGCCAAGACAAATCTTCGGTGTATTCTGCCCCAAAGGCGGCGGCCAAGAAGAAGGCGCTGCAGCAGAACCGGTTTTAGAAAGTATCGCGGGCGACAACGCAGCCGCACTGAGGGCCTGTATCAGCTTTCTTCTTGAGAATTCAGATTTCATGCTCACTCCTCCTAATTGATTTTTCGAACACGTGGTCACTTTGGGCAGTCGCCACCCACGAATCGATTACGAATGGCTCTTGCTGCCAGTGACAGAATGATCGGCTAACAATGCCTGTTCCGTTTCGCTGTCAGCTAATGTAACCGCCCTCGGAGATCGGACATTCTGACAACCGCCGCTGGTGAAAAAGAATGTAGTCTTTGATCCAGGGCACGTGGGCTATTCAGTCTCGATTGTTGTAGTGCTTGACACGAATGAACTCGCGATCTTCTTCGAGCGATTTCGACATCGCTGTTGAAGTCGTCGATCCGGCATAATTTGTGGAGGACGGAAACCGGCTGAATGATATTACCGGAGGGAGATTTGGTGTCAACCGGAATATGCCTTTTGATACCGGTCTCAATTTTTGCGGTGGTTATCGCGGGACGTGCCAAGATTCCCGCACGCGCCACCGGTCCATCGTCATAGAATATGCGACAGTCTTTGCCCTGGGAGAATCAAATCTGTCGACGCTGTAACTGCAAGTGGCCTAAGGAGCGAATATGCCGATGATTGCCTTCACCAAGAATCACCAGGACCTGTCGACTGACCTCGGTTATCAGTTCAAGTTCTTCTGCGACAAATGCGGAAACGGCTACATGAGCAGCTTCATCCAGTCCAAGGTCAAGACCGCGGGTAGCCTGCTGCGCGGCGCGGGGCAGCTTCTCGGCGGATTCCTTGGCACCGCCGGGGCCAACTCGTACGAGATTCAACGCATAGTCGGTGGCAAGGAGCACGATTCGGCATTCCGCCAGGCAATCGAGGAGGTGCGTCCGCACTTCAAGCAGTGCTCGCGGTGCGGCCATTGGGTCTGTCCTGAGAACTGCTGGAATCATGAGCGCGGGCTGTGCGAAGCCTGCGCCCCCAACCTTGATGAGGAAAGGGCCGCAGCGCAGGCGACTGCGACCCGGGATCAGGTCTGGCAGAAAGCTCAGTCTACCGATCTGGTCGGCGAGATCGACATGACTTCGAAGACTGTTGCTTATTGCCCGGAGTGCGGGGCCAAGAGCCAAGGCGGGAAATTCTGCCCAGAGTGCGGGGCCAAGTTCTTCTCCAGCATTGAGTGCCCGAAGTGCGGCACAAGGATCGAAGGGAAGGTTAAGTTCTGCCCCGAGTGCGGCGAGAAGACCGGATCCTGAGGAGCGATGATGCCGAGCTATTCCGTACGATGCGCGGTGACACGCCCTGGGGAGCCGACCGGGACGCCCACATCCGCAAGCCTGACATTTGCGACGGCCGATGCGGTCGTGTCGCTCGATCCGTCACCGCCGATCGAGTTCGATCTGGCGGAAGTGGTTGGGCTCGAGCCGTCCGGCGGGGAGCTCCACGTCACGCTGCAATCGGGGCTGGTGCTGCGCCTCTCTGGGATGGGCAAGACTTCAGCGGAGCTGGTTACCGGTCTGGCCCGGGTGCGTCGTGATCGGATCGCTTACGTCTTCCGGTTCGGACTGCAAAGCAGCGACCGCTGGGAGGAGGCGGACGTCCTCGCGCCGGGCGAATCTTCTCCGCGCCGGTCCGGTTTGCGCCTGTTTGGATCGCTCCTGGGCATTGTACCTGACCGGGGGGAACCGCAGGCGATCCCGTTCGGCGATGTCCGAGCCATTACCTTTGATGAAGCCGCCTATGAAGTTGTCGTGGAAACCGCCGCGGGGAAATGGCGCATAGGTCGGCTCGCGCGCCGCAGTGTGCCCGTCCTGGAGGAATTGAAGCGCGCCCGGCTGGAATTCGTGGCGCGTTACCAGGCGCAGCTCAAAGATGTCATGCCACACCTTGCGGCACACGCGCTGCAACAACTCTCGGGAGACTGGTGTGAGGGCATTGCGATGCCGGCCGTGTCTCTGGATCAACGAGCACCTGGCACGGCGGCCCGATTTCTCGAATTTCTGCCGTCAGGGGAGCGGAGAGCCTTCGTCGACCAGTTGGCGCAGCACTTCGGACACGCCCCGTGCTTCGGATGGTATTATTCCGCGGCGGCCGACGCCGATACGACTCGGCTGTTTGAGCCGTTTGTGTTGTTCCAGAATTCGGTACCCGGGGGATTCGCGGCGGCCTGGGAGGTACTGAGCGATATGGGAACCGCCACCTACATATTCCGCGGTGCCGAGCCGGATCTGGCCGCCAAACTCAACGAAGCGCTACGGTCGATTCGCTTCGCGCGCGAGCCAATCTACCTGTCGCAGGCCGAGCTGTTAACAACCGGAGAGCACCGGCACCATGTGCCGCTCCTCGAGCGTTCCGACGATCTGAAGTTCCTCAGAGCCCGGTTCGCGGGTCGAGTGTCGCACGTCGAGCCGGAAACTTATGCTGCACGAGTGGCGGCGCTTTGCGGCGAGCCGGCTTGAAATGTCGCACATGGGCTGCCGCCAGCAGAGAGCATTTGATTCACTTTAGGGCCGATTCCAAAAGCTACCGAGCGACAGGCGGAACCGAGCCTCTCCTTTCTCATTAAAGCTCAAAATCAGCCCCGTAACGCCCAACGGAGTTGGCGCAAACATGCCGACGGACGTACTCTGACGGGTTTGCCAGCCTTGCTCGCTGAGGTCCAGCCGCGCCACTTCATACCAACTCGCCAGGAATGGGCGGAAAGCGGTGTTCTTGAGATTCAGGCCGCGGTAAACGAGCCCTCCCCCAGCCGTAAAAACTGAGTTTCCATGAAGCTCCTGATATCGATAGGCGTCCATCTGAGTGAGACCGCCGGCGGTGAATTGGTCATAGAACGTCAGATTCCGTCCAAAGCCACTCGCCACGTTGCCCAAAGCAAACACAGACATCGTGACTCCGACAGGCTGAAAGTGATCAAAGTCAGTTTTCACGTAGGGGAAAGAACGGTCACGCGCGCTCCATCCGAGAGACCCGTTGATGCGGGTCCCACGGGTTGGCAGTTCCCCTGAATCTTGTGTGTTCACTATCCCCACAACTTCCGGATTCACAAATGTCGTGCTCTTTGCGGCAATGCCCTCGAGTGTAAGCGGCTCGCTGTAGCGGTCGTACCCGGCCTGCGCACCAATGCGCAGCTGCAAGTATCGCCAGGTCCCGATGCCGAAGTAGAGCGATCCGGCAAATCGATCCCGTGTGGAGTCGGCCCGAACTGGCCCGCTGTAAGAGGGGAAAGTGGTGCGGTGCACCAGGAACCCAGGTGCGATGAAGAACGGGCTGCCACCAAAAGGATGATAGTACTCAGACCGGATGCCCGGGTTGTAGCCGATGAAGAGATCGGTAAGAAACCGCGACTTGTATGCATCTTTCAAGATCGCGGTGCTGTTCAGGCGCAAGGTAAAACGGTCGGGTTCACCTTTGGAATATCCGTAGAAGATCGAAGGACGTAGCAGCAACTGGCTTTCGGGGCGCGGTTCCAGGTCAACGCGGTAGCCTTCGCTTGCGGAGCCACTCTGCCACCGGTAGGACGCGCTCGGCAGTCCTGTTGCCGCCGTCAAACCCGTCAAGTTGTCTTCCAACCTATGTTCCGAAACCAACGAGCCGGATTTGCGCGATAGCTCCTCGGTGGCGTTGGTCTGGATGTTTGCTTGCGGAGATCTGACCGCAACGAGAGGTCCGGAAGTTTGACCAGTGCGTCTGCGAGAGTTCTTGAGACGGACATGCTCATCCCATTCCGGCGGCGAGAGCGACAGTGCCTTCAGCGCCTGGGCATTTTGCTGGGCCGCTTGGTATCCGCTCTCAATGATCGCGGACACGTTCCCGAAATCCAGAAACACCTTGTTGTCCAGCCGCACAGAGACAACGAGATCAGCGAGCTGAGCGTTCCGCCGTTCGTTTTGAAGTGTGGCAATGGCTACCGACTGGCGCAGGATATCGGTCAGCGTGTTGAGTTCCGTGCGCTCCATCGAGGAAGCACGAAGGGTGATTGCAATTACGAAGTCCGCGCCCATATCGCGCACGACGTCTGTTGGCAGGTTGTTAACAAGCCCTCCATCGATGAGCACCCGGCCGTTCCACTCCACAGGGGTAAAGATCACAGGAAGAGATAACGTCGCACGCAGCGCTTTGGGCAGCGACCCGTCTTGCAAAACGAAGGCGTCACCCGACAGAAGATCCGTGGCGACACAGCGAAACGGGATTGGTAGGTCATCGAAGGTCTGAACGCTCGAGTAGGCGATCGTTTCCCGACTCAGCATTAACGCAAGTTGCTGTCCCGAATTGATTCCGGCTGGAAATGACAGCTTCTTGCCAAACCGAAAAGTCCACTGGCCTGAGATTCGATTCCACTCCTGCTTCTCTGCCACCGGACGATCGTCGTAGCTTGGCGCAGAGCGAAGAAGATCACTCCAGTGGGCGTTCCGGGCAATCTTCTCCAGATCGGCGGAACTCTGTCCTGTGGCGTACAAGCCTGCCAGCAACCCTCCCATACTGGTGCCCGCGATGCGGTCGATGGGGATGCGGTGTTCTTCAAGGAATCGAAGCACTCCGATATGAGCGAGTCCCCGTCCTCCCCCACCGCTCAAGGCAAGACCGATGCGTGGCCTATGGGGCTGGGCGGTCTCCTGTCCGTGAATCGCTAAGGCGATCAAAAGAATCGATGCGCCGGCGACAATTGCACTGGTTCTGAGTCTAGTTTGCATCTTGCTTAACCTGAGTTCGCAATAGTTCTGGAAGAGTTCAGAGTTCCCGTGAAAGCCTCAGCCGTTAGCGTGTCGATATTGTGTATCCCAAGTTGATTTGATCGGTAGAGAGGGACTCGTTTGGATGGTACCTGTTCCGGCCTGGTTCAACAAACTGTCGATGACTGCTGTCTACGCGGAGTGTCGAAGGCTTAGAAGCTGAAAGAAAACGGGGCGCAGAGAGGACGAGACAGACTTGAGGTGAGAGTGATCCTGTGGTCCGAGGCTTTCATAGGTTGTCTCGCAGGCTCTTCTTGTAGACAATCGCTGTAACCAGAAACACGCCATTCAATGCTCGGTCCAAAAGGAGGCAGTCATGAAGAAACTGCTGGGCGCTTTGTTGTTCATTGGGATGACGGGTGTGTATATCTCTCAGACTCCCGCTCCCAAGTCTGTCTACAGCGGGCTGAATCTTGACTTGGGCAACCTGTCGCGTCTATCTCGCGCCAAAACGCGGTCCATCAGTCCCGAAAATTTCACTGGAGAAAAAGGAAAAGGCGGCATGGCGACGGAAGGAACCGGCGCCAACGCGGCGCGCGACTTGGGACGCGGCTGGAAGATCTCACCGTCGATCCGTATTGTTTCGAAACAAACGTTTACTCTGGCAGAGATCCAGGGATCAGGTGCCCTTCAGCACATCTGGATGACTCCCACGGGCAATTGGCGCTATTCGATCCTGCGGATGTACTGGGATGGTGAGGCGCATCCTTCAGTGGAAGCGCCGGTCGGTGACTTCTTTGCCTCGGGTTGGGGCAAGTTCGCCCCACTTGCTTCGCTGGCAATTAGCGTGAATCCAGGCAGCGCCTTCAACTCTTATTGGGAAATGCCTTTCCGCAAATCCTGCCGGATCACGATGGAGAATATCGATACGGAACCGATGACGCTCTACTATCAGATCGACTACACGCTGACGGAGGTTCCCGAAGACGCCGCCTACTTCCATGCGCAGTTTCGACGAAGTAATCCGCTGCCCTATAAGAAAGGCTATGTATTGCTCGATGGCGTGCAGGGTTGGGGGCACTATGTCGGAACCTATATGGCTTGGGGCGTCAACAATACGGGATGGTGGGGGGAAGGCGAGATCAAGTTCTTCATGGACGATGATGGAGAATTCCCCACGATCTGCGGCACCGGCACCGAGGATTATTTTTGTGGCTCCTACAACTTCGAGAACAAGGAAACGCGGCGCTACCAGGAGTTCAACACACCTTACTCCGGGCTGCATCAGGTCATTCGCCCTGACGGACTTTACGAATCCCAACAACGCTTCGGTCTCTATCGTTGGCACATCATGGACCCGATTCGCTTCGAGAAGAACTTGAAGGTCACGATTCAAGCGCTGGGCTGGCACTCGGATCGTAACAGCCGATACCTCCCTCTGCAAGATGACATCGCCTCTGTGGCTTACTGGTACCAAACTGAACCGCATGCACCTTTCCCAAAGCTTCCTGAAAAGGACTATTTGGAGGTTCGGTAGCTGCATCGAATGCGAGAAGCCGCCTCATACCGCTCACAAACATTCGATCTCTGGATTCCCGCTTTCGCGCCGACCATCCATAGGAGCAATGGGATGCACTACTCAGATTTGTGCTAAGATTTCACTGCATTCAAACATTGGAAAGGAGACTCTTCATGCGCCCAAAGAAAGTTGTTCTAGCATCGCTCGTGATGCTCGCGTTGTTCGTAACCTTCGCTTTGGCGGTCACCGGTAATGTGGACAAGAAGGAATACGTCTGCATGATGCAGGACATGGTGCTGGGCAAGGCGGGCATTCCAATTCAGTTTGCCGGTAAGACCTATTACGGTTGTTGCGAGATGTGCAAAGAGAAGATCAAGAACGAACCGCAAAAATACACTCGCGCCACTGATCTTGTTTCTCGCAAGCCTGTGGATAAATCGGAGTCATTCATCTATAGCGTCGACGGCACGGCCTATTATTTTGCGTCGGATGCCAATCGGAAAACCTTCGCCGCCAATCCGCAGAAGTATCTAAAGAAGTAGCGAGTTCGACTTCGAGAGTCGATTGCCACGCAGCCCGAGATCGGCTCTCGCCGAGAATCTGCCTCATTCACTGATTCTCAACCTGATTGCTTCGAGCGTTGTCCGCCACTAAGAACGCCATGGCTGGTGTTCCCTGCGACGCAGGTTTCTGCCTTCGCCTCCGGCGCTGATACGTCCCACTAACGCTGCTCAATTCCCAATCCATACCCGCCTCGGAAGTACGAAAGTGTCCTCCAGCGAGAAGCAGACGCTTTCGATTCAAGAACCGGCTTGTCCTCCATTGGCAAAACTTTGCCGCTCTCGATCGGCCGGTCTACAAGAAATCCGCATTCCCATTCAAGTGCTCCCCAGCCTCGACACAGCCTGAGACCGCCTATCCATAGGCGTTGAAACGTCCTGGCTGGGTTCCTCCCGCCGTCTCCTTGTTCCCTCAACAATTCATTAGCCACGCTTGGTGGTGGAGAAGGAATTGCTTTTAGTGAGGTCTAAGGATTCACCATAGAAGATTGTTGGGATTGAAGACTCAGACTGGAGCCACCAAATAATATGGAATTCAACCTTCGCAAATTCGCCTTCGCGACTTGGATGTTGTTCTCGGCATCAACAGGGTTTGCCCAAAATCCGGCAGTCACGGTTCAAGTCGACGTCAATGCAAGTCGCAAGCCCATCAATCCTCTCATCTATGGTGTGGCTCACGCGAGCACGACGGTCCTGTCAGATCTGAATAGCCCGCTCAACCGGAACGGAGGGAACAACACCAGCCGCTACAACTGGCAATTGAACGCCGACAACCGGGCCAACGACTGGTACTACGAGAGTATTGGCGACAGCAGCTCCGTGGCCGGCGAGCGCGGCGACACGTTCATCGCAAACTCCAAAACAGCCGGCGCGCAAGCTATGCTCACCATCCCTTTGCTGGATTGGGTGGCCAAGCTTGGAGCGAACCGGAGCAAGCTGGCCAGTTTCTCCATCGCCAAATATGGTCAGCAGACAGGCAATGACTGGCAATGGTTTCCAGACGCCGGCAACGGCATCCTGCAGAGCACCGGTCAATTTGTCGTCGGCAACAATCCAACGGACGCCAACGTCGCCTCTTCGACGTCATTTCAACAAGGATGGGTGCAGCATCTGATCAGCCGCTGGGGAGCTGCGTCCAACGGGGGGTTGCGCTACTACATTCTGGACAACGAGCACAGCATCTGGCACTCGACACATCGTGATGTGCAACCGACCGGCGCGACCATGGACCAGGTTCGAGACAAGATGGTTGCGTACGCAGGCAGCATCAAATCGGTGGACCCATCAGCCTTGGTCGTGGGACCTGAAGAATGGGGCTGGAGCGGATATTTCTACAGCGGTTACGACCAGCAGTGGGGCAGCAAGAATGGCTGGAGCAATCTGCCCGACCGTGCTAACCACGGAGGGGCGGATTATGTCCCCTGGCTTTTGGCCCAATTGCGCCAGCACGAGGTGAACACGGGGCAGCGATTGCTTGACGTGTTCACGTTACACTACTACCCGCAAGGCGGAGAGTTCAGCGACAACGTCACCAGCAGCATGCAACTTCGGCGGAACCGTTCGACGCGCTCCCTTTGGGATCCCAACTACATAGATGAAACCTGGATCAACGATCGTGTGAAACTCATCCCCCGCATGAAGAGCTGGGTCAATACGTACTACCCCAACACGGTTACGGGAATAACCGAATACAACTGGGGTGCCGAAGGTCACATCAATGGTGCAACCACGCAAGCAGACATCTGGGGGATCTTCGGTCGGGAAGGGCTGGACATGGCGGCCCGTTGGACGACACCGGCCGCCTCAACTCCGACGTACAAGGCGATGAAGATGTACCGAAACTATGATGGGAGCAAGTCAACCTTCGGAGATCTCAGCGTCCAAGCCATCGTTCCCGCGCCTGACAACCTCTCGGCTTTTGCTGCCGAACGCTCGTCCGACGGGGCTGTGACGGTCATGGTGATCAACAAAGTGCTTTCGGGCAACACGCCGGCAACCGTGAGCCTTTCAAACTTCAGTGCCCAAGGCGTCGCCCAAGTCTGGCAACTGACCTCCGCAAACGTCATCAATCATCTTCCAGACATCAGCTTCACTGGTTCCAGTTTCAGCACATCCGTTCCACCGCAGAGCGTCACCCTCTTTGTGCTTCCCGCTTCGGGCATCACCAACCAGCCGCCGACCGCCGTCATTTCCGCCAACCCCACTTCAGGCACGGCTCCACTGGCGGTGGCCTTCAACGGAAGCGGCTCAACCGATCTGGACGGAACCATTTCCTCTTACGCGTGGAACTTCGGCGACGGGGCGACTGGCACAGGAGCGACCATCAGTCACACGTACGACGTCGCTGGAACGTTCACAACCACTCTCACGGTGACGGACAACGGCAATGCAACGTCCACGGCATCAGTGGTGATCGTTGTTGCTTCAACACAGATAAACGCCCCGACGAACTTGACAGGCTCCAGCTCCAACCGCGTCGTGACACTGCGCTGGACGGACAACGCAAACAACGAACAGGGCTTCACGATTGAACGCGCGGTAAAGGCCAAAGGGACGCCCGTGTTTTCAGCCGTCGGACAAGCGGCCGCCAATGCAACGAGCTACTCAGAAACGGTGGCGAGCGGGACCTATCTTTATCGGGTTCGCGCCTTCAACGTGACGACGGGGAAAGTCTCATCCTATTCGAATCAGGTGCAACTGCGCGTTCGGTAGAAGTTCGCAGCTCTGGACCGTTGCGACGCCAGGAGTTATAATTTAGCTAATAGTCTTTTGATCGACAATTCGAAGGCGCCCTGTGGGTGGCTGTACAGCAAAGTTGAGAGGCAGATGACAGCCTCCCAAGTGGCGCATGCCAACGATAGGTCATCCTGGCGCCTGGAGATGTTTTATGTTAGGAAAATCTCTCAAGCTGACGCAGCGGCCATTCGTCATGCCTGAAAATGCATCGCAGCTGCCGCCCGAGGACAAGCGAAAGCTCACGATTTGCAATTTGTTTGCGAACCAGAAACTTTCGGTTGCGGAGATCCGGCACCTGCTTGACGAACCCTACAGTAGCGTCATCGAAGCCCTCATTCAGTACAAGCTCGTCCATGACAGGCGCAAGAAGCCTCCTCAGCTTGTCAAGGGCGAAAGACGAATCTCCCATTTCAGCTTATAACCTGGTGCGTTGAAGAATCTCGCTGCCAAGTACGGCGATGCTTCCTCTTGGGGGTCGGTGTCTACGGCGTGTCTCCTACCTGCTTGCGCAGCGGAGGCGTGAGATCGGTATTCGCATAGCGCTGGGCAGCACCCGGACCGGAATCTTTCGTCTACTGCTCCGCGAAGGAATCGTAGTGGTTAGCAGTGGCGTGGTGCTGGGGTTCATTGGTGCTGCCGCAATGCGAAGAGCGGTCGAGAATCGGATCTACGGTGTTCATCCGCTTGAACCCGTGATCTTGTTTGCAGCAGGTGTGCTTCTGGCAACGGTGGCGCTTTAGGCGTGTTTGTGGCCTGCTCGCCAAGCCACGAGGATCGATCCGATGATCGGATCGATCCGATGATCGTCCTGAACGAGCAGTAACAGGCGTGGTTCCGCTCGGGATGAGCTTTTTGCCTTCGTGGCTCAGGAAAAGCAACCTGCATGGGTATTTGATCGTCGTACTGTGACAACAGAGTCGATCTCAGTGCTGGTGTCAGCCCATGGTTCGCCGAAGACTTTTGCTGTTGGTTCTTGGTTTCATGGCGCTTGGCCAGTTGTATGGTCAACCGCAGGAATCCCGGAACGACTCCGCTTACGACTTGAAGGTCCCGGTCAACCTGGTGCTGGTCCCGGTTACGGTGGAAGACAGCGAAGGAAACCTCATTCACAACTTGGGGCAGAACGACTTCGAACTCTCTGAAGATGGTACCTCACAGAAGATCTCCTATTTCTCGGTTGATCCCTCGCCATTGTCGGTTGCCTTCTTGATCGATCGGACTGTCGATGAACACACCCAGCAGATCTTCAAGAAAAACATGCTGGCTTTGGTTGAAGCCTTCAGCAGTTTCGACGAGATGGCTTTCTATGAGTTTCTGGACGGGTCGCGAAAACTGCAAGACTTTACCTTCAGGAAGGAGGCGCTGCTGAAGCCTATGGGCGAGGTGAACTTTGTGCCCTGCCGCGTGATGGCCCCAACTTCCTTGGCCTACGCACCGCGGCTCAACACTTCTTTTCTAGACAACGCCATTTCGGCCGCCGCCCACGACCTGGAGAGGCGGGGGGCACATCGCCGCAAGGTGATTTTCGTCGTTTCAAATGGTGTGACCTCGGCGGCGGAGCGGCAAACCTTCGCAGAAACCCGCCGGCTCTTGATCCAAAACAGCATTGCTGTCTACGGGATTGGGGCGGGGAATTCGCTGCTGTTCAAGAAGGTCGATCCTCTAAAGAAATATGCAGATTCAACAGGAGGGAGAGTGTTTTATCCGTGGAAGACCCGAGGTTTTGCGGAGACCTACCAAAGAATCTCTGAGACAGCCCGGAATCAATACGTTCTCGGCTATGTCCAAAGCAATGACCTCAAGGACGGTGAGTATCGCAGTATTGTGGTCCGGCTAAACCGTGCCGGGTTTGCCGGCAAAGTCAGGAATCGCAAGGGCTACTATGCCTCTTTGAATCCGTAGTGCACTGTGTACCAGCCTGCCGCCCCACCGATGCCGCCTGTATGGTGGGCTGCGGCATAGGCTCCTGGGGCGGTCCACTGGCAAGCACAAGATGCTGCCTCGCAAGGAAAGATTGCTAGTACGACTGGTTCAATAGCTGCATTTTTGCTATGAGCTGGTTGCAGGGACACCATGGTCGACGAGCAACTCCGACAAGAACTTCTCGCAATGCGTACTGAAGACCGACGTGTGCGTCAAGAGGTAGTCGAGTCCGGAGAGCTAGGTGGGGCGTACGTTCCACGAATGGAGGAAGTGCATCGTGAGAATGCGGCACGCCTGCGCGAACTTATCGAATCACGTGGATGGCCTGCCGAAGACATCGCAGGCAAAGATGGCGCGGAAGCTGCATGGTTCATCGCGCAGCATTCCATTGGCGAGCGAGATTTGCAGCGACAGGTACTGAGACTATTGCATGCGTGCATTTCCGAGGAGCGTGTTCCGGCCTGGCACGCAGCGTACCTAGAGGACCGTATCGCGATCCAAGAAGGTCGACTACAACGTTATGGCACGCAATGGATGCAAGACCCAGTGGATGGCCGGGTTCGGCCATTGTCCCTGGCTGACGTTGACCACGTGAACGAGTGGCGCCGCGAGGTGGGTCTCGGTCCAATGGAGCCGATTCCGGAACGAGGGCCCGCGCTGACGTCTGAGCAAAGGGAAGGGATCGAAAGGAACAACCGGTGGTGGGAGGAGTGGTATATCCGAAGAGGATGGCGCAAGCAAATCCTCGAAGCTTCCGCCAAAGCCAACGATTCACCGACAAAAGCAGCGGCGGGAGGCTGATGCTGATCGTTAGGGCCCAAACCGAGGTGAACCTTGCTTAAAATCAAGAAATTTCGGCATGTTGCCATTGTTGTTCGGGACCTGGATCGGATGGTCAATTTCTACACCCAAACGCTCGGCTTTCTCGTAAAACGACGGTTCGCGATCGGGAACGAAGATTTCCGAAAAGGCATCGGAGTACGCGATGCTGAGGCAATCGTCACACACTTAATAAGCCCGAGCTCGGATGTTGAAATTGAGCTTCTTCAATTCAAAGAAACGATGAATCTGCTTTCTCCCTCACCCGCAAACGCCCAGGGATATCGGCATTTCGCACTTGTTGTGGACGATTTGAAAGAGAGCTGGAAGGAGCTAAAAGGAAAGGGGATTTCGTTTCTCTCAGAGCCTATTGCAGTAAAAGAGCCGAAAGAAGTGGCCGGTTTTCAGTTCGTCTATTTTCTTGATCCAGAAGGCAACATAATCGAGCTCAACGAACTCCCCGGTGGGCCTGAGTCGGTTGAAGCTGCACGCTCACGCTGATGCCAAACTCGGCAAAATGCTCAAGAACTCCGAGATTTGATTGGGTGAAGGGCGGGATCGAAAGCCGGACTCAATGGGACAGTCCCGGCTCGAGCTTCAGGCCGAGTTGTTTCGAAAAACCAAGTCGCCGGGTTGCCAGCCGCCAGCATCCTTCGAGTGGCAAGAGCGGTGACAGCAGAATGCAACCCACGATTCAGCGATGGGTTCTGTTGAGATTTACGGGATATCCACGGAGTTCGGTTCCCTTCGCCCGCGTTGAGGTTCACTGAATCCAGCGCAATGCACTGCATACCAAGCTGGCCAGCGCAATGCTAGCCTGCCATCGCAGAACACGCTTGAGCTGAAGGCGAATCATGGAAACCATACCGAGCTCCTTTCTTCTCGAAACCTGAACACTCGACTTGGATTGAAAGACATCTACAAGGGATGCCTTGGAACCAATCATTCCGTCGCAGTTACTTAGAGTCGTCTGGTGCCCTTGCCGAAGCGCTGAGGCTTGATTCGGCGAAACTTCGTACGTAGAGTCCCTACTTTATAGAAAGCACAATGCATGCGCCGCCCGTCCAGGCGTTAACAAGGTAAAGGGCATGTACTCAGCCAAACGCAAACCGAGGCGCTACTTCACCGCGTCTGGAAGTCCGCCACACCAACTTGACCAGCCTCTCTAACTTCCCCTGTGGCTCCCAATCACCCTACTGCCCGTTCTTGAGAAATTCATCTCAGCGTGATAGCTTCTCTGCTTTGCTATCGCTGCTGGAGCTGAGAAAGTTCGTTCGGACTTTCGGTGTCACTGTCGAAAGGACCACACATGACAAAGGAAGACTGCATCTTGTTCAGTGGGGGCGCTCAGGGAGCCGAGGCCGAGTTTGGCATTAACGCGGAACGGTTCGGAATTGAAGAAGTCAACTTTACCTTTGAAGGCCACAAAATTTTGCGCCATCGCGGCTTGCGCATGCTGAACCATGAGGAATTAAAGGCAGGCGACGTGAGCATGGAGTACCTGTCGCGCCTGATGAATCGCCGCTATACCGACAGTCCGGTATTTCGAAGGATCCTTCAGAGCATTTGGCATCAGATCAACAACGGGCAGGAGATTTACGTCATTGGCAAGATCTTGGACGACAAAACCGTAAAAGGCGGTACCGGGTGGGGTGCCGAATTCGCCAAGCTCTGCAACAAGCCGCTCCACGTCTTCGATCAGGAGCGCAGCCAATGGTTCGCCTGGAACGAAGGCAGTTGGATTGAACGGAAAAAGGGTGACGAACCGGTCATCCAGCACATTCATTTCACCGGAACGGGTACCCGCTTTCTCGAGGAGAGCGGGCGCAAAGCCGTTGAGGGACTGTTCCGACGGTCATTCACATAATCAGTGCTGAGTGACGAGTACTGAGTGCTGAGTGAGTGTGGAACTGCTCTGCGCGTA
>Ga0075428_100002624_pt1 | contig 19566 bp, 16 predicted proteins | sample RhiMetdeltSRZDD2_FD_75291 | JGI IMG/M metagenome (GOLD analysis project Ga0075428, IMG submission 75291) | Populus rhizosphere microbial communities from Tennessee, USA - Rhizosphere MetaG P. deltoides SRZDD2 | ecosystem: Host-associated > Plants > Roots > Rhizosphere > Soil | place: USA... | reverse complement strand
AAGAACTGCGCCGCCAGATAGTTGTGCGCGGCCGAGATCTCGATCCCGTCGAGCCCGGCCTCGGCCATCGTCGCCGCCGAGCGCCCGTAGCCTTCGATGAACGCCTCGATGTCGGCCGCGGTGGCGGCCCGCGGCTCGACGTGGAAGCGGCGGCTCGGGACCGCCGAGGCGGAGATCGCCGGTGTGCGCGGGGGGCTCGCGATCTGCTCACGCCCGCCGTGGAAGAGCTGGACGAAGAGTCGCGCCCCATGCGGGCGCACTGCGTCGACGAGGCGGGCGAAACCTGCGGCCGAGTCGTCCCGGTAGCCGGCGAGCGTGTGCGGCGTGAGAAGCCCGGACGGGTCGACGGCAGTCGCCTCGAGGACGATCAGCCCGACGCCGCCCCGCGCCCGCGCCTCGTGGTAGGCGAGGAAGTCGTCCGTCGGGAGGTGGTCGTGGACGAGCGTCGTCTGGTGCGCCGTCGAGACGATCCGGTTCCGCAGCTCGACCGGCCCGATCTGGAGCGGGCTGAGGAGCGCGTCAAGCACGTTCGAGCACGGCGCGCTCGTCGTCCGTGAGCGGCCGCGGGCGGTGGTGCTCGTCGCAGGCGACGAGCACGGCCTTCGCCTCTGCGGCCAACTCCCTGCTCTCGCTGACCACGAGCTCCTCGACGGTGCGGACGCTCGACGTCCCCAGCGAGTCCAGCCGGATGCGCGCGACCACGCGATCGTCCTTCTGGGTGAGCTCGCGCCGGTAGTCGACCTCCACGCGTGCCACGACGTAACCGAGCGCGTCGTCACCGACCGCGGTCATCAGCCACTCGTCCCGAACCTCCTCGAGATAGGTGAGGAAAACCGCGTGGTTGACGTGCCCGTACGGGTCGAGGTCGCGCCACCGGATCTCGATCTCCTTCTCGTGCACGGTTGCCCCCGGGCCGGGGGCGGTGATAGTAACCCCAGCCGTGGCAACCCGAGCCGAGACGCGCGTTGTCGTGGGCGACGACGGCTATGACCCCGAGCAGGTTCGCTCACTCCTGGACGGCACCGGCGTGACCGTCGCCGAGGCACGCGAGCCCTGGAGCGGCGACGACGTCGTCGGGCTGCTGGTCGGGACGGAGACGGAGGTGCGCTCCTCCGACCTCGACCGGCTACCGGCGCTCCGGGTCGTGGCAACCTGCAGCGTGGGCTTCGACCACGTCGACCACGAGGAGGCCGCGCGGCGCGGGATCTGGGTCTGCAGCGTGCCGGACTACTGCATCGAGGAAGTCGCCGACCACGCGCTCGCGCTCGTCCTCTCGTTGCTGCGCGGGGTCGTCGTGCTGGACCGCGAGGTGCGTGCGGGCGGCTGGGACTGGAAGGCGGCGGGCGAGCTGCGCCGGATTCGCGGGTCGCGCCTCGGCGTCGTCGGCCTCGGCCGCACCGGACATGCGCTGGTGGAGCGCGCTTCGGCGGTCGGCTTCGAGGTGTGGGGCAGCGACCCGGCGCTGACGGACGAGCAGATCGCCGCGACGGGCGCGCGCCCCGCGACCCTCCACGACCTGCTCGCGGCCTGCCATGCGGTCTCGCTCCACGTCGCCCTGACGCCGGAGACCGACGGGCTCCTGGGCGCCGAGGAGCTCGCGCTCATGCCCGACGGCGCCGTGCTCGTCGACACGGCGCGGCCGCAGCTCGTCGACCTCGACGCGCTGCGCGCGGAGCTCGAGAGCGGCCGGCTGGGCGGCGCGGCGCTCGACGTCATCCCCGTCGAGCCGCCCACGGCCGAGCATCCTGCGCCCGTCTGGCCGCGCCTCGTCGTCACGCCGCACGTGGCCTGGTACAGCGCCGAGGCCGACGAGGCCTGCCACACGCGCCCGGTGCTCTCCGTGCGCGCCGTGCTCGAGGGCCGTGTGCCCGACGGAGCCGTGAACAGCCCGTGATCGCGCTCGTCACCGGCGGAGGGACGGGCATCGGGCGCGCGACCGCGCTCGAGCTGGCGCGCTCGGGCGCCTCGGTCGTCATCTGCGGGCGCCGCCCGGAGCCGCTCGAGGAGGCTCGCGCAGCGGTGGAGGAGCTCGGCGCCGAGTGCCTGGCGCTCCAGATCGACGTGCGCGAGCAGGATCAGGTGGCCGCGCTCGTGGACGCCTCGCTCGAGCGCTTCGGGCGCGTCGACGTGCTCGTCAACAACGCGGGGGGCCAGTTCATCGCGCCCGCCGAGGAGATCTCCGCGAACGGCTGGCGCGCCGTCCACCGGCTGGCCGTGGACGCCGCCTGGGACGTGACGCGAACCGTGGCGACGCGCTCGATGATCCCGAACCGCAGCGGCGTCGTCGTCTTCGTCGGCTTCAGCCCGCGCCGCGGGATTCCCGGCTTCGCGCACGCCGCGGCGGCGCGCGCGGCGGTCGAGAACCTTGCCTCCGGGCTCGCGGGCGAATGGAGCCGCTTCGGGATCCGCACCGTGTGCGTCTCGCCCGGGACGATCCTCACCGAGGGCCTCGAGGGCTACGGCGCCGAGCAGATCGCGGCCTGGGAGAGGTCGATCCCCGCCGGTCGCCTGGGCACTCCCGAGGAGGTCGCCACCGTCATCGCCTTCCTCGCCTCGCCCGCCGCGTCCTACGTGACGGGGACGACGATCGTCGTCGACGGCGGCGCCGACGCCTGGGGCCACGCCGAGCCGCCCCCGCCGCCTGAGTAGATTTAGGAGATGGGCACCGTCTCCCGCCTCTCCATCGCCCCCGTGAAGGGGCTCGCGCAGCACCACCCCGACGAGATCCTCATCGAGCGTGGCGGCGTGCCCGGAAACCGCCAGTTCCTGCTGCTGGACGAGCGGAACCGGCTCTTCAGCGGGATCCGCCACGGTCGAATGGTGGCCATCGTGGCCGAGTACCGGCGCGACCCCGACCGTCTCTCGCTCCGCTTCCCCGACGGCGCGGTCGTCGAGGACGAGGTCAGGCTGGGCGACGCGCACGTGGTCGACCTGTGGCACACGGACCGTCCGGCGCATATCGTCGACGGGCCGTTCGCGGACGCGCTCTCCGAGTACGTGGGCAAGCCGCTGCGCCTCTTTCGCGTGGACGCCGAGGGCGGCGCCTGGGACGAGCACGTCGTCTCGCTGCTCTCGGAGGCGTCGCTGGAGGAGCTCGAGCGCCGGTCGGGCCATGACGGGCCGGTCGACGGCCGGCGCTTCCGCATGCTCGTTACCGTCGCGGGCGTCGACCCGCACGAGGAGGACGAGTGGATCGGCCGCCGCGTCCGGCTCGGGGAGGCGCTCGTCACCGTCGCCGAGACATGTGTCCGCTGCGCGACGACGACCCAGAATCCGGAGAACGGTGCGCGCGACTTCGACACGCTCCGGCTGATCCCGGCGTACCGCGGCTTCGCGGACGGGAAGCACGTCGAGTTCGGCGTCTACGCGGACGTCGAGGAGCCGGGCCGCGTCAGGGTCGGCGACCCCGTCGAGCCGGTCTAGCTCTCGCGCTTGCGTTCGCCGAACGACTTGCCCGCTTCCCGGGCGTCGTCCGTCTGCGCGAGGGCGGCGTAGGCCAGGCGCTCGATGAGGACGCCCGCGGCCCGTCCCGACTCGGCGATCGCGTCCGCGGCCTGCTTCGCGGCCGAGACGGCCAGCGGCGGGAGCGCTGCCACCTGGGCGGCGAGCTCGAGCGCACGCGGGAGCGCCTGCCCGGCAGAGACGACCTCGGTGGCCACTCCCAGGCGGATGGCCTCCGCGGCGTCGAGGCGCGGCTTCAGGAGCATGAGCTCCTTCGCGCGTGCCGGGCCGAGCGCCCTCACCAGGCGGTAGGTGCCGCCAGAGCTCGGGACGATCCCGAGCTCGACCTCGGGGAGGCCGAACACGGCGGTCTCGTCGGCGATGCGGAAGTCGGTCGCGAGCGCGAGCTCGAACCCGGCGCCGAGGCACCAGCCGGAGATCGCGCTGAAGGTCGGCTGCGGCAGCGAGGCGATCTGCTCGTACACGTCGCCCGTGTCGCGGTAGTACGCGTCGATCCCGCCGGGGCTCTCGTCCCGCTCCTCCTTCAGGTCGGCGCCTGCGGAGAAGGCGCGCTCGCCGCCCGCAAAGACGACGCAGCGGCTCTCGCGCACTTCCGGCCCGGCGAGCGCCTCCATCAGCGCCCGCTCGACCTCGCTCGAGATCGCGTTCAGCTTCTCCTCGCGCCCGAAGGTGACGACGCAGACATCGCCTTCGCGCCGGATCTCGGGGAGCCCGTCAGGCAAGGGCGCTCACCGGGCGCTCGCGGACGTAGGGCAGCGGCACCGTCGGGTCGTCGGCGTCCATCTCGCGGGCGAGCCGGTGCCCGTCGAAGATCGCGTCGGCGATGAGCTGCGGCGCCACGCAGTCGCCGACGCGGTAGACGGCCTCGATCCCCTCGGCCTTCAGGCGCTCCTCGTCGGCGCGCAGGTCGTGGTAGAGGGCGTCGTCCGAGAGCCGCTGCGTGACGAGCACGACGGCGTCGGCCTCGAGCTCGATCGCGTCGCCGAACTCGTCCTCGAGCGCGAGCCCGCCCGGCTCGACGCGGTCGAGCCTGACGGTCCGGTGCATGCGGACGCCCACCTCGTGGAGCCGCTCCTTGAGGAAGACCTGCTCGAGGGTCTCGTGCGAGAAGGGGGAGATGTCCTCGAGCGAGGTGACGAAGTCGACCTCGAACCCCTGGAGGGCGAGCCGCTCGGAGAGGTCTGGCCCCATGAAGTAGCCGTCCGAGTCGTAGACGACGACGCGCTTGCCGGGCGGAACCTTGCCCTCGACCATGATCTGCTCGGGCGTGAGGACGTGTGGAAGCGATGCGTCGGCGCCCGGGATCGGATCGTGGGTCTCGCGGTTGAGGCCGTCGGCGGCCCAGTGGGCGCCGGTCGCCACGACGACGATCTCTGCGCCGTACTGGCGGGCGCCTTCCACGTCGAGCCTCACGGAGGGAATGACCTCGACGTTCCCGAGCTTGTCGAGCTGGATCCGCCGCCAGTTGAGGACGCGCGCCCACTCGCCGCGGCCCGGCAGTTGCGGGATCCAGCGCATGATCCCGCCGATGTCGTCGCCGGCGTCCAGGAGGTGGACGCGCCGGAAGCCGCGCTTCCCGAGCACGATCGCGCACTCCATCCCGGCAGGGCCCGCGCCGACGACGAGCACGTCGCGGTCGCGGTTCTCCGCGGGCTCGAAGCGCTCGGGGTGCCAGCCGCGGCGGAACTCCTCGCCGGCGGTCGCGTTCTGGGTGCAGCCGATGTTGCCGCCGGGATCCGACTTCGGGATGCAGACGTTGCAGCCGATGCACTCGCGGATCTCGTCGAGCCTGCCTTCCTCGATCTTGCGCGGGAGGAAGGGGTCGGCGATGGACGGCCGCGCGGCGCCGATCACGTCCCAGACGCCGCTCGAGACGATCTCCGCCATCTGATCCGGGTCGGTGAGCCGGGAGACCCCGACGACCGGCTTCGCCGTCGCCTCGCGGACGTGCTTCGTCCATTCGAGCTGCCAGCCCTGCTTGAAGAACCGCGAGGCGCCCGAGTCCTTCGACCACTCGGTTGCCGAGCCGATGGCCACGTCCCAGAGGTCGACGAGATGGTCGGCGAGGCGGATGAACTCGAGGCCCTCCTCCAGGTCGACGCCGTAGGGGCTGAGCGCCGCGACCGAGATGCGCGTGGCGACGGTGCACTCTCCTTCGGTGGCCTCGCGTGTCAGCTCGAGAAGCTCCATCCAGAAGCGCGCGCGGTTCTCGAGCGAGCCGCCGTACTCGTCGGTGCGCCGGTTGTAGAACGGCGAGAGGAACTGCATGGGCAGATAACTGTGCGCCCCGTAGACGTAGACGATGTCGAAGCCGGCCTCGCGCGCCCGGCGCGCCGCCGCTGCCCAGTCCTCCTGGACGCGCCTGATGTCGTCGCGCTCCATCGCCTTCGGGGTCACGAGCAGATAGTCGCTTGCCAGCTGGGAGGGGCCGATCGCCGGAAGCCGCCACTCGCGGCGCGGGCAGTGGACACCGGAGTGGTGGAGCTCGACGCCCGCGAGCGAGCCGTGCTCGTGCACCTCGTCCACCATCAGGGAGAGCGCGAGCAGGTCGCCGTCGTCCCAGAGCCGCGCGGAGATGAAGGGCGTCTCGTCCGAGTCGGCGCTGATCGCGCAGTACTCGGTGTTGACGGCGGCCCAGCCGCCCTCGGCCTTCATGGAGCGGTGTCGTGCCTGAGCGCCCGGCTTCTGGACGCCGAAGCCCGTGCAATGGGGCACCTGGTAGAAGCGGTTCCTGAGGGTCTTCGGGCCGATCTGCAGCGGCTCGAAGAGGACGGCGTGCCTGGGATCAGTCGCCACTGAGGGCGTCGTGCACCAAGCGCTGGAAGTGCTGGATGAGGACCTCGCTCGAGGGCAGCAGGCGCCCGTGCGGGATCATCCCGGAGTTGAGGCCGACCTGGACGGAGGCGACGAGCGAGGCATCCTCGGTGCCCACCTGGTTGGCGAAGGCCATCATCTCCTCGGCGGTCTCGTCCGGGACTTCCGGGTAGTAGAAGTACTCCGTCGAGCCCGCGCAGCGCCCCGGGCCTGCCGGCCGCGTCACGTCGACGGACATGTTTCCCGGGCCCGGGTCGATGTTGATCGTGCAGTTCGGGAAGAGCATGTGGTACTGCGCCTGCTCCACATCGGCGTCGGCGAGGTAGGCGACCTTGCCGTTGGCCATGGCCGACTCGCGCACGTGCGCGAACTGCATCAGCGCGAGGCCCTCGGCCTCGTAGAGGTACTCGTCGGCGCCCACGTCGAGGACCTTGGAGAAGCCCGGGTGCGCGACCGCGCAGTGGTAGCACTCGAGGTAGTTCTCGATCGCGACCTTCCAGTCACACTCGATCTCCCAGTCGTTGCGGACGCGGAAGTGCAGGCGGTCGAGGTCGAGGCCGCTCTCGGCTACCTTTGCGCGGAGCGGCCCGAGCGCGTCCTCGAGCGGGCCGGCCTCCGGGTCCGGGTTGACGAAGACCATCGGCCCCCAGGCCTCGATCGCCACAGGCAGCATCGAGAAGCCCTCGGCGTCGAAGTCCGGCTCGCGCTCGGAGCGCGGCGCCTTCCGGAGCGTCCCGTCGAGGTCGTACGTCCACGCGTGGTACGGGCACTGGAGCGCCTTGCGGTTCCCGTCGCCCTGCGCGATCAGGTGCCCGCGATGGCGGCAGACGTTCACGAACCCGCGCAGGACGCCTTCGGTGTCGCGCACGACGACGATCGGGATCTGGCCCGCGAAGCAGGTGAAGAAGTCGCCGGGATTCTCGACCCGGTCGGCGCGGCCGGCGTACTGCCACGTGCGCGAGAAGATGCGCTCGCCCTCGAGCCGCTGGATCGCCGGGTCGGCGTACCAGTCCGCCGGAAGGGTCGCACCGGCCGCCAGAGCGGCTCCGAGGTCGGTCTCCATCACCGAATTCTACGCCGTCAGGTCAGCCGCCATCTCCTCGAAGGCGGCGACGAAGGCGTCGCACTCCTCGAAGGAATGGACGACGGAGAGCGTCCACTCCTCCTCGCGGCCGGGCGTCATGAACACGCCGCGGTTCATGTTGTAGAGCCACGCGAGGTCGGCGAGCTCGCCGTCCTGGTGCTCCTTGTAGGTCTCGTAGTCGACGATCTTCGTCGGAGCGAAGGTGACGCAGCCCTTCGCCCCGACGCCGACTGCGTAGCCGGGCAGCCGGTAGTCGTCGATCACCTTCTGGCAGCCGGCGAGGATGCGGTCGTTGAGGGCGTCGAGGTGCTCGTAGGACTCCGGCGTGAGCACGTCGAGCAGGCTCGCGCGAGCGGCCGCCATCGAGAGCGGGTTCCCGTTGTAGGTGCCGACCTGGTAGACGTCGCCGTTCTCGACGACCTCGAAGACCTCCTCCGTGCCGCCGATGGCTCCGGACGGCAGCCCGCCGCCGAGCGTCTTCGCCAGCGTGACCATGTCGGGCTTGACCCCGAAGCGGTCGGTGGCGCCGCCGGGCGCGATGCAGAGCCCGGTCTTGACCTCGTCGAAGATGAGGACGATGTCGTGCTTGCGCGTCAGCTCGCGCACCGCCTCGAGGTAGCCCGGCTCCGGGAGCACGACCCCGAGGTTCATCATCGCCGCCTCCATGATCACGCAGGCGGGCTTGCGGCCTTCGTCGATCAGCCGATCGATGCGCCGCTCCATCGCCGCGGCGTCGTTGAACGGCACGGGTATGGTCAGGTCCGCGGCGGCCTGCGGGATGCCGGCGCCGTAGGGCAGCGACTCGTAGTTGTCGCGGTCGCCGATCTTGTCGTATTCGACTCCGATCGAGACCATGACGTAGTCGTGATGGCCGTGGTATGAGCCGAAGATCTTGACGATCGTCTCCCGGCCGGTCGCGGCCCGCGCAATGCGGATCGCGTCCATGGTCGCCTCGGAGCCGGAGTTCGTGTAACGCCACCGCGGCAGGCCCCAGCGGCGCTTGAGCTCCTCCGCGACGACGACACCGTCCTCGGTGGGCGCGGCGAAGTGGGTTCCGTGCGGGTAGCGCTCGGCGATCGCCTTGCCGATCGCCGGATGCGCGTGGCCCTGCACCATCGAGCCGAAGCCGTTGTGGAAGTCGAGCAGCTCGTTGCCGTCGACGTCCCAGACCTTCGCGCCCTCGCCGCCGGCAAGGTAGATCGGCCACGGGTCGCGCACCTGGTACGAGGAGGCGACGCCGCCGGAGAGAGTCTTGCGCGCCCGCTCGTACATGGCGCTCGACCCGCCAGTGCGCTCGTTGAGCCGGCGCTCCTCGCGCTCGGTCAGCTCCCTGATTCGCTCACGGTCGATTTCGAGGACGGTCGCCTCGGTTGCCATCGCCGTACTCTAGAGCCCGAGGGAATCGCGCGGTCAGCTGGTGCGCCTAGCCGGGCTCGCCCCAGCGCCGGATCAGGAGCGCCAAGACCGTGGCTACGTCGGCCACCGAGGCGATGTCCACCCACTCGTCGACGCCGTGGAGACCGCCGCCAGTGGGCCCGTAGCAGACGGCCTGCCCGGGCCCGAGCGGAGGCGCAAAGTAGCGGAGGTCAGTCGTCGCGCGGGACGGCTCGGGCCGCGGCCGCCGCCCGTGCACCTCCTCGTGGCAGCGGGAGAGGAGGTCGACGAGCGGGGTTTCCTCGAAGGCATACCCGCGCGCTCGGAAGCCGCGGAACTCCACCTCCGCGGCGGGAGCGGCGCGGCGCACCGCGGCCGCCAGCCGCTTCTGGCCGGAGGCCGGGTCCATGCGGATCGGAAGTCCCAGGCGGACGTCGATCACCGCCCTTCCCGGGGTTGTAGAGGGCCAGTCGCCTGCGTGGAGCGCGCCGATGTTGAGGAGGTAGGGTCGCTCGACGCTCCCAAACTCCGGCTCGGGGTCGTCGTTGAGCTCCGCCTCGAGGGCGCGCAGGCCCTCGATCACGGCCAGGGCGTCCTCGATCGGATTGGAGCTTTCGTCGGAGGCCGAGGCGTGGCGCGCGCTGCCGTCGACTGTGATGCGCGCCCAGATCACGCCGACGGCGACGAGGTCGAGGCCCCCGTTCGTCGGCTCGGCGATGACGACGCCGTCCGCCGACGGGCCTTCGAGACAGGCGGTGAGGGCGCCGTTCCCGCCGCACTCCTCCTCGATCACGCTCTGGTAGACGATCCCGCCCGGCAGCGGCCCGGCTGCGAGCGCCGCCTCCACGCCGAGTAGCATCGCGGCGATCCCGCCCTTCATGTCGCATGCGCCGCGCCCGTACAGGCGGCCGGCCTCGATCTCGGCTCCGAACGGCGGCTTCGACCAGCGGTCGGCGGGCTCCTCGCTAACGACGTCGACGTGTCCGTTGAGGAGCAGGGAGCGCCCGGAACCGCCGGCGAGCGTGCCGATGAGGCACCGGCGTCCCTCGTAGGAGGCGAGCGGAATGCCGCTGTCCAGCCGCTCGAAAAGCCGGTCGGCGTTCGGCTCGAGAGAGCGGACGGCGAATCCGAGCACTCGGAGCCGCTCCTCGACGAGGTGCTGCGCTTCCTCCTCGTTGCCGAGCAGGCTGGGAGTCCGCACGAGGCGTTGCAGGAAGTCGAGCGTGTCCGCGAGCCCATCCTCGACGGCGCGTCGAACGGACGCGTACGCTTTCACCCGGGAATGCGCGACCGTTCTTCCTTGAGTCGGTGCGGACGGGATTCGTCTCGTCGTGGAGCCGTCACTTGGCCAACTTTAGGGCCCTGTGGGCCCGCGGGGAGGGCGGACGCATCAACTTGAACGCGGGCGCCGAGCGTGAAACCCTGCCGTTCTCGCTGCGGCCCTTGATCGACATCACCGAGGAGGCTTGAGGATGACCCATCACCCGAAAGAGAGGTACGGCGGCCTGAACAGGAGGGACTTCCTCCTTCGCTCGGCGGTGGCCGCCTCGGCCCTTTCGGGGGCCAGCGGCCTCCTCGCTGCGTGCAGCTCCTCGACCACGGCGGAGCAGGAGACGACTGTCGGTTCGACCGGCGCTGGAGAGCCTGAGCCCCTCGGTCCCGGTGGCCTTCCGCTCGCGCGCCCGCACAAGCGTGTCGAGCTGCCTCTCTGGGAGGATCCGATCGAGTCTGGCCTCGAGCCCGAGACGGGCGGGACCTTCACGGTCTACAACTACCCGGACTATTTCTACAAGAAGCTCCTGACCCAGTTCGGGAAGGAGTACGGGGTCAAGGTCCAGTACACGCCCTTCGACAACATCGCCTCCGGGATACAGCGGCTCGCCTCGGGCGCGGTGCAGCCCGACGTCATGGAGATGACCCCGGACAACCTCGACCTCGCCGTGGCCGGGAAGCTCATCAAGCCGATCAATATCGACTACGTCCCCAACCTCGCGAAGAACATCTGGCCCGAGCTCGTGAGTCCGTTCTACGACGTCGACTCGCACTACACGGTGCCGTACACCTGCTACGCGACCGGAATCGCGTGGCGGAACGACAAGGTCTCCGAGGACATCGCCGCGATGTCGCAGCCGTGGGACATCTTCTGGGAGGCGGAGGCCTACGCCGGGAAGACCGCCCTCCTGAGCGAGGAGCGCGAGACGATCGGGATGGCGCTCCTGCGCAAAGGCGAGCTTGACCTCAACACCGAGGACCCGGCCCTGATCGACCAGGCGGTGGCCGACCTGAAAGAGCTTTACGACATCTGCAACATCAAGATCGGCGACATCCAGTACCAGGCGATCCCGGAGGGGACAGCCTGGCTGAACCAGGCTTGGTCGGGCGACATGATCGCCGCCTACATCTACTACCTGCCCAAGGGGACCCCGGCTTCCGTGCTGTCGTACTGGAAGGCCGAGAAGGGCAATGTGCCCGTGCAGAACGACTGCTTCTCGATCTGCTCGACGACGAAGAAGCCGGTGCTCGCGCACCACTTCCTCAACTTCATGCTCGACAACGGCGTCTCCTACGAGAACTTCGTCGACTTCAACGGCTACCAGCCTCCGCTGAACGAGATTGACCCGGAGACGCTGGTCACGGACGGGGTAGTGCCGGAGAACCTGGCGAACTGCGTCCTCACGAACGACGACTTCGGCCCCGACTCGCTGCAGTACATGACGCTGACGCAGAACGGGCAAAAGCTCTGGCAGGACGGCTACTCGGACTTCCTGGCCGGAGGAAGCTAGAGAGAAGCCGTGTATCGGCGCTGGCTCTGGCCCGGGTTCGCGCTCCCGGGCGTCGTCTGGCTGATCGTCCTCTTCGTCGTGCCGTTTTACACGGTCGTGGCGGTCGCGCTGGGCACGGTCGACCCGATCCTCTTCCAACCGGTTCCGATCTGGAACCCGCTCGAGTGGAACGTCGGCTGGTTGAACGAGGTGATCCATCGACTCGGCCCGGGCGGGAACCTCACCGACGTGGCGCTGCGGACGCTCCAGTACGTCGCCATCTCGCTCGTCCTCAGCCTCCTGATCGGCTACCCGGTCGCCTACTACATCGCGCGCCTCGCCGGGAGGACGAAGGCCCTGCTCTTGATCCTCGTGATCGCCCCGCTCTGGATCAACTACCTGATGCGGATGCTCGCCTGGGTGAACCTGCTCGCCCCGGACGGCTATGTGAACCGGTTCCTCACCTACACGCACATCCTGAGCGAGCCGCGCGACTGGCTGGGAGGACGGCCGTCGACCGTGATCCTCGCCCTCGTGTACGGGTACATCCCCTTCCTCATCCTGCCCCTGTTCGCGGCGCTCGACCGCATCGACAAGAGTCATCTCGAGGCCGCGCGTGACCTCGGCGCGAGCCGGTTCAGCACGTTCGTCCACGTGACCCTGCCTCTGTCGAAGGTGGGCATTCTCGGCGGGGCTGTCCTTATCGCCCTGCCGATGTTCGGCGACTACTACACGCCCAACATCGTCTCCGGGGCCCCCCAGACCTCGATGATCGGCAACCAGATCGACCTGTACTTCCATGGCGGGCCTCAGCCGACCATCGGCGCGGCGATCACGATCGTCCTCGCCGCCTTCCTCACCCTCCTCATGGGTTACTACTTGTGGACGATCCACCGGGCGACGCGGGAGGCCCGCACGGCATGAGCTCGGTAGCCGATGCCTCGGTCGCGCCGCGGGCCTCCGCGTGGGGCCGGTTTCGCCGCTGGCTCGCGAACCCCTGGGGCCGTCCGCGCTTCCTACCCCTTCTGACATGGGGGTACGTGGCCTGGTCGATCGTTCCCGTGCTGATCGCGGTGCAATTCTCCTTCAACGCGACCCGCTCGCGCACGAATTGGGAGGGCTTCTCGACCCGCTGGTACTGGGGCGACCCCGTCGACTCCGTCTGGCACGACCCCACCCTTCGCAACGCGCTCGTCCAGAGTCTCAAGCTCGCGGTCGCGGACGTCGTCATCGCGACGCCAATCGGGGTGCTGCTGGCGATCGGCCTGGCCCGCTGGCATGGGCGCGGATCCGGAACCTCGAACTTCCTCATGCTCTTCCCGTTGGTGACGCCTGAGATCGTCATGGGCGTCTCGCTCTTGCTCGTCTTCACCGAGGTGTTCACGTTCATCGGGACCGGCACGACTGCCCAGATCCTCGGCCACGTCACGTTCTCGATCTCCTACGTCGTCGTGATCGTGCGCGGGCGGCTCTTCTCCATCGGCAGACAGTTCGAAGAAGCGGCTGCCGACCTCGGCGCCTCGCCGACCGCGGCGCTCACCCGCGTCCTCCTGCCCCTTCTCATGCCGGCGATCGTCGCCAGCGCCGCGGTCGTCTTCGCAATCTCGATCGACGACTTCGTGATCAGCCAGTGGCTCTCGAGCGGCGGCGAGACGGACACAGTGCCGGTCAAGATCTACAGCGCCACGCGGGCGGCGCCGCTCCCGTCCACCAACGCCATCGCGTCGATCATGATGGTGTTGACGCTGGCGTCGATCACGCTCGGCTTCCTTGTCTGGCGTGCGTTCACCCGCGGCGAGCGTCGTGCGGGGCAGTCGGTTGTCAAGGACATGGGCGCCCTGGAGATCTGAGGCTGCGGAGGCGAGATGGCACGCGGAGAGATACGTCTCATCGGTCTGACCAAGAGGTTCGCCGAAGTCACGGCGGTCGACCACATCGACCTCGACATCGCGCCGGGCGAGTTCTTCTCCCTGCTCGGGCCGTCGGGCTGCGGGAAGACAACGACGCTCCGGATGATCGCCGGGTTCGAGCAGCCAAGCGAAGGCCGGATCATTCTCGACGGCACTGACGTCGCGTACACGCCCCCGCACAAGCGAAACGTCAACACCGTCTTCCAGAACTACGCGCTCTTCCCGCACCTCGACGTGTTCGACAACGTCGCCTTCGGGCTTCGGAGGGCGAAGCGGCCCAAGAACGAGGTGAAGGAGCGGGCCCTGCAGGCGCTCGCGCTGGTGCAACTCGGCGGCCTCGAGAGCCGGAAGCCCTCGCAGCTCTCGGGAGGCCAGCAGCAGCGCGTTGCCCTCGCGCGGGCCCTTGTGCTGAATCCCTCCGTCCTCCTGCTCGATGAGCCCCTGGGAGCGCTCGACGCGAAGCTCCGCAAGACGCTCCAGATCGAGCTGAAGACGCTCCAGCGGGAGGTCGGGATCACGTTCATCTACGTGACCCACGATCAAGAGGAGGCGCTGACGATGTCGGACCGCCTCGCGGTGATGAATGGCGGCCAGGTCGAGCAGATCGGCGCTCCGCAGGACGTCTACGAAGATCCCGAGACGCTCTTCGTCGCCGACTTCCTCGGCGTCTCCAACCTGATGGACGCGACGGCGCAGGGGGCACACGACGGGCGCTGCCGGGTCAGGGCCGACACGTTCGAGCTCGCCGCCGGGAGTGGCGCCATCGACGTCACCGGCCCCGCGAAGATTGTGATCAGGCCGGAGCGGATCGAGCTCGAGTCCCGCGAGGCTGCCTCCGGCCCCAACCGCCTCCCAGGCATGGTCGAGCGCCTCGTGTACGTCGGTGCCGCGGTGCAGGTCATTGTCCGCGTCGCCACCGGCGATGCGCTGCAGGTGCTCGTGCCGAATACCGGCAAGTCGCTCCCCTACCAGCAGGGGACACCGGTGCAGGTGCACCTCCCGGTCGAGGCCCTGCGGGTGCTCGTTGCGGACGAGGCGGGTGAGGCCGGGCCGGCCAAGGACGCCGCTCTCGCCGAGGCCTCAGGGCGCGACTGAACCGAGCGGGCCGGCGAGCCGGGCGCGGGCTTCCGCCAGCTCGGCGGCAACGCGCTCCATGAGCGCGATCGGCCCGGTCGTGATGCGTACGAAGCCCACCAGCCCGAACTCGCTGCCCGCTCGCACGAGGAAGCCTCTGCGGGCGAGGGCCTCCGTCAGGGTCAGGTCGTCGACCCCGACGTCGGCGAGCAGGAAGTTCGCCTGGGATGGACACGGCGTGGCGCCGCCCGCCCGCAGCCCCTCGGCCAGCCGCCCGCGACCCTCCGCGTTCGAAAGCCGGCGCTCCTCCACGAGCTCGACCCGCCGCAGGCTGGCGCGGCCCGCGGCGAGCGCCGCCCGATTGACGTTGAATGGCTCCTGGACGACGTCGAGGAGCTCCGCGAGCGGCTCGGCGACGACCGCGTAGCCGAGGCGGAGGCCTGCGAGCCCGAAGATCTTGGAGAACGTCCGCATGAGAACGATCGGCGCGCCGGCGTCGACGTCCGCGAGCCTGTCGACGCGCACGGCCGGGTCGACGTACTCGGTGTACGCCTCGTCGACGATCACCGCGCACCGCTCGGGCAACCCGCCGAGCAGGCGCTCCCACTCGTCGCGTGTCACGAGCGATCCCGTGGGGTTGTTCGGGTCGCAGAGCCAGACAAGCCTGGCGTTCGTCTCCCGCGCCGCGGCGGCGAGCGCGTCCACGTCGTGCCGCAGGTCGCGACTCGGGACCTCGACGACCTGGGCGCCCGCGGCGGCGCAGGTCGTGGCGTAGAGGCCGTAGGTCGGCGCGGTCAGGACGACGGAGTCGCCGGGGTCGAGGAAGGCGTGCGCGACCGTGGCGATCAGCGCCTGGATCCCGTGACTCGGCACGATCCGCTCGGGCGACGTGCCCAGCCAGCCGGCGACGCCGTCGCGCAGGTCGGAGTACGCCTCGGCGGGGTAGATCCAGGCGCGCTCGAGCTCGGCGACGACCTCCTCCTCGACGCCCGGGAACGGGCCGTCGAGGCCCTCGTTCCAGTTGAGCTTCACGATCTCGTCGAGGCCGTAGGCCTCCTTGAGCTCGTCGAGGCTCGCCCCCGGGCGGTAGGGCTCGAGGCCGATCAGCGACTGCTTGACGATGCGGCTCCAGTCGGTCACGTCCACATCTCCAGGAACGTCGGGACGTGGACGACCGCCGGCCCGTCCTCGGCGAACGCCGCCCGAAGCGCGTCGGCGACGCCGTCCGGCTCCACGGACACGACCGGCACGCCGAAGGACTCGATCGCCGCGCGGAAGTCCGGCTCCACCAGGTCGACGCTGAAGGTCTCGCCGAACTGGTCACGCTGGTACTCGCGCAGGATCCCGTAGCCGCCGTCGTCGACGAGGAGCAGCTTCGCGTTCAGCCCGTACTGCCGGGCGGGCGCGAGCTCGGCGAGCCCGTAGTTGAACCCGCCGTCGCCGACCACGCCGAGCGCGGGGCGGCCAGGCTCGGCGAGCGAGGCGCCGAGCGCGGCCGGCCAGGAGTAGCCGAGTGTCCCGGAGCCGAGCGGGTAGAGGAAGCTCCGCGGCTCGTAGGCGGGGAAGTGCGCAGCCGCCCAGTAGGCCAGGATCGTCATGTCCCAGGAGCTCACCGCCTCGCGCGGGAGCGCCTCGCGGACGGCACGGACGAGGCCTCGCTCGAGCCCGTGGCCCTGCTCGTCGAGCCTGGCCTCGATGCGCCGCCGTACATCGGCGACCCGCTGCTCTCCGGCTGTGCTCTCGCCGGTCGGGAAACGCTCGGCGAGCGCTGCGAGCACGCCGCGGGCGTCGCCGACGAGCCCGAGGGCGTCGTAGGTCGCGCCGATCCGCGTCGGGTCGGCGTCGACGTGGACGAGCCGGCCCTGGAGCTCCAGCGAATACTGCCCGGTCGTTTCTGCGCCGAGCTCGGTGCCGACCGCGAGGATCGCGTCCGCGCCGGCGAGCAGCTCGCGCACGGCGGGCTCGTCGTGGGCAGAGCCGACCGCGAGCGGGTGGTCCTCGGGGAATGCGCCCTTGCCCATGTACGTGGACACGACGGGCGCGCCCAGCCGCTCGGCGGCCGCACGCAGCTCGTCCCAGGCGCCGGAGCGCAGGACGCCCGCGCCGGCCCAGACGACCGGGCGCTCGGCGCCGGCCAGGACTTGCGCCGCACCGGCCAGGTCGCTCTCCGCGGGGAGCGGCGGCAGCTCGGGAGCCGTGTCCAGGTCGCCCACCGGCACGTCCGTCTCGCCGGCCAGCACGTCCACGGGGATCTCGAGGAACACCGGCCCGCTCGGCGGGGTCAGCGCCCGGCGGAACGCGTCCGCGAGGAGCACCGGGATCTGCTCGGCGGACTCGGCGCGGGCAGCCCACTTGACCACGGGCTCGAACGACGCCTTCTGATCGGGAAGCTCGTGGAGGAACCCGCGGCCGGCGCCGATCAGCTCGCCCGGGATCTGGCTCGCGATCGCGACCACGGGGACGTGCGCGCTCGCGGCCTCCATGAGCGCCGCCAGCGAGATCAGCGCGCCCGGCCCGGTGGAGAGGAGGAGCGGCGCGGGCCGCCCGCTCACACGCGCGTAGCCGTCTGCGGCGAAGCCTGCGGAGAGCTCGGTGCGGAGGCCGACCGCGCGCACCGGGCTTGTTCGCAGGCCGTCCCAGATGGCCAGGGCGTGGATCCCCGGCACGCCGAAAGCGACCTCGACGCCGGCGGCCTCGAGGCACTCCGCGACGAGCCGTCCGCCCGTACGCACTTTGACCGTCTGCGCCACAGCCGCGATCCTATCCAGGCGCATGTCCCGCGATCCCCGCCATGACGTGCTCTTCGAGCCGGTCCAGATCGGCCCGAAGACGCTTCGAAACCGCTTCTACCAGGTGCCCCACTGCTCGGGCTTCGGGAGCGAGAAGCCGGGCACCCAGGCGCGCTTCCGCGGGGTGAAGGCGGAGGGCGGCTGGGCCGCGGTGTGCACCGAGGAAGCGCTCGTCAGCCCCGACACCGACTACCACCCGGTCATCTCCCAGCGGGTCTGGGACGAGGACGACGTGCGCAACCTCGCGCTCATGGCCGACGAGGCGCACCGGCACGGCTCGCTCGCCGGCGTCGAGCTGACGCACGGCGGCGCCCACGGCACCAACCGCGAGTCGCGCTGGCCGGCGATTGCGCCGTCGCAGCTCGCAAGCGACTACTACTCCTTCGTCGTCCCCAAGGCGATGGAGCAGGAGGACATCGACCGCGTCCGGGACGACTGGGTGCGCGCGGCGAAGCTCGTCCGCGACGCCGGCCTCGACATCGTCTACGTCTACGGCGGGCACTCGTACCTACCGCTCCAGTTCCTCTCGCCCTTCTACAACAAGCGCACCGACTCCTACGGCGGCTCGCTCGAGAACCGTGCGCGCTTCTGGCTCGAGACGCTCGAGGTCGTCCGCGAGGCCGTCGGCGACGACTGCGCGATCGCCGTGCGGCTCTGCGTCGAGGCACTGGGGCCGGCCGGCGTCGAGCTCCCGGAGGGCCTCGAGTTCGTCCGCCTCGCCGACCATCTCGTCGACCTCTGGGACGTGAACGTCGGCTCGATCCTCGACTGGTCGAAGGACTCGGGTGCATCGCGCTTCTTCCAGGAGGGCTACCAGCTCGAGTGGACCAAGCACGTCCGCGAGGCCACGGCGAAGCCGATCGTGGGCGTCGGCCGCCTCACGAACCCCGACCGCATGGCCGAGATCATCCGCTCCGGCGCCTGGGACCTGATCGGGGCGGCCCGGCCGTCCATCGCCGACCCGTTCCTGCCCAGGAAGATCGAGGAGGGCCGCTACGGCGAGGTGCGCGAGTGCATCGGCTGCAACATCTGCGTGATGAAGGCCGAGTGGGGCAACCACCTCGGCTGCACGCAGAACGCGACCGCGGGCGAGGAGTATCGCCGCGGCTGGCATCCCGAGAAGTTCGAGCCCGCGGAGAACCGCGACCGCGACGTCCTCGTCGTCGGGTCGGGCCCTGCCGGCATGGAGTGCGCGATCGTGCTCGGCAAGCGCGGCTTCCGCCGTGTCCATCTCGTCGAGGCCGAGGCGGAGATCGGAGGGATCACGCGCTGGGTGCCGAAGCTCCCCGGCCTCGGGGAGTGGGGCCGCGTCCTCAACTGGCGCACCGTGCAGCTCTCAAACCTCGGCAACGTCGAGGTCATCACCGGCGCGCGGCTCTCGGCCCAGGACGTGCGCGAGTACGGCGCCGAGATCGTCGTCGTCGCCACCGGCGCGCGCTGGTCCGGCGACGGGCTGAACTTCGTCACGCACGAGCCGATCCCGGGCGCGGACGCCTCGCTCCCGCACGTGCTCACGCCCGAGCAGGTGATGCTCGAGGGCAAGACGCCCCCCGGCGAGCGCTTGCTCGTCTACGACGCCGACGGCTACTTCATGGCCGCCGGGCTCGCCGAGAAGCTCGCCGGCGAAGGCCGCTCGGTCGAGCTCGTGACGCCGCACGAGCGCATCGCGCCGACGTGCGACGAGACCCTGGAGGGCCCGCTTCTGCGCCAGCACCTGCACGACGTCGGGATCCGCGGCCGCACCGGCACGACGGTGACCGCGATCGAGGCCGGCCGCGTCACGGGCACCGACGAGTTCGGCGAGCCCCTGGAGCTGGAGGCCGACGCGGTCGTCCTCGTCACCCAGCGCCGCTCGAACGACGAGCTCTACCTCGAGCTCAAGGCCGGCGCCGACTCGCTCGCCGACGAGGGCATCGAGGCGCTCTACCGGATCGGCGACTGCCTCGCCCCGCGGATCATCGCGGAGGCGATCTTCGACGGGCACCGGCTCGCGCGCGAGATCGACTCCGAGCACCCGGCGATCCCGCTCCCGTACAGGCGCGAGCGGCTCGTGCTCGATTCGGTGACGACGGCCTAGTGCCCGCGGTCCGGACGGACTTCCCGCGGCGCGTCCGCGAGATCGAGCACACCTGGCTCCACCTCTCCGACCGGACGCGCCTGGCCGCGCGCATCTGGCTCCCCGAGGACGCGGAAGAGAGCCCGGTGCCGGCGATCCTCGAGTACCTGCCCTACCGCAAGACGGACGGGACGGCCGTGCGCGACTCCCAGCGCCAGCCGTACCTCGCCGGCTTCGGCTA
>Ga0075428_100002623_pt1 | contig 19568 bp, 39 predicted proteins | sample RhiMetdeltSRZDD2_FD_75291 | JGI IMG/M metagenome (GOLD analysis project Ga0075428, IMG submission 75291) | Populus rhizosphere microbial communities from Tennessee, USA - Rhizosphere MetaG P. deltoides SRZDD2 | ecosystem: Host-associated > Plants > Roots > Rhizosphere > Soil | place: USA... | reverse complement strand
GTGTTTTCCCATGGCTCTTTCGCAAGGACCATGTTTTCCCATCGGGTGACCGCACACCGCCATCGTTCCGTGCGACCCAACTTCTTCAGTTCGCGGATCTTCGCGGCTGCCTCATGCTGTGACATGCCCGGTTTGAGTGTGGTCCAGTCGTCCATCAGATAGTCGACGGTGCGACCGATAGCGTCGAAGCGTTTCTGTGCTGCGGGGGTGCGCGCCATGATGCGATTCTCCCACACACCCTAAACGAAGTCAACCATCTACCGCGTAAACGTTGCTCGTCGTCGCTGTCGAGGTACTCGCGATAGGAGAATACTCGCGGCTGATAACGCGGCGATGAGATCGTCTCGGTCCAAATCGCATGTTTGGACCATGTCGCGCCACAGTTGGGTTTCGGTCATGTGGGGGTTCTTGTCGTACAAAGTATCGATTCCTCTGACAAACTCCCAGACGGTTTCGACAACGTCACTGTATTCGTACTTCACCGGATTCTTATGAAGCGGTCCATCATACCATGAATCCGGGATCGGGTGTGACACGTTGAGTATGGACACATGCTTGACAAGCATGGCCACCAATAACGCGTCCCATGTCCCGCCCGGAAGTGATGTGTGCAAACCGTGAACGATGGTACGGGCTTGTTCCTGAAACCAGTCACGCGCCTCTTCCACGTAATCTTTCACGTGCGGTTCTCCGTAGAACTCCGGTACGCGACCGTCGATGTAGATGTACAGGTCTGGTACTGGTGCGTTTGTACGTTGTGCTTTTGCGACGTGGAATGATTGGATGGACGCGTTTTCCATTATTTCCTCCTGTCTCGTTCTAGCCACATGATACTGACGACCAGCACTACCCCGCTCGCACACGCAACCCAGTCAGGAATGTTACTGATGAAGTCACGCATTGCGGTCCGGTATGAAGTAGTAGACAGCGCCGGACTCCCTACCGCGCGCCTTACGGATCACGTACTCGCGACACGCTTTCTGCGCGAGATACATCGACACCTTGTTGTACGTGATGGCGGTTTCCCAGTAGCGCACCACCCAACGGCATCCCTCGCACACGCACACGGTGACCTGATCATCGGGACCACCGTCGTGGTGGGTGAGGTACTGGCGTTGTAGTTCGTCCATGTCGGACGCCATCGGTCCCCGGTCGTAGTACGGAGTCACCGGCGGGGTCGGTGGTGTGGGGATACGCTGATAGAAACCGTCGTTGTCGGGGTTGTCGGGTGCGAAGTCCATTACTGTCCCTCGTTTCTGGTCGCTTTGAAGCTGGGTAGTTGCTTGTCGATGGTGTGTCCGCCGATCCGCTCTGAGCGGATCAGACGGCCCTGTTGGTATGTGCCGTATGAGTCGGCTGTCTGTCCCCTGCTATGAGCGGCGTAGGTACCGATGCCGGTGCGGTAGCGGTTACGGAGCCCGGATGAGTGTCTCATCGCCCTAGCCGGTTCCCGAACCACAGGACGAACGCGACGAGGGCTGCTCCGGCGAGAATCCACGCGATGGTGGGTATGTCACGCACTCTTTCGTCTCCTCACACCCGGTACGTTTCGTGATTACGGGGGTACTCGAATTTACCGTCCAACCGGTCCGTAACGCATTCGTCGTTGCAGTCGTCACAGATACACAGCTTGCGCCAACGGATGACGTTGAATGTTTGGCTTTCCCGCCGCATCCACCCCACACAACGGATACAGGTACAGTCGCAGCCACCGTGTACGTTCATGTGCGGATCGGCATGAACGACGATCCGTTTTACAGGCTTCTGTTGTCGCCGTTTCCACCACATCAGTATCGTCGTTCCTGTCGCGCGGTGTGGATGTGTCCCCGGCATACCCCTGTCGACTGAACGATGGCTTCCGCCCACCACCAACACGGTTGATGGTTGATGTGGATTGGTAACTTCGGTTCTAGCTCGGGGTCGTTGCCACGGAGGACGTTAAGAATCCGGTCGACCATATCGACGTGTCCCGCGAAACGCCACTCTCCCAGTTCGATGATGCTCGCTTCGTACGCCACCGCTTCTAAACAGTACGCGCACATGAACAGTTCGTACTCGCCGTTGTTCAACTCGTTCTCTCCTTCCTTCATTGATTCGAGTATGAGTTTGGGGGCTGTCCCGTGACGGATCTGTTCATCCACCGATTGGCGTCGTAGCCACTCATCGCGTATCTCTGCGAGAGTGGCGATATCGCGGGGTGTGGGTACGTGCACCCAATTGATCGCGAGGACCATAAACGCCCCTCGAATCCACGACATCATCAGCGTCTCCTGTTCTGTACACGCCACCATTCGTACAGTGCCACCCCCGCCGCCGTGTACTGCCAGAACATGATGCACGCGACACACTCACACAGGAACGAATGCCCGTTCGTCGGGTTGTAGGGCCCGGCGTCAACCGGAGCCCTACAACCCGACGAACGTCGAAACGTGAACATCACGCGGCCTTGTCCGCCTTGACCCGCGTTTCCTTCGGCCGGACATTGAACGTGACCTGATTGCTGGTCTCATCCTTGTCGACGCCACCCCGGAACGTCCATTCCCGGAACCGGGTGTACCGCTTCGCCAACTTCACGAACAGTTCGGCCTGTTCGCGGGACTTGCACGTCTGCCAGAAGTAGACCGGTTTCCCGCCCGCCGCGACCGCCGCGCAATGCGCAGTATGAGCAGCAACAACACGATCCTTGATGACAACCGGCGTGTCAGCTTCCACGTCAACGCGCGACTTGCCACCCCCAGAACGAACGTACGTGGCCACTTCCGGAGCCGGTAGGTCATCCCACGACACAGCCGCCGGAGTCTCGGCCACTTTTGGAGCCGGTATGTGCGTTGTTTTGACCGCTGTTTTAGCCGCCATTTCCCTCTCTCCCTCTTTGATGGTCGCAGCATTTTACCACAAGGTTGTGGACCGGGCAACCTGCGGGTTGTGCGCTTCTGTAGCGCCAGCTACACAAGCCGTCCACGTACGCGGCTGCTCCGACGCATGCCACTGGCACGACTCGTCACAGTTGGCGATCGTCAACTCATCGCCCGACGTGAACGTCTGCACCGTCAACACCCCATCTAGTTGAGTCTCCTCTTCGGGACTGCTCAGAACCGGTGCGATGACGTGAATCGTCATCGTAGACCCGTCGAACACGATATCAGTACCGTGATACGACAAGGTTTCCACGATGCCGAACCGCCACGTCTTCAACCACGCCTTCACTGCAATCGCCCCTGTGTGACCGCTCCCGCGATACCATCCACCCCGATACCGCACAACTTCTGAAACGTGACGATCGCGGCTGTGGTTTTCGGCCCGCACACCCCATCTGCGGACAGACTAAATCCGTGACTGTACAGGCGTCGCTGCACGTGTTCGACAGCTCCCCCGGTAGACCCTTCCTTCACCACCGCACCGGCCGTCAGTTTTGAACCGGTCGGGGCGGGGCCTTGGAACAGTCGCCGTACGATGTCGGGAGTGAAATTGAGGTTGGGCACGATTTCGATGTGCGCGTGATTCATGTGCGGGTTCGTGCCCGTGTACACAGTCCATGATGGACCGAGGTTACAGAACCACTTCGCACCGGCGTGGATGATGCCCTGTATCCCCATCTGAAGAGAGAACACTCTCATCTGTTCGACGAGGAATCGGGATTCGCGGGTCGGCGCTCCGGTACCAGTCATGTCGTCCCACGCGCGCCCGGCCGCATGGACGGATAGTGTGGACGATCCGGCGATGTTGCGGCACGCGTACGTGCCTCCGTTGTACATGCCCGGGAACCGGGTCAGAACGTAGTCCCGGATGAGGAGAAGATTCGGGTCGGGTTGTCCAACACATCGAATGGCCGGGTAGTAGGCACCTAGACGGACGGTCATTCCGTCGCTCCTTCCTCGGGTTGTTCGACGTTGATGCTCGTCACGGGAATAACATCGTCGGTTGGGTCGAGCGCTACCGGGTCCACACCGGGCATCGGTTCGACTGTTTCCCCCAGTGCGCTACCCGGTTCGGGGTGATAGTCCGTGGCATCGGCGGATTCGAGGATGTCAGCGGTGTTGACGTGACTCGGCGGGTGTTCGACGGCGTTTGCTTCCTCGTTCATGATTGCCCTTTCGATGAATCGTTGGACATGACCGGTTAGGCTAAGTGCTGCGCGGAACTTCTTACACGTCTGTTCGGTCGATCCCATCGGCGATAATCTTCGCTCCCTTCGTCGTAAGCGTTGCCGCGTTGGTGGCCAGTTCCGCCAACGCAGACCAGAATTCTGGGTTCTCATATTCGAACGCGCGAATCAGTCGTCGCGTGTTCGCGTTGTGAACTTCGATGAAGTGGCGTAGATCACGTTGGGTGAATTCCTGTACCTGATACCGCCGGATCATCCACGTTTCCACGATCTCGCGGATAGCTACGACTTCCGGGCTCATTCTTCAATCACTCCCATCCAATCCGGTTGACCTTCGAATGCCATCCGTAACTCGTCCCGTAGCAGTAGACCACCGATGTCACGACTGTACGGTACTGACTCTATCTCTGTCGATCCCCGATAGGGGAACGTTTGAATATACGATCGGTGTTCGTTGGGTTTCAGCGCGGGATATCCCACTCGTTTGCTTGTCCAGTCGAATGAGATTTCCTTGCCAACGCTATCTCCTTCTCCAAAATCGATCCATTGTCCGAGGAGTTTAGTGTTCCGTCTGTGGAGCGCGTAGCGGATACCCACAAACAACTGTTGTGGTACCCGCACAGAACCAGCAGACATCTCTCCTGTACGAACCATGGCAGCGAATCCATCGCGGAACTGTACTTCATAAGGGTCGACAATTGTACGCGGAACCCCGCGGGTTTTAGATGGCTTTCCAGATGAACCGAAATACACACCGGGCTGGACGATGAACATTCCATGGGGGTGAAGTTCGGTTGACCATCCCCCCAACGTTCCCGAATGAGCGCAATATTCATCCTCTGTCCTTTCCGCTGTCGACGTCACCGAATCAGTCGCTACCATCAACACCCGTTGACCACAACTCCTGTCCTCGCAGTCGGGCATGCTGTGTAGGAAGTCCTGAATCATCATGCGCGGGTACGCGGTGATGAACGACCCCCAAATCGGGTTGGCGTACTTCGGGAAACCGATGCTCTGCACCGTCTTACCGTATAAAGAGTTCATGCCTAGTTTGAGTACGATACCCGGTCCGTCCTTACCGATACGCTTCCGGGTCTCATACACAGTCTTGACGAAGGAGAGTGGCGCGCAAGAACATACACGACGATAGAGCCATGCTTCGGTAGGGGTGAAGGATTGGTGTACCGCAGACTCCACTTCGAACGACCAATACCACCCGCTCCCCTCCTGTGGATACACAATCGTACCCTCACGGGTCCGGATGGGTAGCCCGTACCAAACGGGATGGTGACTTGAACCATGTAACTTAAAGGAACCGTACATGAGCGCATAACGCTCCCCCACAGCGCCGGTTGGACGTCGAAGGTCTGAGAGAAACCGCGCGGCATCGGTCCCCGATAACTGGCCAGTTTCATAATGCTCCCATTCACCGTGCACAAGACATGGAACGAACTGCATCGCGTACGGGTACGCCGAGTTGATGTCGTATTGCCACACCGGTTGGTTCACCGGGCCCACCGCAGCGACTTCCGTACGGCCACCGTAGTAGGCGTTCAACGCGAACGCCACCAACTCCGGTTTCGTCTGTAACACGGCCACGTCACGACTTTGCGGCACCCGGTGCTTTTTCAACATCGCTTCCGCAAGCAAACCCGGGCCCTGCCACCGTGCGGGAACGTATCCGGCCTCTTGGCACGCGCCACGGAACCGTGACATCAACTCTTCCAAGAGCCGGATCTCAACCGCGTTGTACCGGGCGATGTCATCGAAGTTCTTGACATCAAAGGATGCGCGCTTCGCCTTACCAGCCCTGATTTCGGCCCGTTCCTGTTCCATCCCGACGTCCCACAGCTCGATAGCCCGGGCGAAACCCGTCTGAAAGAACGTCCCTACATCGCTGATGGCGATCCATGGGGACCATGTGGTTTCCGTCTCTGTCTGGGATAACCGCTTGCGGGCTTTGAATTCCTTCCCCGGAAGATACTCGATTTGGAACGGACCGAAATCGACCGGGAACACCTTCCGGTTAGTACCGGTTCGAAGATGACGGTTCATCAACCGGTTCAACTTCGGAAAGGGGAGATCCTCCAATATCTTCGTCACGTCGTAGTCGAAGAAGTAGCCTACGTATAGGTAATCAGGATCGCGGGACGTGATGAAGTCCAGACATTCCCATGTGGACAAACGAACCATGCCGGGTTTGGTTGCCAGGGTATCTTCGCCAATCCGGAGCATGAAATAAGCGTGATAGCCGTTATCGAGTGTGGCGCCTTCGCCATCACAGCCGACGAAAGGTCGGAGGACGTTACGGCCACGTAATGACACACGCTCCCTCCCCTCATACCGGTACCGTCTCATGTACTCGCGTTGATAGTCCGCGTCGTTGGCAGGCATCAGAAAGCGAACACCCCATGATAGAAATACATGTAATCCGGTATCTTACGGTCCCGTTGCACCCACAACACTTGTGCGTCTGACACGTCGCCTAGTTCGTACTTGCGGGTCATGTCCCGCACCATCGCCATGTACGCGGTACCGTCTGCCGCTCCCATGTCGAGGATACGCCGATAGATATCGTCCTCGCGACCACGCTGGTACGTGTCCGTGGCGTACTGTCGAGCGAACGTCCGGGCACGTTTCCGGAACGCTTCAACCTGTGGACTGATGTGTCCGCGCGCTCTCGCAAGTGAGACGCCACTCTCATACAGTTCTCTCGTGATCCCGTTACGCAGCAAGCGTTTCCGGTAGTTTTCAGAGAGACCATCCCATGTCCGTTGCCGAGCCATCTAGAACAACCCCTCTTGTTTGAGGAGCTGTTGAAACGGTGACAACGGTTTGGGTTTGCGCGGTGTGCTCTTGCGCGGTTTCGGTTTTGACTTATCCGGTTGGCGGACACGTACGATGACGAACTGTTCTCCCCGAGCGATGCCGTACTGTTCTTTCGTACAGTCGTCGCAGATTACCCGAGGATTCGCCCCCCCTAGATCGGTGACCACGGGCCACATTTGTACAACGTGTCCGCAGTCACCGATGGCTAGTTGGGTGTAAGTGTCGCGGTTACTTCGACTTGCCACGCGACGGCTCCGGCCGCTTGAACGGCCGAAGCGAAAGGTAATCGGTACCAGACTCGGAGGCGGTAGCGCTCAAGCTGAGTGCGCGACCGTGGGGGTTGTCCTCACCGGGGCGGAAGTAGCCCTTGACTTGCAGCGCGCGGAGCGCGGCGACGAACGTCTTACCGCCGCAATTGAGTGTGTAGTCATCACCGGTCGCGTACTCGGTCACGTCGAGAATGGCGTAGAACGGTAGTCCCTCTCCGCCGATGATGCTCGACTTGCGCCAGCGAATGGGCCGCTTCGGGTCGTCGTCTTCGTATGGCCGAATGACGAACGGTCGATCGGTGAAATCCTTTCCGGCGATGGTGCCGGAGTTCTGCGCCTCGAAAATGTCGTCGAAGTTCGTCGCGGAGAGGATGCGTTCCATGATGTCCATGACGAACGCGTCATCTTGGACGGCGATTTCGAGTTCTGCGTTGATTCCGCGCAACATGGCGACGAGATTGGGGTACGCGTCGTAGTAGTCGAGATCGTGTCGGTCGGCTGTGGCCACAGCGACGTCATCAGACACGGTGCGTTCCTTTCCGGGCACGCATTGTACCAGGGCTGCCCTATTTGTGGGTGAATTGTGATCATCCTATCACCCCGAGCCATGATCACTCATGAAAGATCATGGCGAGGTTTTTGTAGACATCCACCATTGACAAGGGTAGGCTTATGGTGTAGCGGGGCCCGGGGGTGAGGCCAGCCACCCCGGGCCCCGCATCGTTATGGAAGGATGTGAATATTCATGGCGCTCACAGACGACGACCGGAAGGAAATGGTCGGTCTGTTCGCGGACGCGTTCGTAGACGGCATGACGAAGTACCAATCCAAACTCGACGAAGACGAAGCGAAGCGACAGGCAGACGAAGAGGCGCAGAACAAGCCGAAGGGAAACGGTAGTGACAACGGCGACGGAGACAAGCCCGCATTCAGCCTCGCCGGATTCCTCTTGGGCCGATGAACTGCCACCCATCGAAGTCGTCGAACTACCGCCCGATGACGCCACCGACGTAGTCAACCCTCCGGCCGGCACGTGTCCGACGTGCGGCGATCCGGTGTACAAAGAGCCCGGCAAGAAAGGGCGAGTGCCGAAGTACCATCCTGAATGTCGCCCGTCCGCGAAGCGTGCTGGTACCGGTACCGTGTCTCCCGCGCGTGTTGTCCGCGTCAGTAAGGCCGAACAGATAGCAGCCGAACAAACCGAACAGATCCTTGAGGGCATCCGATCTTTCCTGTTCAAATCGGCCGGCATGCTCGCACTTGTGGACCCATTCGACGCGTTGGTGATATGGGTCAACGCTCCGAACATCATCACCAACCTACGTCCGATACTCCAACGTTCTGAGCGGCTCCGCGTGTACATGTTGACCGCTGATACGGGCGGTAGCGTGCTCGGGCTCATTTTCGCCGTCGCTTCGATTCTCTTGCCGATTCTGGCGCACCACAACCTCATCGGCAGCAAGCGAGCGACACAGTTCCTTATCCAACTTCCCATGTTGGTCATGCGGTTGCATGAGCGCATGGCAGAAGGTAATGAAGAGACCATGGCACAGGAGTTGTTGGTGCGCGTGGGTGAGCAATGGAGGAAGAAGGAAGAGGCTAAGCAGCGGGCCGCGAGTGGTGTCCAACAACCGTCAGAGTTCGTCGGTGCCAGCGCCGGTTAGGGACCGGCAATATCCGTTCGTTGCATGGGAACGGTTGAAGCCGGCGATCAGGTGGCGACAGGGCGAGCACGTGTTCTGTTGTGGTGGAACGGGTTCCGGTAAGTCCACGGTAGCCGGTGAGTTCCTACCGCGACGTTCACAAGTGGTCGTGTGTGTGTCCAAGGGTATGGACCCTATCTTTGAAGGTCCCTACTACAACGACTATCGCACGATTGAAACATGGCCACCGCCACGTAACGAAACCCGCATTCTGTTACGGCCGAAAACTCAGAAGACATTGAGAGCGACACGGGCTCACAAAACCGAAGTGTTCCAAAAGATGTTCGATAACGTGTTGCTCGTTCGTGGTAACTGGTGTGTGGATGTTGACGAGACTCACTACATGTCTGACACCCTCGGCTTACGTCCTGAGATCACGGACATGTTGGAACAGGGGCGTAGTGCTGGAATCTCCATGTGGAACAACACACAGAGACCGGCCGGTATCCCACTCGCAATCTACGTCAACAGCTCTCACGCTTTCCTCTTCCAAGCACAGGAAGACTACGACGTTCAACGGTTGGCGAATCTAGGTAACCGTCACACCACCGCTCGTGAAATGCGATACAACTTGGATCTCCTCGATTCGTTCCGCACTCACGAGTTCGTTTACCTGGACCGTACCGGCGTGATCCCCCCTGTCAGAAGCATCGTCATTAAGAAGGGTTCTAAGAATGGCACTCGAAAGCGGTGAATACGCGCCGCGAAACGTCAGGCGGGTAGTCGTCTGGCCTAAGGCGGATCGCAACGGCGACGGCTCCGCCCTGTGGGAGACGAAACTCGACGAACAAGGTCGTCAGGTCGATCGCGTGCGGGTACGTGACTCCGAAGGTCACGAAATCTCGGACTACCGTGCGCCCGAAGGTTTCGTGAACAAGCCCAGCTACACTCATCAAGACAACTGGGTTTACTGCGACGATCGGGGCGATGTGGTACGACAGCCCAACGGCGACGCGATCAGTCTCAAGCCCGGTCAGGGCGTTGTGTTCCTGCCGGACGGCTCGGTCGAATACCTCACCGACGAATACGCACAATACCAGTTCGCGAACGCGCATGACAAGGTTGGCGACGAATCGCAACCGGAAGAGGACGCCATCCCGCTTCCCGACGTCGAGTCGAAGGATGACGCGATCTCGCGTCTAGAGAAGCAACTGGCGGAACTGCGGGGTGCCTCGTGAGACCCCACATCCACGCCACTGTACTCGCGGCATTCCTGACGTTCCTGGAATTCCTGATCGCGTGGATTCCTGTCAAGATAATCGCCGCCAACTTCGAAGGTCGCTCGGCGCTCGCGTCCGGCGTTCTCAACGTTCTGTGAAGGAGACAGTTCACAAATGACGATGCCCGCTGCTCCCGTCGCGCGTCAGGCGCCGCAGAGTGCGCCTGCCAAGAAAGGCGCACAAGCGCCCGCCGTACCGTTCCCCATCGCGTCTCTCAAGCGTTCCCGCCAGTCTTTCGACACCGGAAACCTCGTCCTCGGACAGTCCACTCCGGCCATCGAAATCCCGGCCACAGGCGGATACGCGCGGTTCCTGGAAATCGAAGTGTCCGCGATCACGGCCGGCAACGCGGCCGCTGTCGCTTTCCAAGCCGACGCACCCGCCAACGCCCTGTCGTTCGTCGAGTTCCTACCTCCGTCCGGGGACCCGCCCATTGTCCCGCACACCAGCTATCAACTGGTGCTGTGGAACAAGTACGGTGCGTTTTCGGCGAAACCTCCGTGGTGTGATCCGCTCGCGTCGGCCGCATCGAACAACAACACGGCGGCCGGCTGGTACGCGACCGCTGGCGCTGGTGCGACCGGCGGATCGTTCTACGTCAAGTTCCGGCTTCCGTTCGAAATCGACCCGACGACCGGGTTCTGTTCCATCACGAACAGCGCCGCGAACAAGTCGTACCTGTTGAACCTCACGGTCAATACATCTGCCGCCATCTACTCGACCGCGCCCACCAACGCGCCCGCGATCCGCGTCATCGGGTGGGTGTACTACTGGGATGAGCCGGCCGCGCAAACACGCCAGGGAACGTCTCAGGTTCCTGGCCCGCTGGGTCTCGGTTCGTTCTCCCAACTGCGTCTCGACCAGCCTCCGATCACCGCTGGTGACAAGTACATCAAGGTGAACAACGGCGGTCCGGTGATGCGAATGTTGGGGGTGGTGCTGCGAACCCTCGCCGGCGCACGTGTCGCGAACACGGCCACGACGGATATCCCACAGACATGGGACTTCGTTTTCAACACGCGCGATCGGTGGCTCATCAGTGACAACATGCTGTTGAACGATATGGGTCTCGCGTATGGATACGGTCTCGGTTACGCGGGTACCAAACTCGCTCCGACGCTGCCCACTGTGGACGGCCCGCGCGGCTTGGACAATGGTGTTCGGTTCTTCCCGTACTTCATGGAGTTCGGGGATATCAGTCCGCTGTATCCGCGTTCACAGTACCAAGTAACGGGCGACGCGACTCTGACACAGATTCGCGGTATCTCTTTCGGAGCGAACGTGGCCACGATGGAGATTCTGACGAACCTGATCCGTCCGGCCAGTTCGGGAGCCCTGTACCCGCCGAACCGCATCAGTTGATTCTCGGGGTGTGATTCCCAATGGCTAAATGGGTTCAGCCGTCGTTGTTTCCGAATCTGGCGTTCCTGTCGCGTAAGCGTAAGCGGGTCCATGTCGGACGGGAGCGGTTCGTGACCGGTTCAACTCGAAACCCCGCGCCATTGGGCGTCACATTTTTAGGTCAACGTGCGGCGAGAGCAAAGGTTTCCCGCCTACGAAGGATGGTGTAAGTTGTCGTATCAAGGTGGCGTGTCCTACATGCCGGTGCAGACTGTCGACGAACAGGCCAGCTACACCGATATGCAGGGGCAGTCGTCGGAGATGAATTTCGCCAATGCGGCGACCGGTTCGTGGAAGAACAGCCCGACGAAGTCTCTCGTCGCGTTGTGGTTCTTCATCGTTCTACTGTACATGCTGGTGGGTTACTTCTTCCGCCGGTACAACGTTTAGGAGCGTGGTCATCATGCGGGTCCCTCTGATCGTGGTAATAGCTCTGTTGTTCGCGGTGTGGTGGTTCTTCCTTCGCCGTACCGCCTAACCATGCCAGACAAGATTTCGTGGCCAATCGTCGCTGTCGTGGGGATCGCTTTCGCATGCGTAACCGTCCTCGGGGTGGCAGGTGCGGATACCACCATCATCATCCAACTCATCATCGCGTTGGGTTTGGGTGGCGGTCTCGGCGTGCTTTCCGGCATCAGAAACAACGTCAACGGGAACCTGAGTCAACTAGTGACGTTGTTGGGAGACTCTTTGGAGAAGTTGTCCAAGGCGGCTCCGATCCCGGACACGACGACAGAGCAACATACACACGACGTCAACGGAAACGTTAGTCAGAAAGACGTGTGATACGTGGATCCCGTAGGGGCGCTGATTGGCGCGGTGTTGTTGGGTATCGGAACGATCGTCTTGTTCGGGGCCGTCCGGAATAAGAAGATCTTCGGTCCGGACGGTATCGTGTCGACCGCGCTCACTACGGGCTCCGTCGCCGATCTCGACAAGGTTCCTAAGGCTTTCGACATGTCTGTGACGGTAGGACCGTCGAAGACTGTGGCTAAGGGGGTTGGCGAATTGGCTCGGAAGTTGTTCGGCGGCGCCTCCGAGCGACAGTCCGTGTGGCTGATTCCGTTGACGGTTCGTCAAGCGGTGTTCAACATCGGCGATGCTGATACGTCGTTGGCGTTTCAGATTTCCGATGAGATAGACAAGATGGACAGTCAGTCGACGCGCGCCGATTTGGCGCCGTTGGCGCAGTTGCTCACACTGGCGGAAGCCAAGGGTCACAAGGTAGATGCGGACACGATTCGCACATATGTTAGGACGTTGACCGGTGAATCCATCTAGTGCCGTTGTGGCGTCCGTTGTCATCATCACGTCCACAACGATTTTGCGTCGCGTGCGAGAGGGGAAATGGCAACATCATGTCGTCGAAGTCATCATCTTCGGATATCTGTTGATGATTGCTTTGTTGGTGCTGGCGATCGTGTTGCCTGTCGTCGCGAAAACGTTGGCGTATCTGGGGATCGTGGGCGCGTTCATCGTGAACGGACCGGCGGTCTTCGGGTTTCTCGGTGACTTTGGACGACGGAAGGGAACGATATGATCGCACGGCAAGTAGGGGCGTTCGCTGTAGCGCTGTTCGTGTTCTTCGCGTTCATCGCCGCAACGTCTCGACTACTACGGATGAAAGAACTACCCGACTACATCAACAACGTAGCTCGGGGAATCGGCAACCTATTCTCGGGAGTGTTCGCGAAATGAGCCGTGCAGTCATGGCGTTTGTCACTGCCGTGGGTCTCGCCATCGTCATTACTGCTCTGACGATGAAAGACCGGCAGACACCAGCCGTTATTGATTCGATCGCCCACGGGGCGGCGTACATCACAGAGGCGTCTCTCGGCCAGCGTCCGACTGGACGGTGAGGGTTATGCCTTTCGATGTGGAAAACCCCTATGACGGAGACTGGCAGGATCTCGCGACCGGTGTAAATCCGGAGTTCGCCAACCGGGAAGAGGCGAACGCCGCGAACGACGGACCGGGGATTCCTCGGGATGCGCCGATCACGACACGGTTGGAGGGACCGTGGGGTCTACCGTGGTGGGACGCGAAGGAGGACCCTTACGTTCTCGTCGATGTGGCACAGTCGCCCGATCCTGCGCCGTGGTCGCCGCGTGAGGATGTCGGTAACGTTGCTCGTATCGGCGCGTATGAACCGGCCTACCGTAGTCGCGGCCCGGTGCAAGCGTGGGGTCATGAACCGTCCGGCGGGTTGTGGGGAGATCAGGCGTTGGGTCGTATCATGCGTTTCCCCGCGAACATTCCGGAACGCTTCGATCCGTACGGCGTGTTCAACACGGATATCCGCGATGATCTTGCGGCTGGCATGGCCGTTGCGGAACTTCCGTATCAGGATGACACCGTTGTAACTACATCGTTGTTGCAATGGCCGAATGTCTGGGGTAGATGGTGAGCGAAATCGTCGACGATGTGAAAAACGGCCGGATCGGTCGGTTCCCGGTGTGGGCGGTTGCGGTTGTCATCGCCGGAGGCATCGTCGTGTTCATGTATATCCGCAACCGACGTTCCGCACCGGTGTCCACATCGAACAGTGAAGAACCGTTGTACTTCGGTAGTGATGAGGAGGGTGTGTCAGGACTTCCGCCGGGTTCGATCGGTGACTACCTCGATCGCGATCCGCAGAATCCCGCGTACCCGGTCGGGTTAACACCCACAGGCATCCCGGGGCCGATCACAAACGTTCAATGGACACGGTTGGCGTTTGACTACCTGATCGGTCAAGGCAACGATCCGGCGTTGGTGGAACGCGCGTTAGCGAAGTATATCCGTGGTGAGGCGTTGACTGCGGCCGAGCGTGCAGTGGTGAATCTGGCACAGCGGGCTTTCGGCGCTCCGCCAGAAGGTCTCATCCTTTCACCTACTCCTCCCGCGCCACAGCCTTCACCTACGGGTGGTGGGGTTCCACTTCCTACTCCAACTCCGACACCGGTTCCAGCGCCTAAACCGGCTCCGGCTCGACGGTATGTGATCGTAGCGAAGTACACGTCTAGCAACCCGCCGTGGAATTCGACGCTTTCAGGTATCGCCGCCCACTATGGACGGACGGTCAATCAACTGGTGCAGTGGAACAACATCAAGAATCCGAATCTGATCTACACCGGCCAGAAGATATGGGTTGATCCTCCGTGACGACTTCGAACGCTAGTGAGGGGGTGGCAATCGCCGCACTGTCTCTCTCCATTGTGGAAACGTTTCGAATGTACCGCGATACCGCCCCTTCATTGGCGGAGATTCGGCGTGCGACACCGGGGGATTATACAACCGCGCAACTGATTCTCGACGCGGACATGTTGGGGATCGTTGTGGTGGCCGCGATCGGGGGTGGCGCCGCGTATCTGACACACAAGTGGTATCCGTTGGTGTTGGGCGGTATCGGGTTGGGTATGATCTCGGCCTACTACCGCTCGGTACTGCGGTCGACAAATGAAGGGATGAGAGCATGAGCGAGATCATCGACGGTGAGGCTGTGGAAGTCCCACCATCACCGGAACAGGCCATCTACGTGAAGTTGGTAGACGACGCTTACGCGATGTCGACCAGCGATTTCGCGGGTAAAACCGCGAAGGAACGGGAGGTCATCCTGTTCGTTCTACTACGGGAGTTGACGGGTGAGTTCCGTCTCCTCAATAACGAAGTCAGAGAGGTCAAGGATCGGGCTGCCGAACTGCTCTCGCCGGAGGGACTGTCGCAGACTGCGGAGAAGTTTCTGGGCGGCGGCGGTATGGGTGGACTGCTCGGGATGTTGGGTGGAGCTGGCGGAAAGGGAATGTTCGGATGATGCCTGATCAGTACGGCGTCGAGTATGACGAAGAGGATGAACGCCCACCCGAGGTGACGTCCTTTGTGGACGCGATACCGGGTGTACAGGCGTGGTCGTGGACTCCGAACATGCTTCTCATCGCCGCTCTTTCGGTGTTGGGCCTCGGTTTCGGAGTGTGGTTTCTGATGGAGTATTCGCGTGCACGGGCTACAGCGATCGCTGAGGCGGTGAAGAACAATGGGTGAGAGGCGCACCGGCGGGTGGGCGTTGTTCGCGATGGTTGGGGGTTTGATCGGCTTGGTCACCGGTTGGGTTGTGGAGACGATCCGGGAGAGTCGGGAGAGTCCCACTCCTACGTGGACCGACTCCAACCCCATCGATCTTGATGATGTTATAAACCGAACACTCGCAACCGAACCCACCACGGCTACTCACGATTCGTCGGACACCCCCGATGAGAGTACGGAAGTGTAAACCTTGCAAGAAGAAAAGCTATTCGCGGATACGAGCGTTCCGAGCAGCGTTGAATTCCTCTCATGCGTTCGGGCGCTCGTTCCGGGTCTACCCGTGCCCCCACGATCCACGCATGTACCATGTCACATCACATTGAGAGGCAATGATGGGGCAAGTGGAAGACGCCATAGCATTCGCTAGGGCTCAGATTGGGAAGCCGTATAAGTTCGGCACAGCCGGTCCGGACACGTTCGACTGTTCCGGTCTGATAGTTGCCGCCTATGGACACGCCACTCCCCCGATCACTCTTCCACATTGGACCGGTGCGTTGATCCTTGTGGGTAAGGAAGTGGCGAGAGGAGAACTCCAACCGGGTGATCTCGTGTTCCCCGACTCCGGACACGTCCAATTGTACATCGGCAACAATCAGATGGTGGAAGCTCCGCATGAGGGTGCGAGGGTTCGTGAAGGGCCGTTGTACGGGTTTTGGCGCGGTCGCCGTTTGGTCGCGTCGAGTGGCGGCGCCGCCAACACGACGAGTCTTCCTGAGTCGATTCTCGGGGCGTTGAAGGAACTCCCCGGGCCGTTGTCTGCGGGTGCTGAGTTGGTGGATGTGTTGCGTCCGTTGGGTGTGGCCGCCATCAATTTGAGTAATCCACAGTTTTGGGCCCGAATTGGGATGGGCGGCTTGGGTGTCGCGTTTCTCATCACCGGTTTATTGTATTTGAACCGGCGCCCGTTGGAGCGGATGACTGGGTTGGCGGTTGGGGCGGCCGGTTCGGTTGTGGGCGCTGGTGTACAGGGTGCGGCGTTCGGTTTCGGTGCAGGGAAGTCGGGGGGTTTGGCGACGTCGAAACCTGCGCCGGCTACGGCGATTCTGCCCGCGCGGCGTACACCTAAGGCGCCTCCGGCTGTGGCGCCTGCTACGGTGCCGACTCCGGCCGCGATTAAGCCGCGTAGCGCGCCGTTGGAGGCTTCACAATCTCCGGGCGGCACGTTCAATGTGACTGCGGTTGGTGTGGCTAAGGCGCCTCCCCGGCCGTTGCCGGGGTTTGCTGGTTCGGGTGAGAGGAAACGAAAGAAGGGCGGTCCGAAGTGACAAGGATTATGTCTGTTCCATTGGATGAAATGTACACGGCGGGGGTGCAGGACCCTAACGATCCGGCGTGGATTCCGTCATCCGATATCGCTGGGATGCAGAGGGTCGACGATCCAAATGACGAGTATTGGGAAACCACACCTGTGGTGCGTACCGCGCACGGGGTGTTGGAGTTCCTGAACCATTTGACGGAAGAGGTTCATTCGTTTCTTGAGAACGATACACCGATTCCGGGTAAGCGACGTAAATTGGATCCGATTCGTACTCGGGAATACGGTTCGGATAAGTGGCGCGCTCGTCAGGCGAATGTAACGGAGAGTGCGGCGGCTCCGTTGCTCACACAGTCAACGTATCGTCGTCGGGTGACATTCATCAACTACGGTCCGAATGTGGTCTATCTGTCGAACCAAACGATTGCGTCGTTGGGTGCGACACAGGCGAAGAACACGATTCGGGTACCGGTGACGGGTGCGGCTATCTTCTGTCCGATCGTTCTACAGACCCGCGATGACGTGTACGCCCGCTGTCTGGCTACACAAACGGCGGACATGGATGTCATCGAAGAGTTCGATTTGGAGTGCTGAATGCGCTTCGCGGAACCTGATATCTACCTCACCGGTACCACGGTGGGTGGTAAGCCGACGTGTATATTCCCACCAAAGATGTACCATCGGATTATCACATCTATCGTGGTGGGTAACTCAACCGCGTCTTCGGTCGCATGTTACCGTGGCCAGTTGGGGTCAACTCCGGTGGCGCAGAACGCGCAGGGTTCCAACAATACATTGACTGCGAATATCCGACTTCCTGCCGGTCAAGCGTTCTTCGTCCAATGGTCTGCGACGGGTGCGAGTGTACGGGATGCATTCGCACGGGTGACTTTCGAGAGGGATGATAACCCTTTAGCCGGTGAGTTGGTCGGCGGTCAAGAATGGGACAATAACCCGATCACGAGTCTCATTGTCCCAACGTTGGCAGGACCGAACGATCCCGCTATCGTGTTGGGCGCTGATATTCCGCCCGAACTCGTGGCCTATTACGCGCCCGCAATTGTGGTCGCTGTTCTAATCTTCCGCCAGGACGCAAACGATTACGCCTATCAAGCATTGCTCAATCTAGCTGGGGTACCGTTCGCGGAGGGGATCGTCAATGCGGGGGTCGTATACGAACAGTTCGAAATGTTCAAAGGTACCACCGCAAGTCAGATGTCTTTCTTCGGCTCTATATTGCAATTAGAAGGAGGTGCGCTTAACGTACGTCTCGCTTCCGCGTTGAACGTTCTTGACGCCGGTAGCGCGTTGAACATCGGTAGTTCATCGTCTGCGCCCGATGGCGATTTCAACATTGATGACCGCAGTCAAGGGCGGGGATTCATCACATCGGTAGAGTCCACCGCTAACGGTGCTGCCATCGGTGCGGAAACAGTCGACTTGACGCTACCAAGTGCAACATACTACAATGGACGTGCTTATGAAGCGCGTATCGTCACCCACTATTTCGCGTCCGCTCCTCCGTCAACATGCGTGACGCGCCTTCGACTTGGTACCACAACGGCTGGTGCGTTGGTGTGGGTGTGGACGTTAGGAACAAACAGCGCCGCAACCGCTACCCGCTACAATAGTGGCATCTTCCGTCGCGTTGCCGGTTCTGATCTAACCACTCAAATGTGCATGACGATGGCGACGACAGCGGGTAACACCACCAACGGCGGTGGTGCGAATAACCTTCGATCGGTGCAGATTTGGGACATCGGTGCCGCCGCAGACTTCGCCAATTATCCAGCCATCTGAAAAGCATCGATCAGTAAGGAGCGAAACAATGGGACTGTTCGGGAAACTGTTCGCACCACGACGCCCCGGGCGCTCCGGCTATGGTGGTCGTCATCGCGGGGATACGTTGGTGCCGATCCGGACGCGTACCCGTCCGCGTTTAAAGACACGGCAACAATTGGCCGCCCGGAAACCGCAGATTCCGATCCTCACCTCGAAGACTGCTAACAAACTGTGGTGGCGATAAATGATGCCGCGTATCCCTCGCGCTAAGAAGCTGGTGATCGTCAAGAGGTATCGTAAACCACAGTCCCGTCGGTCTGTGTTCCCGACTCGTCGAATGACGAGTTTCAAACACACGAAAGGACTACAGTTCAAGGCGTGGTACTGATAGATGTGAGAAGGGAGCAATGATGAAAGCGAGTCTGTACACGCACGTGATAGTCACCGATGGTCACAGACACGATGATGGACGCGGTTACACGGGGAAGCTCCGCAAACTCCATCAGGTACGCATGTTCCGTCATGAAATCGGTAAGGAGTGTCTGTGCCAGGAGTGCGAGGCCGCGAAACAGGTTGACACAGCGACAGTGGGCGAGTACGCTTGACCCGTAGCGGCCGGAGCCACAGGGAGCCCATCCGTGACCGCGACAACGTGAGAGCGAGGAACCTCCAGGTAGCAACTCTCCCCAGGGTACTCAAGGGATCTTCGCTCTCACTTCATAGCTTCCGGATTGTGCGGTCCGGTTGTGGGGGTGAATAGGAACCCCGCCCCGATACCAGTAGGGGCGGGGTTCCGCTTCCCCTCCTCCCTCTTGACAAACGCCCCGTGTTGTGCTACTCGCAGGCGATAACTGACACCCGCAACCCCTTTACAAAAGCTCCTTGCTGTGGTATAGGGAGGTGAGTATCGACGATCTTAAAACCTTTACGAAGAAGGCCCCC